>OCTW011302633.1_pt1 | contig 10283 bp, 8 predicted proteins | sample 1539671 | NCBI WGS metagenome assembly OCTW01 (sample SAMN02144230, study PRJEB22623) | gut metagenome | biome: sheep rumen | host: Ovis aries | place: New Zealand
TCTCTGGAAAGATCCGGCGAAAGCCTCTGAGGCCGCAGCCTGCCTGCACCTGACGGCAAGAGACGCCCTGGATCTGGGAGTCGCCGACCGCATCATACCGGAGACGGATTTCGGCAAGAAGCCTTTTTATGACAGCCTGCGCGAGGCTTTGTCCGAAGAGATTCAAAATCTGAGGAAGGAACCCGGACTTTCTGACAAGCGGTACGCCAGGTTTCGCCGCTTCTAAGAATCTCTGATCCCTTGCCTGCCGGAGCCTTCCGGTGAGATCCGGCTGAAGACGCAGAAAACAGTTTGTGGTACTCTTGTAGGTGTAAACCGGATTTACAGGTGAGGAGAAACCATGACTGACTGGAAACTACCGGGTGGTACATCCGCTGAAACACTGCCGGTGAGCGGCTTTCACATCATCGACCTCACAGACGGGGCCGTGCGGGAGATCTCCGAGAATCTCTGCCAGATGACAGGATATCCGCGGCGGTTTCTGGCGCAGCCGGACGGCTACATACGGATCATCGCCGCAGAGGACAGGGACCGCTACCGGCACTTTCTTGAAGAGGTGAGGACAACGGTCTCCCAGAAAAGCGAATGGTACCGGATTATCTGTGCTGACGGCACGGTGAAATATGTCAATGACACGGTCGTGCCGGTGAGAGCGCAGGAGGGCGCTCTTGCCGGTTATTCGTCGCTGTCTGACATCACAGGGCTGGCGGGCGGGCTGTCTGTCAGAAAAGAGTCGGACACCGGCTGGTACATCCGGGCTCTGACGGAAGTCTATGACAAGATCTTCCGCTTTGACCACGCGACGGACACCGTCACCTGTATCTACAGCGGCGGTTCCCCGCTGTTTTCGGCATTTGAAAATGTACCGATGAATGCGGGAAGTGCCTCGGGACGATGGATAACCGGCATGGTGACACCGGAGGATCAGGCGAGAGTCGCTTCCTACTTTGCGGCTGTTGAAGGAGGAGATGCCTCGGACGCGCCGGTCGCGATCACATATGACGCAAAGTCATCGGACGGACGCATCCGCAAGTACACCGGCATCTCCCTGAAGATGAACGAGGGCGTCAGTCTGTTCTGCTGCAGAGCGCTCCCGGAGGAGACACAGGCAGATATCCTTCGCAGAGAAAATGCATCTCTGACGAAGACGGTACACGAGATCATCACCCGGTTCACGGAAGGAATTGCGGCATTCGAGATCTCTCCGGACTGGGGCGTGAAGCCGTTGTACGCCAGTGAGAATGTGCGGAAATTCTTCGGGGTCAGCGAGAAAGAATGGCTGTCGCTCATGGAAAAGGAGACACCGATGCCGGAATTCGTCAAGAAGAGCCATGCGGATATATCGGAATTCGCGGATCTTCTGTCGAGCGGAGAGCATACGTTTGAATATCTGGATGTGAACAGGCAGCGCATCCGGAAACTGCGGGCGGTCTGCTCCCAGAAGAATCAGGGCAGCACGCCCCGCTTTGTCATGCTGTACAATCTGGACGAGAAGAAGGATGAGACGGCCGCAGAGCGCCCGAAGGTCTTCATCCGTACATTCGGGTATTTTGACGTATTCGTCGGGGAGAAACCGGTGGTGTTCCGCAACCGGAAGGCCAAGGAACTGCTGGCACTTCTCACGGACCGGAGGGGCGGCTTCATCACGAGCGAAGAGGCGGTCGGCTTCCTCTGGGAGAATGAGCCGGTCACGCCGCTGACGCTTTCGCGTTACCGCAAGGTGGCTCTTCGTCTGAAGAACACGCTGGAGGCATACGGAATAGAGGACATCGTGGAGTCGGTGTCCGGAAGCCGGCGGCTGATCCCGGAGGCGGTCCGGTGCGACCTCTACGACTATCTGTCCGGAAACCCGCGTTACGCCGCGCTATTCAAGGGCGTGTATCTTCAGAATTACAGCTGGGGCGAAGTGACGCTCTCAGAACTCACCGGGCGTTTTCTGGATCTGTAGTCAAATGACAGAGTGCTTCAGCCAGCGGCCGGAGAAGTAGCGGATTGTAAAGAGAACGCCCCGGCAGCCCCAGTCCATGAACATGCCGATCCAGACAGCCACGGCGCCGAAGCCGGCCGCGCGGATGAGAAGAGTCGTGACTAAGACGCGGCAGATCCACATGGTGCAGCTTGCTGCGATCATGGAGAATCGCACATCGCCGGCCGCGCGCATCGCGTTGGCGGGGGTGAAGGACGGTACCCAGATCAGAGGCTTGACGATGGTGATGAGCAGCGTCATGGAAAGGCACTGGCTGAGAGCGTCCGGTTCCATGCCGGCCAGGATGCATACCGGGCGCGCGAGGGCGTACACGATCAGACAGTTGAGCAGCAGCGCGAACCACGCGTCCCGGCAGATCCGGGCGGTGAAATATTTCGCTTCTTCCACCCTGCCGGAACCGAGGCACTGACCGACGACGGTCATCAGGCCGGTGCCGATTGCGACGGGGGCCATTCCGTTGAGCGATTCGAAGATCACCGTCATGGCCTGAGCCGCGATCTGAGTCGTGCCAAGCGTCGAGACACTCGACTGGATGGCGAGCTTTCCAAATTGAAACATTCCGTTTTCTATTGCCGACGGGATGCCGATGTTAAAAATCTTCTTTATTATAACGAAATCCGGTCGCACAGCGTAGGCGCGGATTACGATCGGTTTCGTCTCCCGGCGCAGAGCCAGGAAAATCCAGACACAGCTGAAGATGCGGGAGAGCAGTGTGGAGAGTGCGGCTCCACCGACTCCCATACCAAGTACGTACATGAACAGTGCGTTTCCGGCGATGTTCATGCAGTTCGAGCACACCCCGACAATGGTGGGAAAACGGGACTCCCCGCCGGCCCGGTAGAAGGCGGAACCGGCGGAAAAGAGAGCGATAAACGGGAAGGATACGGATGTGTAGCTGAAATACGTGACGGCATTGCTCATGACGTCCGGCTCTACAGCACCGAATACCAGTCCCAGCAGAGGCCGTTTTACAAGGAAGCAGACGAGGCCGGTTGTCCCCGCAAGAAACGCAACGGATATCATGACCTGGGATGCTGCTGTGTTGGCAGCCTTCAGGTCCCTGGCACCGATATAGTGCGAGCAGATAATGGTGGCACCGGCAGCAAAGGCAGAGAAGATCTGGATCACGAGCACGTTGATGGAATCTGCCAGCGAGACGGCCGAGAGCGCCGCGCTGCCGAGGTTGGAGACCATCATGCTGTCGACCATTCCCATCAGAGACTCCAGAAGCGTCTGGATAATCAGAGGGATCATGAGAGCTTTCAGCTGCGCTCCGGTAAATGTCAGATGGTCAAAATCAATCTGCGAAGCGTCATACAGACGGTTTCTCAGAGTGTTCTTCCTTTTTGTCAGTGATTTCATGCGGCGGGAACTCCTGAACGTGCATATACTGCTTGTATTTTCTCTCATTTTACATGGAAATACCAGAGGCTTAACGGCGGATTCAGGCCCGCGGGGCGTCTGCGGAAAAATTTCCCTGAAACTTACATGGTTTTTACAACGACAGATTGACAAATAATTAACCATGTTCTATATTTGAACAAGCAGTAGTTTTCAGAATGCAGTTTCATGGAAGAAACATCCGTAAGACTGCCTAACCTATCTGGTTTGGAGGTAAAAATGGAATACCGCATTGAACATGATTCCATGGGCGAAGTCAGGGTGCCGGCGGATCACTGCTGGGGTGCCCAGACGGAGAGGAGCCACGAGAATTTCCAGATCGGCGTCGGAATCGAGACCATGCCGAGGGAAATCATCCATGCTTTCGGAATTCTGAAGAAGGCGGCAGCCGAGGCCAATCACGAGCTGAAGCCGGAGAAGATGACGGACGAAAAGCTTGCGGTGATACAGAAGGCGGCGGACAAGGTCATCAGCGGAGAGCTTAACAGCGAGTTTCCGCTCGTCGTATGGCAGACCGGATCCGGCACGCAGTCCAATATGAATGCCAATGAAGTGATCGCCAATGTGGCGAATTCCATTGCGGGAAAGAAGCTCTGCCATCCGAATGACGACATCAACATGAGCCAGTCGAGCAACGATACATTCCCGACGGCGATGCACATCTCCGCAGTTCTGGCGCTGGAGGACAAGCTGATTCCGGCTGCTCAGGAGCTGATCGAAACATTCCTGAAGCTGGAGAGAGAGAACGCGGGAATTGTAAAGTCCGGCAGAACGCACCTGCAGGATGCCGTTCCGATCTCATTCTCCCAGGAGATAAGCGGATGGCGAAGCTCGCTGGAGCGGGACGTCGAACTGGTGAAGATGGCAGTCGAGCCGCTCAAGAGTCTGGCACTCGGCGGCACGGCGGTAGGGACAGGACTGAACGCCCCGAAGGGATTTGACTCTCTGGTCGCTGAGAAGGTCTCCGAGCTCACCGGAAAGACTTTCCGCACGGCGGAGAACAAATTCCATGCTCTCACTTCAAAGGATGAGATTGTGTTCGCCCACGGCGCCGTGAAGGCGATGGCCGCGGACATGATGAAGATCGCCAATGACGTGAGATGGCTCGCGTCAGGCCCCAGAGACGGTCTGGGCGAGATAACCATACCGGCCAATGAACCCGGCTCCTCCATCATGCCGGGCAAGGTCAATCCGACGCAGTGCGAGCAGGTCACGATGGTGGCGGTTCAGATCATCGGCAATGACACGGCCATCGGCATGGCTGCCACACAGGGCAACTTCGAGCTGAATGTGTTCATGCCGGTGATCGCCTACAACTTTCAGCAGTCAGTGCGGATCCTCTCTGAGTCCATCCGCTCGTTCAACAAGAACTGCGCCGTCGGCATAAAGGCAAACAAGGACAAGATGCACCACAACCTCTACAACTCGCTGATGCTCGTGACAGCCCTGAATCCGTACATCGGATATGAGAAGGCGGCCAAGACGAGCCAGCTGGCGTTCAGGGAAAATATCTCACTGAAGGAAGCGTGCGTGAAGCTCGGATTCCTGACGGAGCAAGAATTCGACAAGGTCTTCCATCCGGAACAGATGGTCTGACAAGAAAGGCATGACAGATGGTATACAACTATTTTCCAGGCTGTACGTTAAAGGAGAAGGCGCAGGATCTTGACACCTGGGGGCGCAGATGCGCCGAGGTGCTCGGCGTCCCGCTCACGGAGATCCCCGAATGGCAGTGCTGCGGCGGTGTATATCCGCTCTCGAAGGATGAGATCGCCATCCGGCTCTCCTCCGTCCGGGCACTGATCTATGCGAGAGACAACGGCGGAACACTCGTCACGCTCTGCTCCGCCTGCCACAATGTGCTGAAGCAGACCAACTTCGATATCGCAGACGATGAAAACTTCAGCCTCAAGGTCAACAATTACATCGCTTCGGACGGTCAGGAGTACCACGGCGAGACGAAGGTGCTGCACTACCTCGAGCTTCTGCGCGACGTTGTCGGCTTTGATGCCGTGAAGAAGGCGGTGAAGAATCCGCTGACAGGAAGGAAGATCGGCGCGTATTACGGGTGTCTTCTTCTGCGCCCGGGCAGGAAGATGGCAATGGACAACCCGGAGAATCCGAGAATCATGGAGGATCTCCTCTCCGCCATCGGTGCCACGCCGGTTATCTACGCGCAGCGCAATGAGTGCTGCGGCGGCTACCTGACACTGGAGGACAGCGATCTCCCGGAGAAGAGAGTGAAGAGGATCCTTGCGAACGCAAAGGCACAAGGCGCTGAAATGCTCATCACTGCCTGCCCGCTGTGCTTCTATAACCTGAAGAAGTACGCGGAAGGCACTGGTGTTGAGATCCGGTATCTCACGGATGTACTGGCCGAGGCACTCGGCGTGAAGGAGGGCTGAAGATGGCATCGAATTACACAGTGACGCCGGAAGAGATCCTGGCGATCAGCGGTGTGAATCCCCGCAGATGCATGAAGTGCGGACGCTGCACGGCGACTTGTCCGGCATTTGCCGAGATGGAGTATCACCCGCATCAGTTTGTGGCCATGGTCGAGAGCGGGCGGATCGGGGAGCTGATGAACAGCCGCTCTATCTACCGCTGCCTTTCCTGTATGGCCTGCATTGAGCGCTGCCCCAGACAGGTCGATCCGGCCCGCCTGATCGAAGCTGTGCGCCTGGCTGTGGAGAGAAAACAGGGCGGAAATCACCTGATCCCCGATCAGGTCCCGGAGCGGCTTGAGCCGGATATGCCGCAGCAGCTTCTGGTTTCGGCTTACCGCAAGTACACGAAGTAAAGGAGAGGAAAATGCAGAAAATTGGTGTTTTTGTCTGCCACTGCGGAACCAATATCGCCGCGACGGTGGATGTTGAAGCCGTTGCCGAGGCGGCGCGCCATGTTCCGGGCGTTGTGTACGCCACGGACTACACCTATATGTGCTCCCAGAGCGGTCAGGATCTCATCAAAGATGCAGTCAAGAAATACGGCCTGACCGGCGTGGTTGTCTGCTCCTGCTCTCCGAGAATGCATGAGAAGACCTTCCGCAAGGCGGTCGACAGTGTCGGCATGAACCCGTATCTGCTCGAGATCGCCAATATCCGCGAGCAGTGCTCCTGGGTCCACAAGGACAAGGAGATCGGAACCAAGAAGGCCATCGCCCTGATGAAGGCGGCGGTCGCAAAGGCCGAGCTGGACTCACCGCTCACGGCCGGAGAGACTCCGGTCGTCAAGAGGGCGCTGGTCATCGGCGGCGGCATCGCCGGCATGCAGACCGCGCTGGATATTGCGGACGCGGGATACGATGTCGATATCGTCGAGAAAAACCCGACGATCGGCGGCAAGATGGCGCAGCTGGACAAGACATTCCCGACGCTGGACTGCTCGTCCTGTATCGTCACCCCGAAGATGGTGGAAGTCGGACAAAACGAGAAGATTCACATCTATTCCTACAGCGAAGTGACCAATGTGTCCGGCTTCGTCGGCAACTTCAAGGTGACTATCAAGCGGAAGGCCAGATATGTCGACGAGACGAAGTGCACGGGCTGCGGTCTGTGTACCGAGAAGTGTCCGATGAAAAAGGTGCCCAATGAATTTAACCTCGGGCTGAACAACCGCTCGGCTGTCTACATTCCGTTTGCACAGGCTGTCCCGAAGGTGGCGACCATCGATCCGAATTACTGCCTGATGCTGAACAAAGGTGTGTGCGGACTGTGCTCCAAGGTCTGCGGAGCCGGCGCGATCAATTACAAGGACACGGACAAGGAGATCGAAGTCGAGTACGGCGCGATCGTTGCGGCAACCGGCTACGAGATCATGGATGTCTCAAAGTACGATGAGTACGCGTATTCCCAGAGTCCGGACGTCGTCACGTCGCTGGAGTACGAGCGCCTGATGAACGCGGCGGGCCCGACCGGCGGCGAGCTTCTGCGCCCGTCTGATCACAAGCGCCCGAAGACGATCGTATTCGTTCAGTGCGTCGGTTCCCGCGAGTGCGATTCAACCCGCGGCGGCAAGCCGTACTGCTCGAAGATCTGCTGCATGTACACGGCAAAGCACGCCATGCTCACGAAGGATCACTATCCGGACACGGATATCTATGTCTTCTACATTGATGTGCGCACACCCGGCAAGAACTTTGACGAATTCTACCGCCGGGCGGTGGAACAGTACGGCGTGCACTACATCAAGGGCGCCGTCGGCAAGGTGACGCCGGAGAACGGCAAGCTTATCGTGCAGGCCTCTGACCTGCTGATGAACGAGCAGCTGACGATCGACGCGGACATGGTCGTCCTTGCGGCTGCGATCGAGCCGAGCCACAGCGCAAGACATCTCGCGACGATGCTGACCGCCTCCATGGACACCAACGACTGGTTTACCGAGGCGCATCCGAAGCTCCGCCCGGTAGAAAGCCCGACAGCCGGTGTCTTTCTCTCCGGTGTGTGCCAGGGCCCGAAGGACATTCCCGAAACGGTCGCTCAGGCGGGCGCGGCGGCGAGCAAGGTGATCGGACTTCTCTCGAAGGACAAGCTGGCCGGCAACCCGTGCGTCGCGCATTCCGACGAGATGATGTGCACCGGATGCTCCCAGTGCGCCGATGTGTGCCCGTACGGCGCGATCACATATGTGGACAAGGAGTTCCGCATGCGCGACCGCACGACCAAAGTCAGAAGAGTCGCGCAGGTCAATCCGGCCGTCTGCCAGGGCTGCGGTGCCTGCACCGTCACCTGTCCGAGCGGCGCGATGGATCTGAACGGATTCTCCAACAGTGAGATTATGGCGGAGGTAGATGCATTATGCAGATGACAAGTGACAATGAAACCTGGGAACCGAAGATCATCGCGTTCTGCTGCAACTGGTGCTCCTACTCCGGCGCGGACCTGGCCGGAACAAACCGCCTGAATTATCCTGCCAATGTAAAGATCATCCGTGTCCCCTGCTCCTGCCGGATCAACCCGATGTTCATTCTGCGGGCATTCCAGCGCGGCGCGGACGGTGTGATCATCTGCGGCTGCCATCCGGGCGACTGCCATTATATGACCGGTAACTATCACACGAGACGCCGCATGACGCTCCTGTTCTCCATGCTGGATTATCTGGGCATCGAGAAAGAGCGCACAAGAGTCGAGTGGGTATCGGCGGCCGAAGGCCAGAGATTTGTCGATGTCATGGATGATTTCGTGGGACAGATCACGAAGCTTGGACGCTGCAGAAGACTGGAGGATTTAAGATGCAGGACGAACTGATAAAACGCGCCTGTGAGCTGCTTGACGACGGGACCGTGAACCGTGTCCTGGGCTGGTCGACCGGGGACTTCTTTTACGACATAACGCCGACAGTCTTTGGAAGCGCAGAGGATGTGAAGAAGAATTTTGTCTACAATGATTTCTGCGGCGCGAATCTCTCCAAGTACCTGATCGCCGAGTCACAAAAAGAAGGGAAGATCGCGGTATTCTTAAAGCCCTGCGACACCTACAGCTTCAATCAGCTGATGACCGAGCACAGGCTGAAGAGAGAGAACATCTATGCCATCGGCATACCGTGCGACGGGAAGGTGAGTGCCGAGACGCTGCACGATGCCGGGATTCACGGTATCCTCGGCGTGAAGAGAGACGGAGACGATCTGGTCTGCGATACGGTGTACGGCAGCAGACGCATGAGCTTTGACGCGGCGCAGGACGAGCGCTGCCGCAGCTGCAAGAGCCGCAGGCATGTTGTGTATGATGAGCTTCTCGGAGAAGAGGGAGAGGTTCTGGATTCTCACCGGTTCGACGAAGTTGAGAAGCTCGAGGCTATGACACCGGAGGAGCGTTTCAACTTCTGGCAGGGCGAGCTTTCCCGCTGCATTCGCTGCAACGCGTGCCGCAATGTGTGCCCGGCCTGCAACTGTGAGTTGTGCGTGTTCGACAATCCGAAGTCCGGGGTCTTCTCCAAGGCTGCGTCAAACGATTTTGAAGACGCCAATTTTCACATCATCCGCGCGTTTCACGTGGCCGGCCGCTGCACTGACTGCGGCGAGTGTTCGCGTGTGTGTCCGGAGCACATTCCGCTCCATCTTCTGAACCGCAAGTTCATCAAGGACATCGACACGCTCTACGGAGATTATCAGGCCGGCGAGAAGGAAGGCCAGATGAGCCCGCTTTCGGCATTCACCGAGGATAAAGACGCAGAGCCTTCGATCGTTCAGAAAGGGGGTATCCGCTGATGATCACGAGAATATCCGCAGACAGACTTCCGGATCTTCTAAGACAGATTTCGGAGCTGGAAAAACTGTATATACCGGTGGATAAATCCGAAAAGATATCCGTATTCGAGGAGTACGCGCCGGGCAAGGTAATGTCCACGAAACTGAACACCCTCCGCTCAGCCAAGGATTTCTTCTTCCCGCAGGTTCAGCCAATGGCGAAGTTCCGCATGGAGGGAAAGAAGATCGAGGTCATTGATTCGAGAACCGAGGCGCAGGATTACTGCATCTTCGGCGTGCGCGCCTGCGATGTCCGCTCTTTTGACATTCTGGACCGCGTCTTCCTGGCGGATCCGGTGGACACCTACTACGAGAACCGGAGAAAACACGCGACGATCATAAGTTTCGCCTGCTCTGAGCCCTCCGAGACCTGCTTCTGCCACAGCTTCGGCATCGATGCGGCCAAGCCCGCCGGTGACGCCCGTATGTGGATGGCGAATGACATCATCTACCTCGAGGGAATCTCCGAAAAGGGAAAGGCACTTCTTGAGAAACTCGACCTCGCTGCGCTTGACGCCGTCACAGACGAGAAGGCAGAGAGGGACGTTGAGGCAGAGGAGAGAAGAGTACACGAGATCCAGCAGAAGATGCCTCTCTACAGACTGACACCGGCGGACAACCGCGAAAAAGAGCTGGCGATCTTCCACTCTC
>OCTW011366560.1_pt1 | contig 10283 bp, 7 predicted proteins | sample 1539671 | NCBI WGS metagenome assembly OCTW01 (sample SAMN02144230, study PRJEB22623) | gut metagenome | biome: sheep rumen | host: Ovis aries | place: New Zealand
GGAAACGGCCAGTCCGAGCTGGTATACGGCCTCTCCGGCCTTGAACCGCTCGCCGGCGGCAAGATAACGCTCAAAGGAAAAGATATCACAAACTGCTCCATCCGCGAGCGCTCCACCAGCGGCATGAGCCACATCCCGGAGGACCGTCACAAACACGGCCTGGTCCTGGACTATTCTCTGGAATACAACATGGTCCTGCAGAGATATTTCTCTCCTGATTTCAGTAACTCCGCAGGCTTTTTGAAAAAGCCCGAGATCCGCTCTTTCTCCGAGAAGCTGATCGACCAGTTCGACGTCCGAAGCGGCGAAGGCCCTGTCACGATCGTCCGCTCCATGTCCGGCGGCAACCAGCAAAAGGCCATCATCGCCCGTGAGCTGGAAAAGAACCCCGAACTTCTGATCGCGGTTCAGCCCACCCGCGGACTTGACGTAGGCGCGATCGAGTATATTCACAGACAGCTGATCGCCCAGAGAGACGCCGGCAAGGCCGTCCTTCTGGTATCCCTCGAGCTCGAGGAGGTCCTGGGCGTCCCGGACCGCATCCTTGTAATGTACGAGGGCGAGATCGTCGGCGAGTTCGACCCGGCCAAGACCACCCGTGAAGAACTCGGTCTGTACATGGCAGGCGCAAGGAAGGAGGGACACACGGCATGAAAAAGAACAACAAATCGCTTCTGAGCAATCAGAGCTTTCAGACGCTCCTCGCCTCGCTTGTCTGCATCGTCGCGGGACTTCTGATCGGCTACATCGTCCTGCTCATCATCAATCCCGCGCAGGCGACGAAAGGCATTATCACGATCCTCAAGAACTTCCTCACCTATGGAAGCGGCAAGGCGGCCATGAAATATTTTGGCAACACCCTTGTCAAAACAGCGCCTCTCCTGATGTGCGCCCTCTCCGTTCAGTTCTGCTATTCCGCAGGTCTGTTCAATATCGGCGCGGCCGGACAGTACGTGGCCGGCGCAGGCCTCTGCCTCTATGCCGCCCTGGTATGGAAGATGCCCTGGCCGGTATGCCTGCTCCTCTCCATGGTCGCAGGTGCCGTCTTCGGCGCGGCTGTAGGCGTTCTCAAAGCTTATCGGAACGTCAATGAGGTCATCTCGGGCATCATGCTCAACTGGATCGGTCTCTACACCGTCAATATGGCGCTCACCCCGGTCAAGGAAACCGCGAGCCCTTACACACTGGCACTGTCGTCGGAAAACCCTTCCGCGCTCCTTCCCACAATGGGACTCGGCGCCATCTTCGGCAACAATAAATACGTCACGATCGCGATCCCGCTTTCCGTTCTGATCGCAGTGCTGATCTGGGTCGTTCTCAATAAGACCGTATTCGGCTATGAACTCAGGGCCACCGGACTCAACAAAGAAGCCGCCAAATACAGCGGAATGAAAGAAAAGACCAACACTATTTTGACACTGGCCATCGGCGGCGCCCTGGCAGGCCTGGGAGCTTCGTTCCTCTTCCTGTCGGGCTTCGAGCAGTGGAGCGTCACACAGTCCTCCGTTCCCGGCATGGGCTTCAACGGCATCGCGGCCACCTTCCTGGGCGGCCTGCACCCGATCGGAACCATCTTCTCCTCGTACTTCATCCAGCACATTACGAGCGGCGGTTCCTATCTGGATAAAGCAGTTTATCCGGCGCAGATCTCCGACCTGATCTCCGCGATCATCATTTACCTCTGCGGCTTCGTTGCGTTCTTCCGGTATTTCATCAATACGCAGATCGCAAAGCGCAGTAAAAACACTGCCAACAGCAACGACGTTCCGATCGAGACGCCTGCTGCGGGCAAGACTGAGACGCCGGCCTCCGCGGACGGCAGCAAGAAAGGAGGCGACGAGAAATGATCCTGCTCATTCAGTACACACTGCTGTTTGCATCCGTTCTGATGCTGGTCGCGCTCGGCGGCTGCTTCTCCGAACACTCGGGCGTCATCAACCTGGGCCTGGAAGGCATCATGGTCATGGGAGCTCTGGGCGGCGCCCTGGTCATGAAATATCTCCCGGCAGGCATTTCCGCTTTCGTGATCGTCCTGCTGGTAATCCTGGCCTCCATGCTCATGGGCCTCATTTACTCGACCCTTCTGGGCGTCGCGGGCATTAATTTCAGCGCAGACCAGACACTGGTCGGCACTGCCATGAACATGCTTGCCGCTGCTCTTGCAACGGTCATCGTTAAGTCCATCAACGTCGCGGAGAATCCCGACAACGTCTCCTCCACGGTCCAGTACGTGCAGGCGAAAAAAGCACTGATCGTCAACGTCGCCGGCTTCCAGTTCAACTGGTTCATGCTTGTCGCCGTGATCCTGCTCTTCGCTTCTCACTTTATCCTGTACAAGACACGTTTCGGCCTTCGCCTCATGGCTTGCGGCGAGCACCCGGCGGCAGCGGATTCCGTCGGTATCAGCGTCGCAAAGATGCGCTGGGCGGGCGTCCTGATCTCCGGTATCCTCGGCGGCCTGGGCGGCATCGTCTACATCACGGCAGGCGTCTCCGAGTGGAAATTCGAGACCGGCGTCGCCGGCTTCGGTTTCCTGGCCCTGGCGGTTATGATCTTCGGTCAGTGGAAGCCCCTCAACATCGCGGGCGCAGCGCTCCTGTTCGGATTCTTCCGCGCGCTGTCCAACGTCTACAGTGGCTTCCCGTTCCTGGCAGCCCTGAAGATCCCGGGCTCCATCTACAACATGATGCCCTACCTGATCTCCCTGATCGTCCTGGCACTCACCTCCAAGAATTCCAGGGCTCCCAAAGCGGAAGGTATCCCGTACGACAAGAGCAGAAGATAAGCTTCAAAATGAACAGGTCCCCGGCTGCTGCCGGGGACCTGATTTTTTGAACTGTTATTTTTGTACTTGGCTTGCTCATTTTTCCCCATAATCACTCTTTTCTCCTCTTCCCCACAGCAAGCACCACCACTACGCCCGCGATCAGCCCGATCGTCACAAATCCCATATAACGCGAGTGGCCGGCCGTCTCCTCCGGAGACACGGGTGCCTGTGTCTTATCCTTGACCGGATCGGACCTGAAATACATCACCTCCGGTTCAATCGTGTTATAGCCGATGACATAGAGCTCACCGTTGTAATACACTGCCAGCGGGTCAAACGCCTTGTGGTAAGAGGACGTCTTCTCATAGAGCACTGCCTCATTGCTGTCATTATAAATGATGTGCACATCTTCACCGAGCGTACCTGATCCGATGATCGCCAGTCCATCCTTAAGTCCCGCGATCGCGAAATGCTCCGCGGGCTCATCGCCGGCGTTCTGCTTGTCGTACTCCGTGCGAAGATCCGGTCCCAGCGCTGTCTCCAGCGCGTCCGACAGATCCTCCGACACGAACTTATCATTCACAGCGTCATAGGAAACTCGAAGAAGCTTTCCCTTGGTCGTCATATCCTTAATCGACGAAGGGTCAGTCTCAAGGCCGTATTGCAGGAAGATGTACAACTTGTCTGTGCTCGGCTCTATTTTACTGTACATGCCGTCGTAAGAAGCATCAATATCCGACTTGATTTCCTTGCCCTTTCCTCCGGAAAGATCAATCTTGTAGAACTTCAGGCAGGTATTCTGTGCAGCATCATCGCCCGATCCCGCATCGCCGTCCGGCTCCGCATCCTCTCCAGGCACCGCATCCTCGCCCGACACCGCCTCGCCGTCAGGTTCAGTCCCCGCATCCGACGCCGCATCCTCATCTTCTTCTCCGCTCTCTTCCTCAGTCGTCCAATATTCGCCGCCTACCGCGTAAAGCGTGTTACCGAGCGCACAAATTCCTATTGAGCCGGACGGCATTTCAACATCCAGCTTTTCCCAGAAATCGCCGTAGGGCTCATAGCGCCACAGGCAGTATTCCTCTGTAGTTCTCTCCCCGGACTCGGACTGTTTGATCAGCGTTCCGTGCAGGTACAATCTGTCTTTGAGCACTGCCAGCTGATTGGCACTTGACGACGCATCAATATGAAACCCTTCCGGCCAGGAGCAGGGCGACCACCGGTCCTGTTCAATGTCGTAGCTCCACAGGCTCTGCGGAATTCTGTACTTTGCAGAAACAGCGAAGGCGTATATCTTTCCGCCGCAGGCCGCGATGGAATCGTAGATCCGGTCGCATTCATTGTCTATAAAGGCCTGCTCGCGCAAGGGCAGAGAATGTGTTTTCTCGAAGAGTCTGCGGCCTTCCGCTGTCTCCGAAGATGTGGTGAACACTGCCCGTGACACTGCGCCGTCGGCGTTGGTCACCCTGACCACATGGGATCCGTTGGGAATACCGCTCAGATTCACCTGGATTCTGCCGTCCTCCCATGTGATGGCTTCGATCTCCTTGTCATCGACAGCGACCGTTCCCGCGGTGCCAAAATACCACCCTTCCACCGTCAGATTCCCATCCTCCTGTGCGGATGCCTTCGAGATGAGAGGCGCTTTCACTGTGAATTCTGTCTTCCCGTGCAGGTTGACCCTGCCTCCCGTGCGGCACAGGGACGAGAGCCCGTCATCATAATCGACACTGGCCATAAGCTTGGCCGCGCGCTCGCGGGCCTCTTCCTCCAGCTGCTGCTCCGTCAGTGTCGAGCTCTCGGGCTCCTGCGCGGCGATCACGCCAAGGCATCCCGTCACCTCGGGCGCCGCCATCGACGTGCCCGAAAAAATCGCGTAGCTTCCGGCAAAGGCTTTATCACTGCCGACAGCTACGTTGTCAACATACAGATTCGTCTGCCCCGTGACTTCTGTCTGTCTGGCGTCACCGGTCACCATACCGATTCCGATCCTGGCGATCACATATTTCTGCTCTCCGTTTTCCCACTCATAGATGCCTTCGATCATGCCGGGATCTCTGTAGTCTGCAAAACCTGTGTAATTCAGCTCATTTCGCTCCTCCTGCGTCATGTCCTGTCCAAGAAGTTCATGCGCCTCATTGGAAGCCTCTATATACCCTTGAATGTTGTAGCTGAGCACCGACCACTGACACTGATAGATTGTGTAGAAGGCGCTGCTTCCCCATCCCTTCTTGAGAGCGGATACGCAGGCGTTGTCGATCTCGACCGGATTTCCTTCTTTATCACTGCAGGTGATCGAATCGATTCCGCCGGAGGGCTTAAAGGCGTCGCTCATCGCTGTTTTGACACTGATCCAGCGGGCGTCCTGCGCTGACGTTACCGGAATGGCCATATAGGCATACCCGTTTATCGCGCTGAAGCCGCCGTGAGGCTTCTGCTCCTCTTTGGGGAGCGATGACAGCGGCAGCGCCATTGAACGCCTGTCGTCAAATCCGCATTTGTCGCTGATCGTCCCGATCTGATGTGCTTCCGGATCCAGGGCCGGATTGGCGTCAAAAAAGAGCACGCCGGCAGTATCCGAATCAAACCTCTCGATTCCGGACAGAAGGCTTTCTTCCTCCGAAACCTCAGGGTAAAATCTCACATTATTGCTGTAAGAGTATACATCGCCGCCCGATTCGATCTGAACGGCCTCCGGCACCGATGAGAGAATGGATCCGCCGGGCGCAAAAACATCCACGCTGTCCTGCCCCCAGCAGGAAAAGTCCGTCATCGTGCCGTCTGCCGAAGAGGCGCCCACGACGATCGCGTAGGGACTGCGGGACTGACTTCCCAGATCGATGGACTCATCCAGGTCCAGATACCTGTTTCCCGAGGCGATCACGGTGTTGACGCCTTTTCTTCCCAGCTCTTCGATCACAGTGCTGAGCGCAAACTGCGGCTGCGCCGTTCCCCAGGAACAGTTGACCGCCTTGAGATTGATCTCCTGTGCGGCGTCTATGAGAAACCGGAATCCCTTCAATACGTATTTCATATCCTGCTCACTGCCGGCGCCTCCAAACACGTTCACAGAGAAGATTTTTACGCCGTGCGCGATACCGGACACGCCCTTTCCGTCCCAGTTTGCGGCGATAATGCCTGCCACATGGGTACCGTGGGAGTCCACCGCCTTCTGCTCCGTGAGCGGTCTCTGGTCTCCGCTGGCGTTATAACCGTATTTTCCGCAGCCGTATTTTGCCTGCTGCTCCGGGGTAAACTCGTAGAGCACGCCCTGCAGGTCCGGGTGGTCCGTGTCGATTCCCGTATCCATGATGCAGATCGTGCCGGAAGCATTGGCGGGCGCGTTCTCGTTCCTGTGCCCTTCCTTCCATCCGGGAACGCCGAGACTGTACCCTCCTGTCGGAGAGAGCGGCGTCGTATAAAAGTCCGAAGTGTCCGCCAGTTCCCACTGCATCGCACTGAGGTCAGAAAGAGCGGGCTCTTCCTGCTGCGGCTGAGCCGGTTCTTCCGTAGGAGCGTGCTCGGAATCCTGTTCCTCCGACGAGGTCTCCTGCTCCTCCGCTCCGGTTCCCTCTGTTTCCTCGGCGGCATAGGCCAGGTAGTTCGGCTCTGCCGAGATCACATCACTGTCTGCATAGAGCTCCTGAAGGAGCTCCCCGGTAGTCCTTTCGGGATCGCTAACCTGCCAGATTGAAAAACCATCCCCTTCCTCCTTAGTCATGCGCTGCTGCGCCAGCTCTGCGGAGAGTGAACCGTTCTTCTTTTCTGTTTCAATGGCGTCCTTCACAGAACCTGCCCCCAGCTGCAGCAAAAGCTCCCCGGTCCCGGATCCGGCGGGCTGCTCAGTACCCCTGACAACCGCAATTGCCTCCCCTTCGCGGTAGTTCCCGCAAGAGAGCATTTCCCTGATCGCCCGGGACAGAAGTTCGCTCTTGGTCTGATCGTCCGCATACAGTGCCGACGACTGTACAGCCGGCTCGGTCCCCACTGCTGCAGTTACAGGAGAAGCCGAAGCGGCCGTGCCCGCTGCATTTGCGGAAATGACCGCCGAAAGTCCCAGTCCGACCGCTGTAAAACCTGCCAAAAGTCTTGTATATATCTTCATTTTCGATTCTCTGCCTCTCTGATGATGTCCCTTTGTTATATGATGCACACGCGTGCGGAAAGGAAGGTGCTGCCTTACAGACAGCCCGCGCGCGTCGCAGCGGCTCGCTCTGCGAGCCTTAAATCTATCCGTTCCATTGTCATTATACTAAAATACTCGGTATTAACAAATGACATCCACGGGACATTTCACTGCCGTGTGATGTATAATGGAATGGTTACAGGACTGATCCTCCCGGGTGCGGGAATCCTTTCGGATAACATTTCGGATAACACTTAAGCTAACTACGGAGGCTATATATGGCAGAAGAATTCAAACTCGGTCCGGAAGAAGAAGTAGTTCTCAGAGTCGGCAAGATCGGCTATGGCGGAGGGCCTCATATCCTCTCCATGTTCAACAACAATGAACTGATCCTGACAAACAGGAACCTCATCCTTCTGAAAAAGAATATGTTCGGAAAGACAGAGGAGACCAAATATTTTCCGCTGGCGGATATCCGGATGGTGGACGGAAGGCCTCAGGTCCGCAAGAGCAACCCTGAGCATATGGTCCACACGCTGGACGTCTACTTTAGTTCCGGCATGGAGAGCTTCGAATTTGAATGGGAGCACGAGATCGATGACTGGGTAAATAACATCGTCTCGGTCATGACCGGCGTGCCCGTTCAGAAGAAGTCAGATATGGAAATGCTGCAGGAAGCTGCGGCTTTTGCGGAATCCATGGCTGAACCGATCGAGAAGATCCAGGGGCTCTTTGGCATCAAGTCCGACAGGCCCGTCTCCTGCAAGTGTCCTTCCTGCGGCGCTGCGCTGAGCGGGATCAAGGGAGAGACGACCAAGTGCCCCTATTGTGGGACTTTCTATACCTTCTGATTATTTCTGCAAACAAAAAGAATATGAAATCCGATTCAAGGCTCGCAGCGTGGGCTGAGTTTCTGTATGCAACAAGGGTCTGTCGCATTGCGACAGACCCTTGTTTTATGTCAGGCGACTTATGACCAGCGATGTTGTGATCCGGCTTTTACGCCCCTTTCTGTGCCTGGTTCGATATATCCCAGGTTTTGATCCGGATCCCCTTGGCCCGGCACCACTTGACAATAAACCTCTGTGCGTACATGGGAAGCCTCCCGTTGGCAAAAGCTTTGGCCTGCCAGAGCTCCTTTCCGTCGTCCGACACCTCCAGCGTGCCGTAACTCTTGTCCAGGTCGCTCTTTTTCCGCAGAAAATAGATTCTGGTGGTTTTGTTGGACACTCTGCCGACATAGATTCTCACGCAGTTGTGCATATTACTGCTCTCTATAAACAGGTCGTCGCATTCTGTGGGAATTGTCACAACAAACGGATCCTCCGCGTACAGTTCTTCATCTTCCTGCGTAAAGCAAGTCGCCAGATCCCGGTACTCCTTCGAACTGACTGCTTTTTCGAACCCTTCCCGTATCCTAATGTCGCGGGTAATCTCGATCCTTGCCACCGTGCGGTCGTGGGCCTCCCTGATCGGGATGTCCGGCGCGAGCCCGAACAGATACTCCCCGAGCCGCGCGCAGGCGCTCAGATAGTCGCAGTAATAATGGCCCTCGTCCGGATGATTTCTCAGAAACCGGAGGACCTGCAGGATCTGCCGGTCCGTCAGGTTCTCGATCCCTTCCACTCCGTATCTCATGGGCACGCGGTCAATGGCGGCGTTCGTGTAGAACTCGATCATGGACGCTGTGTATTCATCGAACTGCAGAAATGCCGGATTGTAGGCATAGATGCTCTTCATTCGCTCCAGTACGGCGTCGCAGGCCTGCTCCCGCGAGACTGTGCGGAGCACCGAGATCGGGAGCCCGAACATCTTCTTGAGATTCCCGTATAGTGCGGGTTCCCTCTTCATCTCGGAGAGCACCTCGTAGTTCTCCGCGATCGAGGGCACGCAGGATTTTGCCGCGAGTTCAATCCCCACGTGATAGTCCGCCGCAAGAAGCGGATACAGGATATTCTCCGACATCCCTGCGTACTGCGCCAGGTGATACTCCGGATAGATCTCATCGAACCGCCTGATCACGGATCTCGTACTTCCGACCAGACAGTACTCCTTCCTCAAGAGCTCCTTCACGCTGACTTTCCGGCTGCACGCGCAATAATTCTTCGAGAAGAGAAGGACTGTCAGTTCCCCTTTATCATAGAGCACCAGATGCAAAATATAGTGCTCCCCGCGGTATCTGTAAAGATTTCCGAGAATCGGGACCTTCCCGGTCGCCGTCCCGGCTTCATACTGCGCGCTTTCCTCCTGTATCCTTGCGAGATTCTCTCTCTCCTTCTCCCCCGGAAGCTTTCTCAGAAGTTTCGCTTCTGCCTCCTTCGTAAGGACACACTCAGAGCGAAAACCCTTATTCCGGTAGATGTGGTCAAACATCTGCACCGAATAAAGATCAATCACACTGGGAAAGACTTTGTGGACCTCTTCGGGGTCCCTCTCCGGGCTGATCGGAATGATGTGCCCTTCCTTGATCAGATCCAGCAGTTTCTCCTCCTCCATCCCGGTCTCGTTCTTCGTGACAGCGGGAATCCTTGTTCCGGCGTTGAACCGGGTCTCGCACAAAGTATCCCATTCCACCCCGTAAAAGCGGTCCGAAAATCCCCGGATCGGCTTCAGCCGCGGTCGACATACGCTGAGAGTCACCCCCTCGTCCGTTCCCTCCAGGCGGTACCCCAGGTCGATCCCCTCCCGCAGAGGCATCTCAGAGCCCACCGCAAAGCCGCACAGCTCCGCATGCTTGCTCCGGTTGTAGCTGTCATCGATCAATCTTTTGCCGCACTTTCCGCAATAGCATTCCCCAGTGCGGACCGACCTGACTATAAAACCACTGCTCACAGATCCCGTATTCCTGCCGGTTCTCTTTGTCTCCGTACCTGCCCCCTTTCTTCAGCGGGCGTTAAGCCCCTCGATGCAAGTCACATAACAAGCGAAATCTCCGATCTTCTTCCGGTGCTCCTTCTCATCGCCCAGCTCCTCGCGCCAGGATGTGTTCTTCCCCTTGGACGCCAGATAGCGGGCCAAAATATTGAGATGCAGGATCACTCCGTTGTGGCATGCCGTCCGGTTTGCATCCGTTTCCATCTTCTCCTCCCGCGACAGCAGGTTCCACCCGGCCCGTATGCCGGCATATTTGGCGGCGGCCTTCAGATAGTCGCCCAGGATCTCCCTATCGTCCTCGTTTTCCGGATCAACAGCGCTGCAGATTTCTGCGTAGAGCTCGGCAGCTTTCTCCATTGTGATCGAGTCTCGCTCTCCCAGATAGTTTTCGTATGTATACATTACCACTGATCCCTCCTCTTTTAATTCAACCGATGGTGTAACCGTGGGCGCCGCCCCGCAAGGCATCCTCTTACTTCTCGAGGCTGTAGGATTTTACAAACCTGTGCTTCCCGT
>OCTW011488655.1_pt1 | contig 10283 bp, 8 predicted proteins | sample 1539671 | NCBI WGS metagenome assembly OCTW01 (sample SAMN02144230, study PRJEB22623) | gut metagenome | biome: sheep rumen | host: Ovis aries | place: New Zealand
CCAGCTCGCCCATCACCAGCGGGCCGGCCGCCACAAGCGTCTCCTTATTGGCCAGAGCCAGGGTTTTGGCGGCACGGATGGCGGCCAGCGTGGGCTTGAGTCCGCTGAACCCCACCATGGCAGCCACCACCACCTCCACCTCCGGAGCCTGCACCAGGTCACAGGCAGCCTCAATGCCCAGATGAACCTGAACGCCCGGAAGCGCCTCCTTTACCCGGGCATATTTCTCGGGATTGCAGATGACCACATGGGGGACATGGAACTTGATGGCCTGCTCGATGAGCAAATCGGCACTGTTGTTGGCCGACAGCATGAAAACGGAAAAACGCTCCGGAAATTGGCTGACGACATCCAGCGTCTGTGTGCCGATAGAGCCTGTGGAGCCCAGAATGGCGATGGTCTTTTGCTTCATCCTAAAACTTAATGTACTGTGACGGATCGACGGAGGCACCCTTGTACCAGAGTTCGAAGTGCAGGTGATCTCCCTTCGTGAGTGACGAAGACGAAGCCAACATGCCCACGGGCGTACCGGCCTTGATCACATCTCCGCTCCGGTGCAGCAGTTTCTGATTGTTCTTATAGACGGAAAGAAGGTCGCTCCCATGCTGGATGATCAGGGTATAGCCCGTTTCCTGCTCCCAGCTGGTATAAACCACCGTCCCGTCCAGGACAGCCATGACGGTGCTGCCCACCGGGGCCGTAATGTCCAGCCAGGGATGCTGCACCCGCTCGTAACCTTTGGAGATGACCCCCTTGACCGGCATATAGAACGAAAGGGCCTCGATGGGAAGATTCCCCCGGCGCGCACCGGTCGAAACCCCGAACTGTTCCTCCCGGGTGACATCCTGCCGAAGAAGGGAATCCCGGATGGCCAGATAACGTGCATCGGAGACGGAGCGGGAGCCCTGGCTGGCCAGAATCAGGGAATCCAGGCGGAGAGGGGCTTCCCCGGCCACCACGCGACGAAGGTTTTCCGTATAAAGCTCCCATTGCAGGATGCGCGTTTCCAGCGAATCGATCCTGAGGACATTCTGCACGGCCTGACGGCGGGAATTGGCATCCGGATAGCCGGGAATGAAGGTACGGATGGGCGTAAAGGCGATGAGGGAGAAGATAACCAGCAGGACGACAACGACGGCCGAAATACCGCCTACCAGGAGATTGGTACTGGAAAAACGCAGACTCCATAGCCGCTCATGCGAATTGGCGTCCACCAGGGTAAGACGGAAGTTGCGGGTTTTCTTATCGGGTTTATCCATAAATATTCGTATATTTGCAGATTGTATGGACAGAATCATCGGCATAGACTACGGACGCAGGAGAACCGGCCTCGCGGTCAGTGATCCGCTTGGAATCTTTGCCACCGCCCTGGATACAATCGATTCTACAAAGTTAATAGATTATCTCAAAAATTACGCCATCTCCGAGAGAATCCTTCGCTTTGTGGTGGGGTATCCGGTAAACATGGACGGAAAGCCGTCCGAGGCCCGGGCCGACGTTGACCTCTTTTTGAAGAGTCTCGCCAAAGCTTTCCCGGAAACGCCTGTAACGCTGGAAGACGAGCGTTTTACATCGGTATTGGCACACCGGGTGATGATTGACGGCGGCATGAAGGCATCGCAGCGGAAAGACAAAAGCTCCGTGGACAAGATTTCCGCCGCCATCATCCTGCAGGGCTATCTGGACCGGAGCGCCGGCGGCAGCGCCGGATTCGATCCGTCGGCCGTCCCCGAAAGCCTGTCCCGCAACAAGACAAGAAGAAAGAAATGATAAGACCGATTTACCTTTATGGCGCAGAAGTGCTGCGCAAGACCGCCGCTCCGGCCGACCTCAACGACAAAGAGGGCATCGCCGCCCTGGTTCAGGACCTCAAAGACACCCTTGTGGTGGCCGACGGTTGTGGCCTGGCAGCTCCCCAGATTGGCGTGAGCACCCGTGTCGTGATTGTGGACGGAGATGTGGTTTCCGACAACTACAGCTACCTCAAAGGCTTCCGCCGCACCCTCATCAATCCGGAAATCGTTTCCGAAAGTGAGGAGAAAACCACCTATTCGGAAGGTTGCCTGAGCATCCCCGGCATCTACTGCGATGTGGTTCGTCCGAAAAAAATGACGGTTCGCTACTACAATGAAGACCTTCAGGAAGTGACCGAAGAGTTTGACAATTTCGCTTGCCGGATGATTCAGCACGAAATGTCCCATCTGGACGGAGACCTGTTCACGGACCACGCCGCGCCCATCCGGAAAAAGATGATATCCGGCAAGCTGCAGAATATCACCAAAGGCAAGGTACACCCGCACTACAACAGCCGCCTGAAATAGAGAAGAGGCTGAATATAAGTAGATTCTTCGGCAGGTGAACCTGCCTCAGAATGACATGAGGCTGTCATTCTGAACCGGGATCCTGTCATTCTGAGCGAAGCGAAGAATCTTTTCAGTCCCCTTTTTCATCATCTGACACGAAGCCGTTTCCCCACCCGGAGAATGGTTTTTTCGCTGATGCCGTTGAGCTGGCAAAGGCGCTTCACCGTGGTGCGGTACTTCTTGGCAATCCCGGAGAGGGTATCTCCACTGCGGATGGTATGATACTTCTGGGCGGCGGCTTCCGCCTTGGCGCGGGCGGCGGCTTCTTTCTTGGCCTGCTCCTCGGCCGCAATGCGGTCTTCCTCGTCGGTGCGGAAAATCTCGTCTTCGTCATCCACATTCTGAACATAGCGCTGATTGGGATTGAAATACCAGCTGCGAATCTTCAGCAGGCGGTGACGGAGCGTACCCGTCTCGAAATCGATAATCCAGGACGGGTCGAACGCCGCACCCTTGTAGCGGGTTTCGAAATGCAGGTGCGGACCGGTGGAACGGCCCGTGGAGCCGCCCAGGCCGATGATGTCGCCCGCACTCACCCAATCGCCCGAATCCACTTTGCGTTCCGAAAGATGGCCATAGAAGGTTTCCAGCCCGTTGGCATGCCGGATGACCACCAGATTGCCGTAACCGCCGATATAGTCGGAGATGCGGACCTTGCCGTCAAAAGCGGCCGGAACCGGTGTCCCCTTGGGATACGGAAGATCGATGCCCTGATGCCGGCGGCCATGGCGGTAACCGAACTTGGAACGCGGCGTCACTTTGTTGGGGCAGCAGTAAGAATCCAGCGAGTCCACAATCCAGATGGAAAACTGGTCCGGAAGGGTTTCCGGGGAGGTATTGTAAGGATTCACGGTGCGCGTATCCCAGAACTCGGAAAAAACCGTCGAATCGGCAACGGCGGAAGGGTCCTTTACGAAACGATAGGTCCCGTTGTCGTACAGGACCACTTTCACGGAAGGATTCCCGGTGTCCAGGGTATCGGCATATTCAGAGGTGGTGAGCGTTGTAGGCACCACTTGCTGACGGCCGAACACATGACGGAGGGAATCGGCCGCATGGTCATTGGTTTCCTGGGCCGCAAGCGGAAGGAAAAAACAAAGCGTCAGGGATATGAGCAGGCTTTTTTTCATTCGTCATCGTTTGCCTCCGAAGCGATTCACCAGGATGGAATCCGTCTCGGAGATTTTTTCTTGGAGGAGTTCCCCGGAAGTAGCTTCGCAGATGAACCGGAGATAGGGCTCCGTGTTGGACGGACGGATGTTGAACCACCAGTCCTGGAATTCCACCCGGTAACCGTCAAAGTCCATGAAGGCGGTGGCCTTTTCCCGGGCCATGAAATGATCCTTTATCGCATCCATGGCTCCCTGCTTGTCCTCTATCCGGTAGTTGATTTCACCGGAGTTCCGGTAACGGACAATCCCGGCGATGGCCTGGCTCAGGGTCTTTCCTTCCTTCTTGAGACCGGAAACGATGTTCAGGAGAATGATGGAAGCCAGCAGGCCGCTGTCGCTGTAGAAGAAGTCGCGGAAATAATAGTGACCGGCCAGTTCTCCGCCCCACACACCGTCAATTTCCCGGAGCTTGCGGGCGGCGAAAGCACGGCCCACCTTCCAGGTGCGCATCTCGCAGCCCATGGGCGCAAGGTACTCCCCTACGGCCTTGGAGGAACGGATATCCTGCAGCACCAGGCCCTTGAGGCCGCGTTCTTTCACGAAATAATTGCCCATGAGGGCTATCATCAGGTCCGGAGAGATAAACTGTCCCTTCTCGTCCACGAACATCACGCGGTCGGCGTCGCCGTCGTAGATGACGCCGGCATCGGCCTTTACCTCGCGCACCTTTTCCTCCAGCGGGAGGCAGTTCTTCTCGATGAGGGGGTTGGGCTCGTGGTTGGGGAAACGGCCGTCCAGGGTGTCAAACAAGTAGTGGATGTTGCCGCCGGTTCCGAAGATTTCCTTGGCAAAGAGGCACGCCATGCCGTTGGACAGGTCCATGGCGATGGTGAGACCGCTGTAGTCCTTCACGAACTTGCGCATGAAGGCCAGATAATCGGCCATAATCTCCTTTTGGAACACCTGTCCGCGCTTGGCGGCCACGGGGGTGGGTTTCCCCTCGTCTATCCAAGCCTTGATCTGCCCCAGGCCCGTATCAAAGCCCACGGCCTGGGCGTCGGTGGTGGACACCTTCATGCCGTTGTACTGAGCCGGATTGTGGCTGGCCGTAATCTGGATGGAGGCGTCAAAACCGTAATTGGCCGTACCGAAATACACCATCGGCGTAGAGCTGAGGCCAATGTCGTACACATCGGCCCCGGCATCGTTGATGCCTCTCAAGACCGCGTCGTGAATCTCGTCGGAAGAGACGCGGCAGTCCCGGCCCACCAGGACCTTGTCGGCCTTCAGCAGCTGAGGGACGAAATAGCCTACCTTGTATGCGATATCAAGGTTCCAGTCTTCGCCCCAGACACCGCGGATATCATATGCGTGAAATGCTCCCATGGCGTTCGGTTTTAGAAGTTGAATTTGGTCATGCAGATAAAACGGTGGTTCAGCACCCAGTGGGGCGCCGCCGCGGCAGCGCCGGGGGCGGGACGCCGCTGCAGGCCGCGGCTGTCGAAGTCACCGGTTCCGAACTCGGCGGCCGTGAGGTTGTACTCCAGCGACAGCGTGAATTTGCCGAGGTTCCAGGCCACGGTGGGCGTGGCGCGGAAGGCCTGCTGGATCTTGGTGTCGGCCGATGTGTTCAGCCACATGCGATTGTCGGCCAGCTCCTTGGTGGTGCCCAGCTGCTTCATGTAGCCCAGCATGGCCATCACCTGAAACTTCTTTCCATAGGAGAAGCTCACGAAGGAGGCCCAGTCCTGCATGGGGGTGTATTCGATGGTGCCGTCCTGGTTGAAGGAATGCACGCCATAGCCGGACAGGAGGTTCAGGTGTTCCCCGCCCTGGGCCAGGATGGTTTTGGCCTTGAGCTGGAACAAGCCCTTGGTATATTGGGCATACAGGAACGGGGAGAAGGTGGTCATGAGGCTTTTCACCTCGATGGTCTTTCCGCCGCCGTCCAGTACCCGCCAGTCGGTAAGGGTACGGTAAGGACGGATATTGGTCATGTCCAGGCCGACCCGGCCCAGGAAAGCATCACTCTTGTAGGAAAGGCCCAGATACAGCTCCGGAAGACCGTACTTGTAGTAATCCTTGCTCTTGCCGACAGGGCCGGTGGGCAGATAGTGGTTCAGGTACAGAAGGCTGGCCGTGAGAGTGAGGCCGGAACCCAGGTTCACGTCGGCCGTGATCTGCGGGCTGCGGTTGAAGGGATTGAACGGGGCGCCGGTTTCCAGGTTGTTCATATGGGGCATGTCGGCGGCCATGGGGTGCCAGGCCTGGCCCAGGGTGAGCGTCACGGGATTGTCGTCCCAACTGAGTTTCATGAAGGCCTGCCGGAGGCGCAGGACGGGCGTAGAGCCGCTGAGGGTATAGAAATCCGCCTCCACCTTGCCGGAGACGCCCATGGTTCCCCACTTGTAGCCGGAGATGTCCAGGCCCAGGCGGGTGGTCAGGGAAAGGAAGCGCCAGTTGAACCCGGCGTTCTGGTCATAGCCGTCCTTCATGGAAACATCCTTGGGCATGTAGAAGTATAGGTCTTCGGTGCCGGCGTTCACGGCGCGGCTGTCGGCTACCAGATAGTTGCGGATAAAGCCGTAGAACTTGAAATGGGCAGGTTTCTGCTCGGGGGCCTGCGCAAAAGCGGCGCCACCCGTGAGCAGCGCTGCCAATGTTATGAATAAAACTTTTCTCATAATCGTTAACTTGTTTTCCCCGGAGGCACTTCGGAGGCCGAAGGCCGACCCAGGGGGGGTGGGGGACCAGACCCCCAATGGGTCGAAGACCCTTTTCCCGTTTGCGTCAGGCAAACGGGAAGAGTTTGGTGAGCCAGAAATAACCCAGGACAAAACCGACCAGACCGATGATCAGGCCCACCTTGGTCATATCCTTGGTCTCTACCATGCCCGTGGCCGATGCGATGGCATTCGGAGGCGTGGAGATGGGGAACAGCATGGCGATGGAGGCGCACACGGCGATGAAGATGATCATGGCGGAGGTGCCGCCCATGGCCAGGAACTCGGCGTTGTTGGCGGCGGCCGGATCGGCCATGCCGTTGGCCACCACGATCAGGATGGGGATGAGCAGGGCGGCCGTAGCGGAGTTGGAAATGAAGTTACTCAGCAGATAGCAGACCAGACCGGCCACCACAAGCACCAGCACCACGCTCATGCTGCCGAACGGAATGGCCTGGATCAGCACCTTGGCCAGACCGGTGTCCTGCAGGCAATAACCCAGGGCGAAGCCTCCGGCCACCAGCCAAAGCACGTTCCAGTTGATTTCCTTGATTTCTTCCTTGCCGAACAACCCCGTGGCGGTGAATACGCCCAGCGGAATCAGGGCGACAATATTGGAATTGATATGGGTAATCTGCTCGGTAGCCCACAGCAGGATGGTACCCACGAAAGTAACCCACACGACATACAGTTTCCAGTCTTTCTTCACCTTGCTTTCCGGGATTTCCAGCACCAGCTTTTTGGTTTTGAACGGGAACATGAAACGCAGAAGAACCCAGGCGATCAAAATCATGATAATCACATAGGGAATCATGTGAACGCACCATTCACCGAAGCCCACATCGATACCGGCCTGCTCCAGGGCGCCCTTGGCCGTAGCATTGGGGGGCGTGCCGATGGGCGTGCCGATACCGCCCAGATTGGCTGCCACGGGGATGGACAGAGCCAGGCCGACCTTGCCCTTGTCGTCGGCCGGAAGTTTGGAAAGCACCGGCGTGAGAAGGGCCAGCATCATGGCGGCGGTGGCGGTGTTGCTCATGAACATGGAGAACACGGAAATCATGATGAGGAAGCCCAGCAGGACAATTTCCGGCTTGGTTCCGAAGAGTTTCAGGAGGGCTCTCGCAAGGGTGACGTCCAGGCCATACTTCTCGGCCATGATGGCCAGTACGAAACCGCCCAGGAACAGCATCACCACGGGGTCTGCCATGGAGGACATGATACGGGCATAAGGAACCAGCGTACCATACTGCGGATCACAGAACAGGCCGATACCCTTGTTGGAGATGGTCAAAAGGGCGATGACGATAACCAGCAGGGAGGTGGACCAGTTGGGAATGATTTCGAAGATCCACATGAGCGCTGCGAAAACGAACAGGGCGATGACCCGCTGCTGAACCACGGTGAGAGCCTCGATACCGAAGAAGGATACGGGCACCGCCCAGAGGAAAACGGTGACGGCCACCACAAGCGGCAGGAACACCCAATACTTGAGATTGAACTTCTTAGCCATTATTTTGATACTTTATCTTTCGTAGGTTAAACGGATATCCACGGGGATCTTTTCCAGTTCCAGGTTCACGATATCGGCCTTGATGGTGGAGGCCACCACGGCATACTTGTTTACGAACTCGGTGGCGGCGGCCAGGTCGCCGGTTGCCTGCAATTTCAAGATTTCGGCGCCGAGGGATGCGATGGCCTGCTCCGTCCGGGCATAATCAATGCCATATTTGCCGGAAGCCTTGCGCGTAATGCCGCCCTGCTCCAACAGATAGTTGTAGATGATGAGGTTGCCGCGACCGGTGGCATCACCGAAACCGAAGCGGGAAGAGCGGATGACATTGGCCACGAAGGTGGCAAGCACATCCTGCTTCATGATGAGGGCATCCACCCGGTGGGCGGCCACCTCCTGGGCGCAAAGATAGACGCCGATCACATTGGATTTGGCCTTTTCCAAGGTGAGGGCCTCGTTGCCCAGCGCCTCGGCGACGGTTCCCTTTCCGGTGACGGTCTCCTTCACGCCCAATCCCTTGGCCACCTCACGGAATACAATGTTCCAATAGAAGGCGCTGGCGTCCAGATGAGCCTGGTCGGTCCCTTCGAACAGAAGCATGCCGGCCGGGAAGACGATCCGGTTGAACTTTTCCCGGATGATATTGTCAAACAGGATGGTACGGGTGCCGAATTCTTCCTGGACCCGGGTGTCGTAAGGGAAATTGATGGCGATCACCTTGTAACCGGCGTTGGCATAACCGCCATAGTAAAGGACATCGCAGGAGAAGATGTTGGACCCCGCTCCGGGGACAAAAGAATGATAGGAAGGATCGCCGGGAAGGGATGCCTGCAGCTCGGGAAGGCGGGCCGACAGGGCGTTCAGCGAGGCCGTGCGGTCCAGGTTCTTCAGGAGCACGTAGGCGCCATAGGAAGCCTTGATGCCGTAGCGTTCATCGTCGATGGTCTCGTTGGGGCCGATTACCAGATCCATTTTGCTGTCGGTCATTGCCAGCCAGGCCTTTTCGCTTTCGTAGTACTCGTCGGTGAGCAGGGCATCGGCCTTCTTGAGAAGATAGTCGCGCACGCTGGCCTTGATGGTAATGTCGGCGGCCGCACGGAGCAAATCCGCCATCTTCTGCACCTGCTCTTGATAAGCATCATGGTACCAGACGGTCTCCAACGCTCCGTTTTCCTTACGGCGGATCAGGGTATAAGGACTGTATTTGGCATCGTCCTTGAGGGATTTGAATTCCTCATCGGTCATGTCGGCAGGATAGAAGTTTGCGCCTGCGGGCTTGGAACCGTAGCCGGGCAGGAACGCCTCCTTGTCAATGCGGTTCCAAGGACCGTAGTTCACTTCCGCAAAGGTCCGGAATGCCGGATCTTTCAAGTCGGCGAACGCCTCCTTGGATCCGAAACTCTGCTCCCAGTAGATGGCGTCGGCCTGGTCTGCCGCGAAACGATACAGGTTCAGAACCTCCTTGCCATTATCGGTGATTCCTGAAAGGTCCGGAGCAGGAATGGTCACCAGCGCATAATTCTCCAGCAGTCGTTCCCCTTTGGACTTGGGAGAGGAACAGGACGCCACCACAAGGGCTGCCAGACAAAGCACGATTGAGAATTTTCTCATAAGGTTTATAATAATATCAGTTAAGCTTACAAAGGTAATCATTTCCTTTGAGATAACCTTGCTTTTATCAGCAAAAAAACGGTGCCCCATGCTGAAATGAGGCACCGCAGAATGAATCGTTTTCGGCTTAGATGGTTCCCTGCTCAAGCATGGCGGTGGCAACCTTCATGAAGCCGGCGATGTTGGCGCCCTTCACATAGTCCACGCTGCCGTCCGGCTGGGTGCCGTACTTGACGCACTGCTCGTGAATGCTCTTCATGATGAAATGGAGCTTTTCGTCCACTTCCTTGGCGTCCCAGGAGATATGCTCGGCGTTCTGGGTCATTTCCAGACCGCTAGTGGCGACACCACCGGCGTTCACAGCCTTGCCGGGAGCGAAGAGGATACCGTTGTGCTGGAAGAAGTGAATGGCACCGGGCTGGCAGCCCATGTTGGACACTTCGCAGCAGCACCAGCAGCCGTTGGCCTTCAGTTCCTTGGCGTCATCCTCGGATAGTTCGTTCTGGAAAGCGCAAGGGAGTGCGATGTCCACGGGAACGCTCCAGGACTTCTTGCCGGCGGTGAACTTGGCCAGGCCGGGGAACTTGTCGGCCATATCCTGCACCTTGTTGCGGTTGGAAGCGCGCATTACCAGCATGTAGTCGATCATTTCCGGAGTGATGCCGTCGGGAATTTCGCAAACCCCGTCGGGACCGGAGATGGCAACCACCTTGGCACCCAGTTCGCGGGCCTTGGTGGCAGCGCCCCAGGCCACGTTGCCGAAGCCGGACAGAGCCACTTTCTTGCCCTTGATGTCCTTTCCGGCCTTCTGGAGAAGGTGCTGGGTGAAATAGAGGGCGCCGAAACCGGTGGCCTCCGGACGGAGGATACTGCCGCCCCAGGTGCTGCCCTTGCCGGTGAGAACGCCGGTATTGTACTGGCGGGCCAGCTTCTTGTACATGCCATAGAGGTAACCGATTTC
>OCTW011511399.1_pt1 | contig 10283 bp, 9 predicted proteins | sample 1539671 | NCBI WGS metagenome assembly OCTW01 (sample SAMN02144230, study PRJEB22623) | gut metagenome | biome: sheep rumen | host: Ovis aries | place: New Zealand
ATGAGCGTCCTGCAGCTTGTTTTCCTGATCTTTGCCGGCTGTGCCGCTGCGGGAGGACAGCTCTCGGTCACGGCGGCCTACCAGCATGCGCCGGCCAGGGATATCTCTGTCTTTGACTATTCCCAGGTAATCTACGCGGCAGCCTTCGGGATCCTGCTGTTCGGAGAACTTCCGGATGTCTGGAGTCTGATCGGATACGTGATCATTATCGGCACAGCGTTCACAAAGTGGTATCTGGTGACCCAGAGGTCATGAACTGTGTTTTTTTCTGTAATCCCTGGGGGTACAGCCATAGATGTCCTTGAAGATTTTTCCAAAGTAGCTGTCAGAGACAAAGCCGCAGCGCTCTGCGATCGAGGAAATACTCTCATCCGTTCGCTCCAGCCTCATGGCTGCCATCTGGGCACGGTATTCAATGAGAAAGCGGACGGGGGAACGGCTGATGGAACGCTGAAAGCACCTGGTGCATTCACGCGGGCTGATTCCGGCAGAGCCGGCGATTTCTTCCAGCCCCAGGGGCTCGCTGTAGTGTGCATAGATGTATTGGAGCATGAGTTTCATGCGTTCCAGATCCCGTTCGTTTCCCTTTTTTTCTGTAATGCGGATCTCTTCTGTTTCTTTGAGCAGGAGGATAAAAAAACGGCTGATGATCTCGCGGACAGTGAGCTCAAAGCCCTCCGGTTCATCGCGCAGAGTATCTGTCAGCTGCAGGATCAGCTCGATCATACGGATCCTGAGGGGAGTGTTGGGCCTGATCCGGAGAACGGATAGATTTTTGCTGCGAAGGATCGGGGCAAAATATTTCCGGTCGATATAGCTTCCGAACTCGCCGGCCAGAAAGCGGGAGTCAAAAGTATAGGAGTAGTAATTGACCGGTGTGGGAAAGTCACAGGCGTGCATGATATTTCTGTTGATGAAAACAACATCTCCCTGCTCTGCTGTCAGCTCAATTTCCGGTGAGTGCATTTGGTAAGAGCCCTTATCTATATAGTTGATCTCGATCCAGTCATGCCAGTGCCAGGGGATATGATGTCCTGCAAACAGGCGGCTCTCATCATAATGGCATACAAAGGGAAGCCCCCCGGAATCTTCTGACAGCAGTTCTTCGCTGCTGTCCCCGAGCGTCAGGTTTTTTTTCTGGTACTGTATCATGGCTCAATCCCCCTGTTTTCAAGGCTGTTTTGTTATATTTTATCATAAGAAAGAGAAAAATCCCTGAATACACCATGCGTTTCGGGGATTTTTTTATTGGAAAAAATGTCCTGAATAAGAGAGTTATTGTCATGAAAGCCGCTAATAAGGACAGGATTTCCACCCTGTAATTTTTGAAAACAGCCTGCAGGCGGATGATATCTGTCTGCAGGCTGTTTTTCTATAAAGGATTTAAATCCACGATTTAAATCCACAGTATTCATTTGTTCAGTCTCGAAATTCGAAGACCTGTGCGATAGAGATTATTCTTCCTCTGCGGGGGAGAACTGATCTTTACCTACGCTGCACATAGGGCACTCGAAATCATCGGGGAGATCCTCGAACTTGGTTCCGGGCTCGATGCCTGCCTCAAGATCGCCGAGTTCCTCATCATAGATATATCCACAGACATCACATACGAATTTTGCCATTGTCATTCCTCCATCATTTTTTTTGTTTGGTAAATTTTAGTTGCTATGTTAAAATTATGTTTCTATATGTACATTAACAAATGTGTAATGTTGTGTCAAAGACTATTTGATGCACATTTTTCTTTTGGATAAAGAAGGGACCGCGGTGGTTTTATGCAGGAAAATACATTCACGCAGGGAAATATTGTCAGGGGGATGCTTCGCTTTTCAATCCCTTACCTGATTACCTGCTTTTTGCAGACGTTTTACGGTATGGCGGACCTGTTCATCGTCGGACAGTTCAATGGGGCGGCGTCTATCACAGCCGTGTCTGTGGGCAGTCAGCTGATGCATATGCTGACGGTTGTGATCGCCGGCTTTGCCATGGGCTCCACTGTCCTGATCGGACGAAGTGTCGGAGCCGGAGACCGCCGCGGGATCGCGGGAGCGGTCAGTACGACATTTGCAGTGTTTGGCGCGCTGGCACTGGGACTGACTCTGCTGCTTCTGGTCCTTACCTTTCCGATTGTATATCTGTTAAAAGTCCCTGCAGAGGCTGTGTCCGAGGCGGCGTCCTATATGCGGATCTGCTTTGCAGGCGTCCTGTTTATCACCGCCTACAATGTTGTCTCGGCTATTTTCAGAGGCCTTGGAGATACACGACGACCCATGTATTACGTCGCGGCGGCAGGTGTCGTCAATATCGGTCTGGACTGGCTGCTGGTCGGCCCCCTGGGTCTTGGTGCTGCGGGCGCCGCAGCCGCCACGGTGGTCAGCCAGGGCATTTCGGTTCTGCTGGGGCTGATCGCACTCAAAAAATATCATACAGATGCTTTTCGCCGGTCGGCCGGGCCGGACAGAGAGGACGCCGGCAAGATCGTCCGCGTCGGTCTGCCGATCGCCCTGCAGGAGGGCCTGATCCAGGTCTCTTTCCTGGTCATCACTATGATTGCCAACAGCCGGGGCGTAGAGGTGGCCGCTGCAGTCGGCATCGTGGAGAAGGTCATCAGTTTCCTCTTCCTTGTGCCCAGCGCCATGCTCTCCACGGTTTCCACTCTCTCCGCCCAGAATGCGGGTGCAGGGCGGCATGACAGAAGCCGCAGGGTTCTGAAGGTGGGATGTCAGATCTGTGTGGGATTCGGGGCAGTCGTTTTTATCCTGTGCCAGCCTCTGGCTCCCCGGATCGTCTCTCTGTTTGTAAAAAAGGGAGACAATATAGAGACTGTAGTGCGCCTGGGCGCGGAATATCTGCGGACCTATTCCCTGGATTGTATTTTCGCAGGAATCCATTTCTGCTTCAGCGGCTTTTTCAGCGCCTATGGAAAATCGGGATATTCCTTTTTGCACAATATCATTTCCATCATAACCTTCCGTATTCCCGGCGCCTGGGCCGCCGCGGTCTTTTTCCCCGCGACGCTCTATCCGATGGGCCTGGCTGCCCCGATGGGATCCCTTTTATCTGTATTGATCTGCCTGTATCTCTACCGCAGAGGAAGGGAGAACTGGGGACTGCAGCCCCCAAAAGGGGATCCCGATAAACGGTAAGTGTCAGGGCTGAACTGTGTAAATCCCGTAAGGCGGTAAAGGACAGGGATAAAAAGGGTTTGAAAACATCATGAAGGGGCAGGGATCCTGATGATCCCTGCCCCTTGTGCCTTTAAAGGTAAAACCGCAGGTGCGGCCCGGCGGGCGCACGTGTGAGAGACGCTGTTCATTTCTCTGTTTATTTATTTGCGGTATCTATTGTACTCCGCTTCCAGGGACTCCACGTCGGGATTGAGAGCGCAGTATTCGTCGTTTGCGGCCCGGCACAAAATCGACATTTCCCTCTCCAGTCCCACCAGGGAGGCGACGCCGAAGGAGAAGCTCCATACGTCTTCACAGCATTTTTCCCGGCGGCCTGCCGCGTTGGAAGGCTTCATTCCCAGCAGTGTTCTGCCATAGGAAGGATCGTCGCAGGTGGCAATATAGCGGCGGACAGCGTTCCGGTATTCCCAGTACAGGGCCGCTTCACATTCGGGATCCTGCAGAGGACGGTCATCCAGCTGCATGGCGGACAGGATGGAGCGGACTTCCTTTTTGCGAAATTTCGGGAAAAGTCCGGGAGTTTTCGCGATCGTGGCCAGAGAGATCAGATGGAAGAGGAAACGATCAATCGATTTTTCGGGGTGCTTTTTGTCAATATGTCTGCAGGCATAGAGATCCTTTCGATACTGGTCTGCTTTCGTATCGGAAGTTGAACTGTATGCGTCCAGTTTGTTTTTTCGAAGATCGGGTTCGGTCTCGGTGTAATAGGGCTCCAGAAGCGGATGCAGTTCTATTGCCATTTTGTAAATCCTCCTATGCAGTCACTGCCGGATCACAGCGGGCAGCGGCTGGCAGATCTCATATATGTTCATGTGCGGCGGGTATTGGCCCGCTTTTTTTTATGCAATTAAGTATCCCATGAAAAAAAATGAAAGTCAACGCCGGCTGGTCACCGGAACGCTTCATAAACATGGATAAACTGCGACTGCATGTGAGTAAGGGGGCCGGCTGCCGGGTTTATTCATTCATTTGAGCAAATTAAAAACCGTGACCAAAAACACGTAATTATGGTCAAAAGATGTGGATAAGTCTGTGGAAAAGGGACATTTTTGACAAGTGAATTTGCTGTAAATATGCGCATGAGAGGTTGATTGTGGATAATAAAAAGCACTGTTTTCGGCAAAACGATGAAAATGAAGAAATTCATTAAAAAGGATTGAAAAAGGCTTTTCCGGCACATATAATCTGCGTCATAGCAGACGGGAAGCCATTTGACAAGGAGGTGTCCGGCATGGGTGGAACAGCAGAGACGATTTTTGACCCGGCATCGTGCGCAGATGTGGTACTGGCATGTATAACGGCGATTTCAGCTGCAACAGATCTTTACTGCGGAAAAATTTTTAACATGATAACCCTGCCCGGTCTTTGTGTGGGGGTAGTCCTGGCCTTTTTGCATGGAGGAGCAGCGGGCGTTCTGGATGTCCTCTGCGCGGTCGGATTTACCGTGGTGTTCCTGATCCCTTTTTATCGGGCAGGAGGGCTCGGCGCAGGAGATATCAAGCTTCTTGCGGCAGTCTCCGCCTTTATGCCGGCAGGAGAGTACCTCAGGTGCTTCGCCGGAGCATTTATCATAGGCGCGTGCATAGGTATTGGACATCTGATGCTGAGCGGAGGCAGGGACCACAGGGTACATTTTGCGGTGTCGGTGGCAGCCAGTGTGCTGCTGCATCTGGCAGGAATATATTGACTGTGAGGTGCATTTCCGGAGCACAAACATACCCTGATGTCAATAAGAAATCTTCTTCACGAATATCCCGTTGACGATGCCTGTGCACAGCTGTGCTCCGGTATGGCTTGAAAGAATGAAAGGGAGAGCCGATGGACGGACAAGCTTTGAAAAAAGACACATTGATCGCGGTATGTGACAGTGACATCTCTTATGCGGGGCGTCTTGTGGAATATCTGCGTCAGGAGGCGGCTTTTCCCTGCGAGATCCGCCTGTATACGAAAGCGGAAACTCTGCTGCAGGATCCGGATGCCCGAAAGGCGGATCTTGTGGTGATCGCTCAGTCGCAGTATACCCCGGCGGCAGCGGACGCCGGATTCGGGAACCTGCTCCTTCTCAATGAGAGCGAGGTACTTTTGGAAGAGCCGGAGAACATCAGCAAATTTCAGTCGATCGCGAACATCGCCATGTATATCCGAAGAAAATGTTCCTCCGCAGAGGAAGCGGTGATGTCCGGACTGCGGCACGGCGGACCTATGGTTCGGATCGGGGTCTATACACCGGTGACGCGCTGTCTGCAGACCACCTTCAGCATGACGCTGGGCCAGATCCTGGCCAGCCGTCACAAGGTCCTCTACATGAACTTTGAGGCCTTTTCGGGACTGGATAAGATGCTGGCCAGAGAGTTCCGCGGAAGCGTGAGCGACCTGATCTATTATAACGAGTGCGCAAGGGAAAAGCTTGCCGGCCAGCTGGAGATGATGACAGAGGAGGCGGGAGGCATGCACTTTCTGCCGCCTATGAAATCCTTCATCGAACTGCGGTCGATCAGAAAAGAGCAGTGGAGCAGCCTTCTTCGGACGATCGAAAAGGTGACGGAGTACGAGTATCTGATCATGGATCTGACAGAGCATACAGACGGACTGCTGGACCTTTTGCGGACCTGCGACCGGGTGTATACGATTGTCAGGGACGACACCTTCTCACGGGCCCGCTACTTTCAGTATGAAGACCTGTTGCGCAGGATGAATTACGAAGATATAAAAATGCGTACCCAGTGCTGGAAGCTGCCTGTCTTCAGGGAGATTCCTGCCGGCCTTGAGGACCTGACGCGGGGAGAGCTTGCAGTCTATATCCGCGAAATGCTTCTGCAGGGCGAATACGGACAGCAGTACTCCGTTCGGGAAAGCGGATGGGACACCAGGTAACTGTTGTTTATCCGGCATAGAGAAGGAGAGGATGATCGTGAACAGGTACACACAGATCAGGGAGGAAATCCATGATGCGGTCATGCGGGGAATTGATTTTTCAAGGAGTGTTGAGGACGGGGAGGTCCTGGAACTGATCGATGATGAGATCGTCCGCGCGAAGAGGGAGGGGAGTCTGTCGCTGGATGAGATGAAGCGCATGCGGCAGGAGCTCTTTAACGCTATCCGGCGGCTGGATATACTGCAGGATCTGATCGAAGATCCTACAGTGACAGAGATTATGATCAACGGACCCGACCGCATCTTTGTCGAAAGAGACGGGAAGGTGAGAAGGACAGACCTGACTTTTGTGTCAAAGGAGAAGCTGGAGGACGTAGTCCGGCAGATCGTGTCGGCATGCAATCGGGTGGTCAATGAGTCTTCACCCATTGTGGATGCACGTCTGGATAACGGCGACCGCGTCAATGTTGTCCTGCCCCCTGTGGCCCTGAACGGCCCGATCGTGACGATCCGCCGCTTTCCGGACAAGCCGATCCTGATGGAGGATCTTCTGGCTTTCGGATCTGTCTCTGAGGAGATCGCGTCTTTCCTGGATTGTATTGTCAGAGCAGGATACAACATCTTTATCAGCGGCGGAACAGGATCGGGGAAGACGACGTTTCTCAATGCCTTATCCGAATATATACCGGCTGATGAAAGGGTGATCACGATTGAGGATAATGCCGAACTTCAGATCCGTCATATCGATAATCTCGTGCGCCTGGAGGCGAGGAACGCAAATGTAGAAGGGTGCCGCCCGATCAGTATCCGGGACCTCATCCGGTCCGCACTGCGTATGCGGCCGGACAGGATCATTGTCGGAGAGGTCCGCGGAAGCGAGGCGATCGATATGATACAGGCTATGAATACAGGACATGACGGCTCCTTGTCGACAGGACATGCCAACAGCGCAAGAGACATGCTCGCACGCCTGGAGACAATGGTTTTAATGGCGATGGATCTCCCCCTGCCTGCCATCCGGGGGCAGATCGCCTCCGCGATCGATCTGATCATCCACCTGGGCAGGCTTCGCGACCGCAGCCGGAAACTCCTGGAGATCTGCGAGGTGACCGGGCTGGAGAACGGATGTATCACAACAGCACCTGTCTATCGATTTTATGAAACCGGGGAAAAGGACGGGAAGATTATCGGGGGATGGGAGCAGACAGGACAACTCCGGTCCAGAGACAAGCTTATGATGGCAGGCGTAGAGTGCCACTGGGGCTGAGGATCCGGGGATTAAGAACTTTCGGAAACCGGACAAAAGATATCTGCCGGAAAGCGGGAGATATGAGAAAGGCAGGAAACCTGAAACAAAGACAGAGGATATGAAAAAGGCAGAGAATTGAAAAAACAGGAGTTGTGAAGAGGCAGGGACTTGAAAAAGACGGGAGATATGAAAGAGGCTGGAGACTTGAAAAAAGACAGGGGATATGAAAAAGGCAGGATGCATGAAAAAGATAAAAAGAACAGCAGGCATCAAGGCAGGCGGGTCGGCAGTAAAGAGAAAAGCAGACGGAGGAAAGCACCTGTTCTGCCGGAAAATCCTCTCTTTATGCTGGAGGGGGCAGCACTGATCGGTGTGATCGCATACTTGTTTTATGACTCTCCTGTTGCGGCGGTGGTGCTGCTGCCTCTTCTGTATCCCTATTACCGAAGACGGTCGGGAGAAAAGCGGCGGCAGGAAAAGAAGGAACTGTCTGCACAGTTCCGGGAAGCCCTTGCAGCAATCATTACAGCTCTGAAAGCAGGCTATTCGGCGGAAAATGCCTTTGTTGAATGTCTGCGGGAAATGCAGTTCCAGTTTGGCGAAAAGGCGGCGATCACAAACGAGATGAAACGGATCGGAAAAGGGATCGAAAACAGGATACCTCTGGAGAAACTGCTTTTGGAATTCGCATCCAGATGGCAGATTGAAGAACTCACCGAGTTTGCAGAAGTGTTTGCCATAGCCCGCCGGAGCGGCGGGAATCTGCCGGATATCCTGGGAAGGACGGCAGAGGTCATCCGGGATCGTATGGAGATCGACACTGAGATCGACATCCTGCTGAGCAGTAGAAAGTTTGAGCAGAAGATCATGGACGGGGTCCCTTTTTTCATCATTTTTTATCTTGGGCTGTCGTCGGAAGGATTCTTTTCGGTTCTGTACCATAATGCGGTCGGAATACTGTTCATGACAGGCTGCCTTGCCGCGTATCTGGCCGCCGTCCTGCTTTCGGACAAAATCATGGCAATCGAACTGTAGGCGATGTGTTGCCTGCTTTACACTGCCGACTTTGCTCTGCCGGCTATGCACTGCCGACTTTGCTCTGCCGGCTATGCACTGCCGACTTTATTCTGCCGGCTATGCACTGCCGGCAGCAGGAGAACTGTCTGCGGGATCGGAAGGCGGGAGATTCCTGCAGACCGGCAGAAGCCGGCGGGATGGGATTGGAGAAAACGGGAGGAGGGTGTGAAGATGGAAAAAGTGATTTCGGCAGTCTATTCGGGATTGTATATCCTGGTATTATGCGCGTTCATGGCCCTTGCAGTTTTCTCTGCAGGGGAAGAACTCCCCCCGTACGCGAGGGACCCTCCCTATAGGAGGCCATTCCGGAGGATGGCACTTTGGGTCATCAAAAAGGTGGAACTGTTCCGGCAAAAGCGCAGACAGCAGGGAAGGGAACTCCTGCTCCCGGGGGAAGAGGGAGTGCGCAGCGACCTCAGGATCCTGTATCCCTCGCTGAAAGCAGCCAGGGAAGAGATTCTCTACCGGATGGAAAAATATGAGCGCCTGCTTCTGTTTCTCTTTGCAGTCATTCTTGCGGCCGGGGCACTGCATGTGCAGTCATTTTATGCCGGGATCCTGCGGGAGGACGGAAGCGTCCTGCGGCAGGAGACAGGAGGCGGAGACCGGCAGCTGACAGTCCGGGCTTTTCCGCAGACGCAGGAGGAAGAAAATGAAGACTACGGAACCTATACGGTCACCGTACATGAAAGACAGCTGACCCGAAAAGAAGCCGCGGCCGGGGCACGGAAAATACTGGACCGGTTCCCCGAGGCTCTTCTGGGTGAAAACGAATCGGCGGAACAGATCCGGTCACCTCTGGTCATGCCGGCAGCCGCGCAGATTCTGCCGTATACACTCAGCTGGGAGAGCGGACGGTATGCGGTTCTGGACACGGACGGGAGTGTTTTCAACACGGATTACGGAGAGGATCAGGCAGAGGAAGTCGAGCTGACGGCAGTTCTGACCTGCGGAGAATACCGCTTCCAAAAAAAGATGGTATTTATTGTGCGCGCACCACTGCGGGACGAGAAGGAAAAACTGCAGGATACTGTCAATACGGCACTTGTCAGCGCGGAAAAAGAGAGTGCGGACAAAGAGAGTTTCCGCCTCCCCTCCAAAGCCGGAGACCTGGCGGTCACCTGGCAGGAAAAAGTACAGGATGTGAGTGCGGGAATCCTGGTTCTGGGAGTGGTGATCTGCGTCCTGATATGGTATGCGGCGGACTGCCGCCTGCATGAAAAGACGCGTGAAAGAAACCGCCAGCTTGCCATCGATTACCCGCAGCTGACCAGTAAGATGGTGCTTTACCTGGGAGCAGGAATGAGTGTGCGCAACGTTTTTTATAAATGCGCGGCCGAATACCGGCAAAAATGCGCCGCATCGCAGAAAAGACAGAAAAAGAAGAACCACAGCAGTTCAGGCCGGCAGACCGGCAGGCGATGGCTGTACGAAGAGGTCCTGCTTGTCTGCAACGAGCTGGACAGCGGGGTTCCGGAAGAGGAAGCTTATATGCATTTCGGACGCAGATGTCATCTGCGGCAGTATACAAAGCTGTGTACACTGCTCGTGCAGAACCTGCGGAGAGGAAATGATACGTTGCTGCAAGTGCTCCGGGAGGAGGCGGAGAACTCTTTTGAGGAGCGAAAAAACCTTGCGCGGGAACTGGGTGAGGAAGCAGGGACCAGACTCCTCCTTCCCATGATGATCATGCTGGGGATCACTATGCTGATCATCATCGTGCCGGCTTATTTCAGCTTTTCCATGTGAGACCGGCGCAGCACAGATAACTGTCATTATCGTCCGTATATGCTTGCGGACAAAGGTACACAAACAAAGGGATGAAAGACAAGGAGTAATACATGAGAGCAGGAATTTGTGAATTCTGGAAAGATGAATCCGGAATGGGAACCGTG
>OCTW013399907.1_pt1 | contig 10283 bp, 7 predicted proteins | sample 1539671 | NCBI WGS metagenome assembly OCTW01 (sample SAMN02144230, study PRJEB22623) | gut metagenome | biome: sheep rumen | host: Ovis aries | place: New Zealand
TATAATAATAAATAGAACTTCTTTCTCCTCTTACGGAAGCATACCTTGCAAGAATGCAAGGATGCAAGATTGCAAGGTTTGACAGAAAATCGTGTCTTCACTACATATTTATTAAAAAAGTTGCCGCAACCTTTGGTGTTCTCATCTTTTTTTCGTATCTTTGCAGTCAGAAATAAAAAAAAGACATTCATAACAATAATCTCAAGTATCAGGTAAAACTTTAAGGTAAGAAAATGAAGATTCTACTGTTGGGCAGTGGCGGTCGCGAACACGCACTGGCCTGGAAAATCGCTCAGAGCAAAAAGTGTGAGAAACTATACATCGCACCTGGCAATGCCGGCACCGGCGAGTGCGGCGAGAACGTTGACATGAAGGCCGACGACTTCGAAGCCATCAAGCAGTTCTGCGTAGACAAGCAAATCGGCATGGTGGTGGTAGGTCCTGAAGACCCGCTGGTAAAGGGCATCTACGACGACCTGAAGGCCGACGAGCGCACGAAGGACATCCCCGTCATAGGACCCTCGAAGCAGGGTGCCGTGCTGGAGGGCTCCAAGGACTTCGCCAAGGCATTCATGCAGCGCCACAACATACCAACAGCAGCTTACCAGACCTTTGACGGCGAGCACCTCCAGGAGGGTTTGAAGTTCCTGGAGACACTCCAGCCGCCATACGTCCTCAAGGCCGACGGCCTGTGCGCCGGCAAGGGCGTGCTCATCCTGCCCACCATAGAGGAAGCCAAGCGTGAACTGAAACAGATGCTGGGCGGCATGTTCGGCAATGCGTCGAGCCGCGTGGTCATCGAAGAGTTCATGAGCGGCATCGAGTGTTCCGTATTCGTGCTGACGGACGGCGAGCACTACCAGATTCTGCCCGAGGCCAAGGACTACAAGCGCATTGGCGAGGGCGACACAGGACTGAACACAGGCGGCATGGGAAGCGTCAGTCCCGTTCCTTTTGCCAACGAAGAGTGGATGCAGAAGGTGGAGGAGCGCATCATACGCCCCACTGTAGAGGGCCTCAAGGAGGAAGGCATCGACTACAAGGGATTCATCTTCTTCGGACTCATCAACGTCATGCCCAAGCAGTCGTCGTTCTTCGGCTCCAAGAAAAAAAACGTTGGCGACCCCAAGGTAATAGAATACAACTGCCGCATGGGCGACCCAGAGACGGAGACGGTCATGCTGCGACTGAAGAGCGACATCGTAGACCTCTTCGAGGGGGTGGCACAAGGTACGCTGGACCAGTGCACCGTACAGTTTGACGAGCGTGCTGCCGTCTGCATCATGCTGGTCAGCGGAGGGTATCCCGAGGAGTACATCAAGGGCTATACTATCAAGGGACTGCAGAACTTCAACACCTCCGACCGTCAAGGAAGCACCGTCGTCTTCCACGCTGGTACCAAGATGAAAAACGACAACGTGGTGACCAACGGTGGACGCGTCATTGCCGTCAGCAGCTACGGTCAGGACAAGGCCGAGGCCCTGCAGCGCTCCATGGAGGGAGCAGAACTCATTGACTTCCAGGACAAATACTTCCGTCACGACATCGGCCAGGATTTGTAAAAGAGGTAAACCTCACCCCAACCCTCTCCCAAGGAGAGGTAGCAGGAGGTGGGAAGCTATAGGTGAGAGGTGAGAAAAATACTACAAAACAGGATTGCCGAGAGCCGGTTGGCACTGCCCACGATGGGCGTTTTCGCCATAGTGGTATGGTTGCTGGCAGGCGCAGCAAAACACGGATGGTGGATGCAGTGGCTATGTTTCGCCACCTGCTGCTACCTGATGGTGATGCTGAACAACATCCACGCCCTCATCCGCATCTACTCGCGCATGGTGTCATGTGTCTTCACGGCCCTCATGTGTACCGCCTGCTTCCTGTTCCCGTCACTGCCAGGAGCCATCATGCAACTGTGCACGATAGCGTTCCTGCTGATGTGGTTCACCATCTACCAGGACCGCAACGCCTCAGGACGCTGCTACTATGCCTTCCTGGCCTTAGGACTGGCCAGCGTGCCGTTCGTACAGATACTCTGGCTGTTGCCGTTGTTGTGGATACTGACACTGACCAACCTCATGGCCCTGTCTTGGCGCACGTGGACAGCATCCGTACTGGGAGTGCTCACACCCTACTGGTTCTGGCTTTGCTGGCAACTCTACCTGGGCGACCTGACACCGCTGGGCAACCATCTGGCCGGTCTGCTGCCAGACATCACCTTCGCCCTACCCAATCTGCTCGTGTCACACCTTCTGTCGTTGGTACTGGCCACCGTTCTCATCATCATGGGAACCATGCACTTCCTGCACAAAAGCTCTGGCGACAAGATCCGCATCCGCATGTTCTACTACAGCATCATGTGGCTGGGACTGGCAGGCATGCTCTTCACCCTGCTGTTGCCAGAGAAATACGACATGTCCTTCCGACTGATGGTCGTCTGTGCAGCACCCCTGGCAGGACACTTCATCGCACTGACCAACACCAAAGCCACCAACATCACTTTCCTGGTGCTCACGGCCGTCACACTGGCTGTCACCCTACTTAACATCGGCTTATGGACGTCCTGATACAACTACTCATCAGCTACGGCTACTGGGGCATGCTCGTCACGGCATTCGTAGCAGGCTCCTTCTTCCCCTTCTCCAGCGAGGCCGTCATGACAGGACTGCTGGCGGCAGGACTGGACCCCTGGGGACTCATCATCTACGGCACCATAGGCAACGTCACGGGAGGCATGTTCAACTACTTCGTCGGACGGCAAGGACGAATGGAGTGGATAGAGAAATACCTGCACGTCAAACAGCACGACCTGGAGCGTGCCCAGCACTTCATGGCTGGACGAGGAGCATGGATGGGATTCTTTGCCTTCATACCCATCCTGGGCTCGGCCATCACCATCGCACTGGGACTGATGCGCGCCAACATACCCATCTCCATCAGCAGTATGGCCATAGGCAAGTTCCTGCGCTACGTGCTGCTGATATATGGCGTACAATGGCTCTTTTAGCGTTAAAAATACTGAAACGTGCAAGACTTAGACCAAATAATCGTAACTTTGCAGGATAATATCAATCAAACAACAGAAAATGAAACAATTCAGAATTGTGGATAACATGATGGGCTGGCTGACATTCGCCATTGCAGCCGTCGTGTATTGCTCCACCATCGAACCGACAGCCTCCTTCTGGGACTGTCCGGAATTTATCTCGACAGGCTATAAACTGGAAATCGGTCACCCACCGGGCGCACCGTTCTTCATGCTGACGGCCAACCTGTTCTCACAGTTTGCCAGCGACCCCAGCCAGGTGGCTCGCATGGTCAACACCATGAGTGCCCTGCTGTCGGCAGCCACCATCCTGTTCCTGTTCTGGACCATATCGCACCTCGTGCGACGCCTGCTCATCAAGCAGGAGGAATTCTTCAGTGCTACAGCCATGAAGGACATCCCCGCATGGAAATGGATAGCCATCGAGACCTCGGCACTGGTGGGAGCACTCATCTACACCTTCAGCGACACCTTCTGGTTCTCGGCTGTCGAGGGTGAGGTATATGCCTACTCGTCGGCCTTTACGGCAGTGGTGTTCTGGCTCATCCTGAAATGGGAAGACCAGGCTGACCAGCCGCATGCCGACCGCTGGCTGGTGCTCATCATGTACATGACGGGACTCTCCATCGGCGTCCACCTGCTGAACCTGCTGTGCCTGCCGGCCATCGTGCTCGTGTACTACTACCGCAAGTTCCCCACGGACGACCCCAAGCGCGACCTGAAGGGCTCGCTCATCGCCCTGTTCATATCGGTCGTCATCCTCGCTGCCGTGCTCTATGGCGTCGTGCCAGGCATCGTACAGGTGGGCGGATGGTTCGAGTTGCTGTTCGTCAACATCCTCGGATGTCCGTTCAACACGGGTGAAATCATCTATATCTTCCTGCTCATCGCCGTCATGATATGGGCGATATGGGAAACCCACCGCGACCTGAACGAGAAGCGCCAGAACATGGCATTCCTCGCAGCACTCGCCATGCTGGGTATTCCGTTCTACGGACACGGCTGGATGTCGGTCGTCATCGGCATCATCGTGATGGCCATCCTGTGGTTCGTTCTGGGCTACACTATCAAGCCAAAAGCCAAGGGTGAAAAGGCAACGGCCCTGGTCAGCGCCCGCATCAAGAACACCTCGCTGCTCTGCATGCTGATGCTGATGATCGGCTACTCGTCATACGCCCTCATCGTCATCCGTTCATCGGCCAACCCGCCCATGGACCAGAACTCGCCAGAGGACATCTTTACCCTGGGCGAATACTTAGGCCGCGAGCAGTACGGCCAGCGCCCGCTGCTCTACGGACAGTCATACGCCTCACAGGTGGCTCTGGAGCAGGATGGACAGTACTGCAAGCCCGTCATGACGCAGGGCGACCCCGTCTGGCAGCGCAAGGAGAAGGCATCGCCCGACGAGAAGGACGAATACTTCGTAGTGCGCACCAAGGACGAGTACAAATATGCACAGAACATGCTGTTCCCTCGCATGTACAGCTCGGCTCATCGTGGAGCCTACGAGAGTTGGATGGGCGACATCAGCAGCAACGATACGCAGTTCGACCGCTGTGGAGAAATGGTCACCGTCAAGATGCCCACACAGTTCGAGAACCTGCGATTCTTCATCTCCTACCAGTGTAACTTCATGTACTGGCGCTACTTCATGTGGAACTTTGCCGGTCGGCAGAACGACCTGCAGGGCAACGGCGAACTGGAGCACGGCAACTGGCTCTCGGGCTGGGACTGGCTGGACAACTGGCGACTGGGCGACCAGAGCAAGTTGCCTGATGAGCTGAAAGAGAACAAGGGACACAACGTGTACTTCATGATGCCCCTCATCTTAGGACTCATCGGTCTGTTCTGGCAGTCGCTGGCCAAGCATCATGGAAGCATCAGCGACCAGACGGGCATACGTCAGTTCTGGGTGGTGTTCTTCCTGTTCTTCATGACGGGTCTGGCCATCGTCATCTACCTGAACCAGACTCCTATGCAGCCCCGTGAGCGCGACTACGCCTACGCCGGCTCGTTCTACGCCTTCGCCATCTGGTGCGGTATGGGCGTGGCAGCCATCATAGAAATGATTAGGGAGAAATTAAAAGTGAAAAGTGAAAAGGCGGCGACTGCCCTGGCCTGCGTGGTCAGCATCCTCTGTCTCTTCGTGCCTGTACAGATGGCCTCGCAGAACTGGGACGACCACGACCGTTCAGGACGATACACCTGCCGTGACTTCGGACAGAACTACCTGATGTCACTACAGCAGGAGAACAATCCCATCATCTATACCAACGGCGACAACGACACCTTCCCCCTGTGGTACAACCAGGACGTGGAGGGCGTCAGAACGGATGCCCGCGTGTGCAACCTGAGCTACCTGCAGACCGACTGGTACATCGACCAGATGCGCCGTCCGGCCTACGACTCACCCAGCGTGCCCATCTCATGGGAACGTATCGAGTACTGTAGCGGTACCAACGAGTATGTCTCCATCGAGCCTGACATCAAGTCGCTCATCGAGAAGATTCAGGAACAGTACCCTGAAGAGGCTGAGAAGCTGTTTGGCAAGAAGCCCTTCGAACTGAAGAACGTGCTGAAATACTGGGTTCGCGGTCAGTGGAGCAAGGAACAGAAGGAGATTCTGGAGGCGCTGTTCGGACAGGACCGCTACAGCCACGTGATACCTTCTGACACGCTGTACATGACCATCGACAAAGAGGCCGTCAAGAAGAGCGGCATGCTGATGGCCAGCGACTCTATACCCGACCAGATGGTCATCTCGCTGGCTGGCAAGCGCGCACTCTACAAGGGTGACCTCATGATTCTGGAAATGCTGGACCAGTGTAACTGGAAACGGCCTATCTATGTGGCCGTCAGCGTTGGCGACGACAACTACATCAACCTGGGCAACAACGTCATCACCGAGGGTCTGGCCTACCGCATCACACCGTTCACCACACAGCAAGACGGCAAACCGCTGCCTGGCGTCAAGAACTACGATACGGAACGGACCTACGACAACGTCATGAACCGCTTCAAGTTCGGTGGACTGGAAAAGAAGGGTATCTACCTCGACGAGACGGTGATGCGCATGTGTTTCACCCACCGTCGCATCATGGCGAAGTTGGCTATGGAACTGATCTACGAAGGAAAGGCTTTGGAGAACGAGGGAAAGACCGACGAGGCAAAGGCCAAGAAAGAAAAGGCCCTGAACGTGCTGCGCTATACCATGAAGGTGATTCCAGAATACAACGTGCCACACAGCTACGCCTCTGGCTCACTGGATATGGCTCGTGCCTGGCTGACACTGGGACAGCAGAAGGAAGCTGAGAAGATATTGAACCAACTCTGGAAGAACTCTGCACAGTATGCCAAGTGGTACTGCTCGCTGGATGGGTTCCGCTTCGACAGTGCCAAGAATGACGTCCTCATCAATTTCTATATCATGCAGCAGGTGGTAGCTATTACCGACAGCTTCAACCAGGAGAAGGGCGACAAGCTCATGAAAGAGCTCTCCCTCCTGAGCAGCATCTTCGAGCAGAAAGGCGGCCAACTGTATGAGGACTAAACGTCGAAATGTCGAAATGTCGTAATATCGAAATATCGTAATAACGTAATGTCGAAACATTAAACAACAATTAGCGCGTGATTATCGAGCAACCTGCTATATGGATGCGCTGGCTGTACCCTAATGCGCTGTGGCGTATGGATCGTCAGGAAAGGGCAGTTTATCTGACCTTCGACGACGGTCCCATACCCGAGGCGACACCCGTCATACTGGATATCCTGAAACAGTATAACGTCAAGGCCACGTTCTTCATGGTAGGCGACAATGCACGAAAGCATCCGGACCTGCACCAGATGGTCGTCGATGCAGGACACCGCATCGGAAATCACACGCACAACCACATCAGCGGACTGCGATACTCCATACACGACTACAGCTACAACGTGGAGAAGGCCAACGCCTACCTGCATACCGACCTCGTCAGACCGCCTCACGGATGGATGCGACTGGACTTGTATGCCTGGCTGTCGAGAAAGTTCCAGATTGTCATGTGGGACCTCGTCACGCGCGACTACTCCAAATACACCACCGCTGAAGACGTGGTGAACAACGTGAAGCGCTATGCACGCAACGGCAGTATCATCACCTTCCACGACTCCGTAAAGTCCATCGAGAAACTACGCATAGCACTACCGCAAGCCATCGAGTGGCTGCGTGACCAGGGCTACGAATTCAAGGTATTCAAAAAGTCGCCACTCATCATTGAGTGACGACTTTTTCCTTTTTATTTTATTATTAGTGCGGAAGCAAATTCTTCACTTTTCACTTTTAGCAGGGGCGCTTCTTGGGCAGTTTGAACACATCCTGCACCTCCTTCATCTGGGCCTCAGTCATACCATCGGGCTCAGAACCCATAGCACGGGCGCACATAAAGATGTTGGCAGCCTTGCAGAGCACATCGGTCTGGTCGAAGGCATCCATGATGTCCTGACCGACAGCCACCGTGCCGTGCTTCTCCCACATCACCACGTCGTGCTTCTTGATCTGTTCGAGGGTAGCCTCAGCAAGTGCTACTGATGAGGGTAAAGCGTAGGGCACAATGCCGATGCCCAGAGGTGCAAAGGCCAGTGTCTCAGGAATCATAGACCACAGCACACGCGTCATCTCGTCGCCCTTCAGGAAACGCTGAATATGACTCATGGCCACCAGTTCGATGGGGTGAGTATGAAGCGTTGCCTTATAACACGAACCCGTCTCCAGCAGGTAGTTCTGCAGATTCAGGTGCGTGGGCAACTCGCTGGTGGGCACTACAGGCTCGTCGGCAATGACGACATACGAAGCGCAGTCGTCCAGAATGCGGATAATGCTACCATTCTGCATGGGTTCCTTAGCCAGGTCGCGCATGCGCTTGCCTGTTCCTTTACAATAGAAATACTTGCCCTTCAACTGGGGCAGTGTCATACCAATCTGCTTCACTTCTGAGATGGGCTTCATAGCCTTGCACTCGTCGTCCATAAACTCGGTGACGTTAACGGTGATGTTACCACCGTTACGCTCTGCCCATCCTTTCTGCCAGAGGTAGCCAGTAACCTCGGCAATCTGATCAATCACCGCTTTCAATCCTTCGCGGCCTTCCAAAATACTTTTCATATTTTTATGCCCCCTAAGTTAGGGGGATGGGGGTCTGAACAAGCGTTTATCAGCCCTTTTGATTATTACTTTTTATAGAGTCTGCGCTTGTTCAGACCCCTACACCCCCTAACTTAGGGGGCAACAGATCCGTAACGTTCCTTTGTGATGTCCTCAAGAGCTCGTCCACGGGTATTGGGAGCACCGATGACGCCTACAACCAAAGAGATCAGCAGCAAGGCAATCATGCAGTAGGCTGCAATGGTGAAGCCCTCGCCGTTGTCACCATAGATATAGGTGAAGACGAGTCCCCACAGGGCTGACAGGCCACGGACGATGAAGAACATCAGGCCCTGGGCTCCTGCACGGAACTTGGCAGGGAAGAGCTCGCTACCCCACAGGGCATAGAATATCTGAGGCGACGCACCACCCTGCACACCCCAAAGGATGGCAAATGCCCACAGACCGGCAGGTCCGTTGACACCGATGGTGACGATGACGAGCCACGCACAGAGGGCTGCAACCAGTCCGAAGACATAGATAGCCTTATGCGACGTCTTGTCGATGAGTTTCGAAGTGCAGAACGTCACACCCACAATGATGAACCACTGTATGAAATTCATCCAGTTAGCCTGCTCGTTGGTGACGCCTCCTGCTGTCTCGTAGATATGCGGCTGGAAGAAGCCCATCACGCTGGCCACGAGGTTCCACGTCAAGTAGATGGTTGCCAGGAAGCATACCGTCTTCACGGCGATGCTGTTGGAGAACAACACCTTGATGTTGTCAATCACGCCCGGCTTCTTCTCCACACCTTCACCTTGTCCCTTGGTGAACTCGGCACTCTCCTGTAACTGGCGCTGCAGGTTCCAGGCGATAAAGGCCACAATGAACAACGAGAGGAACACGATACGCGAAGAGAACACATTGACCACATGTTCCGGCTGACCCGTACCTATGAACAACTGTGCCACCTGCTCTACCCATCCGAAGAGGTAACCACCAGGGGCAAACAACATGCCCAAAAGCAGGATAACCATCGGACCGATGCCCCACGACATCTGCGAGATACAAATGTTACGTCCACGATTGTTCACCTCGGACGATTCAGAGATATAGGTCCACGAGGCTGGCACACCCACGCCGACAGAGATACCCGTAATCAGGAATCCGCAAAGCAACATGGGGAAATTCATGCTCAGCATGATGAGCAGCACACCTGTCATATAGACCAGCAGGTTGTAGGTAAAAATGAACTTACGCCCGTACTTGTCGGCCAGGAAACCACCGATGATGGCACCTACGGCTGCGCCCAGGCAGTTGGCAGAGATAAAGTTCAGCCAGCCCAGATGTACCTCAGAGAGTCCGAGGTAGTTCTGCCACAATGTCAAACCGGAGGCACCAGCCACAATAGCACCAGCATCGAGATAATTGGTGAGAGACACCGCAATGGTGCTCTTCAGGGACCCACCCCTCTGCCCCTCCCTTGTAGGGCGGGGAGTAGAATGAGTCTGCGATGATGATTGATTATTCATGAAAATACTTTTCTATTTGGTTTAGTACATAATTAATAATGTGTAAAAGTATCTACTCCCCGCCCTATAGGGAGGGGCTGGGGGTGGGTCTTTACCTACACACTACGTCGCACTCGATGTTCAGAATCTTGGCCACCTTCAGGATGGTGTCGATATGGTGACCCACGGCAGCCGCCATGTGGTGCGTAGGACCTGCCTCGCTCCACTTGTTGACGAACTCACGGCAGGGCAGCGAGAACTTGGTACGCATATTGGTATCGCCAAAGGTGAAGATCTCGCCTTCCTCGTTGATACCCTCAGCAACCACGAACTTGAAGACACCGTTCTTGTCCTGCGTGATAGCCAGATAGGTCACAGGACCCGTAGGAGGATAGAACTGCGTCAGATAGCCACCTCCTGTTTTTCCATGAAATACGGGAACGATCTTCATCGTCGGCTTCTTGGCCTGCGAGATGTCGAAGTCGCCAGAACCGGAGTGTCCGATGATACAGATATCCTTGGGGAAGTCAATGCTGTACATCTCTGCCAGCGTGCCAGTACCTGAGATGGTCTTCAGGATAGACATGGCCATAGCCACCTTCATATCACCCTC
>OCTW011551482.1_pt1 | contig 10282 bp, 7 predicted proteins | sample 1539671 | NCBI WGS metagenome assembly OCTW01 (sample SAMN02144230, study PRJEB22623) | gut metagenome | biome: sheep rumen | host: Ovis aries | place: New Zealand
CTTGTCCTTGACCTCGTTTCTCTAAAGAAACTGACGCTCGTTTAAATTAAGAAATTGTATGTTACAACTTCCGGTACTTGCTTGTACTTTTAGTCTTTCAATATTGTCAATGAACCGTAAAAAATCCCGTTCGTTTCAAACGGGACTGCAAAGGTAGCAACTTTTTTTGAACCCACAAATTTTTTCATGGTTTTTTTCAAAAAAAGATAGGGCCGGCCAGAAAGTAGATTCTTCGGCAGGTGAACCTGCCTCAGAATGACAGAGTGAACCTGCCTCAGAATGACAGAGGACGATCATTCGACACCGGACTGTCATTCTGAAACTTGCCCTGAGCTTGCCGAAGGGCGAAGTGAAGAATCTGCTGGGCCGGCCCCATGAAAATACTACAAATTGGCCATCGGCCTGAGCATGAAGCGGAATTCACGCTCGCGCGCAGGAATCCGGTACTTCTCCATAGGACGCTGTCCCCAGGAGTTGATACCGCCCAGGCCCATCTGCACGGCGTCAATGTGCACATAGGTTTGGCCGGAAGGCTTGAGTTCCAGCGAATGCCGCGCAATGCCGTACTGACTGTTATGGTTGCGTTCAGAAGTATTTCCCTCAGGCATGGCCACATCCAGGTCGGCGATGGAGAACGGGAGGGCCGATGCCGAGAAGTCCACAGGGGAAAGCACCTCCAGGCCGCATCCGCCCTCGTCCAGGATGCGGAAGAAACGCAGCCCCGTATGGGTGCCGGACTCCTGCGTACGCACATAGCCGTAATGATACTGGTCGGCCACTTTTTGCTGATACCGGCCCAGGAGGGCGGCACTGCGACGGTCGATATAATTCTCCCAGGGCCCCAGGCCGAAGAAATCAATCCGGTCATAGGAGGCCGGCATGGCAAAGGCCATTCCAAAGCGGAAAAGGTCGGGAGCCTCCGAGAGGGAGCCGGCATCGTCCATCTTCTGCACGATGCTCATGCTGCCGTCCGAAGCCACGCGGTAGAAAACCGACACGACGGCCTTGCCCTCCAGCGGCTTGTACTCCACCTCCACCAGACAGGCGCCGTCCTGCGGCGTCATGTTAAAGGAGGCCAGTTCGAAAGAGGGGTTGCGCCACAGGCCCTGCCGGAAATGCAGGCCGGCGCCAAGGTCGTTCTCCGTCATGGCCCGGTTGAAGCAGGGCATCAGCGGAGCGGAAAGAAGTTCCTTGCGCTCCAGCGTATAGGAAGTGAGGGCTCCTGAAGCCTTGTCAAAGCTGGCCGTCCAGACCGCCTCTCTTTCCCCTGCCGTTCCGGAAGCGTTCAGCGTACCGCTGAGAACCAGCGTGCGGGAACTGTCATACACCCCCACATTTCCGCCTTCACACTCCATCAGGAGCGGGCGGCTGTCGCGGAGAATCAGCTGGTCATAGGCGATCTCCGACCCGGCGGCCTGCAGCGGCCAGGCCTTCTTGAGAACATAGCTGAGATTGAGCGCAAGCGTGCCGCGGTAAGCGTCCAGCGGGCCGATACCCAAATCCTTCACCACCGTTTCCTGCGGCTTTGCGGCCAGTTCTTCCACGACGCCCGTCCGCACGGCCACGCCGTCGGCCTCCAGGGTCCAGACAAGGCGCACATCGGACAAATCCTTGAAGAAGAATTCGTTGTGGATGGAAAGCGCCTCGGGGGTACCGGAGCTCAGGATATCGCGGTACTGGTAACGCACCTCATAGGCATGCGGGTGCAGGGTGCGGTCGGCCGCGATGACGCCGTTGCAGTTGAAGGAACCGTCGGAAGCATCGGCCGGGTCATAATCTCCGCCGAAGGCGAAATACCGCCCGTTCCAGAGCGCCTGGTCCTGGAAATCCCAGATGAAACCGCCCTGATAGGCCGGATATTTGCGCACAAGATCCCAATAATCGCTGAAATTGCCCATGGAATTGCCCATGGCGTGGGCATACTCGCACTGGATGAGCGGACGGGTGGGGTTGCCGGACAGGAATTCCTCGCATTTTTCCGGACTCCAATACATGGGGCAGACCACGTCCGAACAGTCATAGGCCGTCATCAGGGCACGCTCGTACTGGACCGGACGCGTGGGGTCATAAAGCTTTACCCAGTCGTAACAATCGACGAAATTGGGTCCGGCACCGGCCTCGTTCCCCAGGCTCCAGGTAATGACGGAGGGATGATTGTAGTCCCGCTGCACCATCCGGCTGACACGGGACAGATGGGCGGCGCGGAAGCGGGGATCCTGCGCCAGGGTAACCCCGTCGGCATAGCCCATGCCGTGAGACTCGACATTTCCCTCGTCCACCACGTACAGGCCGTAGCGGTCGCAAAGGGCCAGCCAGCGGGGGTCGTCGGGATAGTGGCAGGTACGGACGGCATTGATGTTCAGCTCCTTCATGATGCGGATGTCGCGAATCATGTCTTCTTCGGACACAACGTAGCCTTTGACCGGATGCATTTCATGCCGATTGGCTCCTTTCAGCAGCACGGGCTGTCCGTTCACCAGAAGCTGCGCGTTGTGGATTTCCACCGTACGGAAACCCACCTGGAAAGAAGCGCTTTCCACCACGGAACCGCCGGCGTCACGGGCCGCCACGTCCAGGCGGTACAGGGCGGGAATCTCCGCGCTCCAGGGCTGCACACCCTGCACATGGGCCTGAAGGGTCGCACTGCCCCTGGATGCCGATACCGCAGGAAGGGAGGCCACGGGACGGCCTTCCGCATCCGTAAGGGTGGCCGATACCGACTTGATGCCGGAGGTGACATCGGCCTTCACCTGAAGGGAGCCGTCGGCCTGGGCGATGATGCGGACATCCTCCAGCCGCTGCTTCTCGCGCGTATAAATATAGACGCCGCGGGAAATGCCGCTCAGGCGCCAGAAATCCTGGTCTTCCAGATAGGTCCCGTCGCACCAGCGGAAAACTTCCAGGGCAATCACATTCTGGCCCGGACGAATGTATTTGCTGATGTCGAAACGGGCTTCCAGCTTGCTGTCTTCGCTGTAGCCCACCATCTTTCCGTTCACCCAGACGCGTACGTTGGAAGTGGCGCTGCCGATGCACAGATACACCGGCTTTTTCTCCCACTCCACGGGAACGTCAAACACGCGGCGGTACTGCCCCACGTGATTTCCCTTCTGCGGTACGATGGGCGGATTGTTCTTGTACTGCCCTCTCCAGGCATAGCCGACGTTCACATACACGGGGTTTCCGTAGCCATTGAGCTCCCAAAGGCCGGGGACGGGCATTTCGTCCCAGCCGGCGTCATTGTAGCTGATGGCCTCGAAGCCTTTCAGGCGGGATTCCACCGTCTCGCTCCAATGGAAACGCCAACGGCCGTTGAGGGAAAGGGTTTGCTGCTGGTCCGTCACAAAGGAGGTTCGCATGGGGAGGCGGTTCTCCTCATAGACTTCGGGGTCTTGCCAGGGCTCCAGCTTCCGGGGAGCGGCAGCCAGCGATGTAAGGGTTATCAGTGCCAGGGTTATGGCGGTTAGTCTTTTCATAAAAACAAATTTTATTTTACAGATACAAATATAGGGAAAAAGAGTTTTCCGGTCAAGCCGCGGATGACATGACCAAGATTTTTGGTATCTTTGCAAACGTATGGAAAAGAACGTTTCCCTCTGGCAGATTTTCACGGTATTTGCCAAAATCGGCGCCTTCACCATCGGCGGCGGCTATGCGATGATTCCCATCATCCAGGCCGAGATGTCCCGCCGGGGCTGGATTTCGGACGACGACCTTCCGGACATCGTCGCCCTCTCCCAGAGCGCACCCGGCGTGCTGGCGGTGAACATCTCCATCTTTGCCGGGCATCGGCTTCGCGGGGTGAAAGGCAGCATCGCCGCCACCCTGGGCAGTATCACGCCCTCTTTCCTGATTATCCTGGCCATCGCCATGTTTTTCACCGCCTTCAAGGACAACCCCTATGTGGAGCGGGCCTTCAAGGGCATCCGTCCGGTGGTAATTTCCCTCATCGCCGTCCCGATGCTCAATATGGCCAAAAAGTCCTGCAAGAACGTGTGGACGTGGCTGCTGGCCATTGTCTCGCTGGGGCTGGTGGCCTTCCTCAACGTCTCCCCCATCTACATCATTCTGTGCGTGCTGGTGCTGGGGTTCAGTTTTACCTATTATCGCATGAAAAAAGATTCTTCGTTACGCTCGGAATGACAGGGGTTTTAGCACTCATCGGCCAGCTGGCCTGGACTTTTTTTGTCATCGGCGCCTTCACCATCGGCGGCGGTTATGCGATGCTTTCGCTTATCCAGAACCAGGTGGTGGTGGAGCATGCGTGGATTTCGGAGAGCACCTTCACGGATATCGTGGCCATTTCGCAGATGACCCCCGGGCCGATAGGCATCAACAGCGCCACCTACGTGGGCTACGACGTGCTCTACGCGGCCACCGGCAGCCATCTCCTGGGCATCTGCGGTTCACTCACCGCCACCCTCTCCCTCATGCTCCCCTCATTCGTGATCATGCTGCTCATCGTACGCTTTTACATGAGATTCCGCACCAGCCGCCTGTACGCCGGAACCATGACCTGGCTCAGGCCGGCGGTGACGGGCCTCATCGGAGCGGCGGCCGTCATCCTCATCATCAAGACCGGCTGGACGGGCGGCGTCCCCTCCGTCCAAGTGGTTTCGGAGAACTTCCCGGACTGGAAGAGCTGGGTCCTTCTGGGCGGCGCCTTCGTGGCGGGCTACTGGGGCAAGGTGAACCCCATCTACATCATCCTGGCCGGAGCCGTGGCGGGCCTGTTGCTGTATTGACTATTTTTTCGTATCTTCGTAGTATTAAATCCATTTTGATATGAAACACATCTCCATTCTCCTGTTTGTGGCCGCTCTTCTGGCTTCCTGTGCCCAGCCGCAGCCACAGGCTTTCCACGTGATTCCCATGCCGGCCGATGTCACCGTATCGGAAGGCAGTTTCTGCGTCAAAGGGGCGGAAGTGAACATCGATCCGGCCCTGGACGAAGCCTCCCGGAAGGCGGTTGATCGTTTTGTTACCACCCTTGAAACGGCCACCGGCAAGCCCGTCAAATCCGGCGAAGGCGGGTTCCGGTTCATCCTGAATCCCAATCTGGCGGCCGAGCAGTATGCCATCCATGTGACGCCCAAGGGTGCCACGGTGGAGGCATCGGCCCTGAACGGCTTCGTGTATGCCTGCGAAACCCTAAAGCAGATGTTGCCGGCCGCCATCTACGGAGGCAAGACGGCGAAGGCCGACTGGGTGCTCCCCTGCGTGGAAATCCTGGACCAGCCCCGTTTCGGCTACCGCGGCATGCACATGGATTCTTCCCGCCATTTCTGGGAAGTGGACGAGGTGAAACGCTATCTGGACGTGATGACCGTGTACAAGCTGAACCGCCTGCACTGGCACCTGACCGACGACCAGGGCTGGCGCGCAGAAATCAAGGCCTATCCCAAACTCACGGAAATCAGCGCCTGGCGCAGCGGAACCGTCATCAAGAAAGACTGGGGGTCCAATGACGGAATCCGCTACGGCGGCTTCTACACCCAGGAACAGATGAAGGACGTGGTGGCCTATGCCGCCGAGCGGGGCATCACCGTGATTCCGGAGATTGACCTTCCCGGTCACATGGTGGCAGCCCTTGCCGCTTATCCGGAACTAGGCTGCACCGGCGGTCCCTACGAAGTATGGACCCGCTGGGGAGTGGCAAAGGACATCCTCTGCGCCGGAAACGACCAGGTGTTCACCTTCCTGGAGACCGTCCTTTCCGAAATCATGGACATCTTCCCTTCGGAATTCATCCACGTGGGGGGTGATGAATGTTTTGGCGGAGACGCGGAGCCGGGCCGTCCGGACCCGTGGGATGTATGCCCCAAGTGCGCCGTCCGCATGAAGGCCCTGGGCATCAAGAAAGGTCCCGACGCCAAGCACTACCTGCAGAACTATGTCACCGCCCGGGTGCAGGACTTCCTCAACGGGCATGGCCGCAAGATCATCGGCTGGGATGAAATCCTGCAGGGAGACCTGGCCAAGGGTGCCACGGTCATGTCCTGGCGCGGTGTGCAGGGCGGCATCGAGGCCGCATCCAAGGGCTTCGACGCCATCATGACCCCCAACGGCTACTGCTACTTCGACTACTACCAGACCCAGGAGCGCGACAAGGAGCCCTTCGGCATCGGCGGCAATCTTCCGCTGGAGCGGGTCTATTCCTACGAGCCCTTCGACGGCATCGCCCCCGGGGCCGAGAAACACATCCTCGGTGTCCAGGCCAACCTGTGGACGGAATACATCGCCACGCCGCAGCACCTGGAATACATGCTGCTGCCGCGCATGTGCGCCCTCTCCGAAGTGCAGTGGTGCGCTGCCGACAAGAAAGACTATGCCCGCTTCGACGCTTCCCTGGACCACAGCTTCGAGATACTGGACGCCATGGGCATGAACTACTCGCTGGACTGCCGCGGCCTCATCGGCATGGACCGCCAGCCCGCCCGCACCCCGGAAGAACTGGAAGAATACCTCTCCAAGAAAGACTGGAACTGGTAAAGGGTGGCACCCAACCAATTGACAATCTGTCACTTACGCACAATCCTCTGCGCTTTTTGCGCAGAGGATTGTGCGTAATCGCCTATGTGACAAGCACTTAACAGCCACCCTCCAAAAGCATGGAAGGGCTTATTCCACGGGAATGGGGCGGCGGCGCAGAAGAGCCCAGGCCAGGCCGCAGTACAGGAGTATCCAGAGGGTGTTCACCACCAGCCGCAGGGCGGCAGGAAGAGCCAGGCCGGGAAGAAGTTCCGGCGTGCCCAGGAGCAGGATGCCCAGATAGGCCATGCCCATGAGGACGAAGATGCCGCCGATACGCTTCCAGTTGTACGGAATGGGATAGTATCTGGCTCCCAGGACGGCGCTGATGACAAACATCGTAAGGTAACTGGCCAGATGCCCGAAGGCCGATGCCCAGTAGGAGTATCGCGGCATGAAGACGATATTCACCACCGCCGTCACGGCCAGGCCCGCCAGGGTAATCCAGATGGCCATGTTGGTCTTGCCGGACAGTTTGTACCACATGGACACGTTGAAGAGCATGCCCAGCAGCATGTAGCTCAGCAGCATGATGGGGACGACGCCGATTCCCACGCGGAAATCCCGGCCCAGCAGCAGCGAGATGATGTCGATGTAGCCGATGACCCCCAGGAACACCAGGCCGCAGAAGGCGGTGAAGTATTCCATCACCACGGCATACAGCTCCCTGGAGTTCTTGTCACGGGCCCGCTGGAAAAAGAAGGGTTCGGCCGCATAGCGGAACATCTGGATAAAGAGGTTCATGATGACCGCCAGCTTCACGGCCGCCTGGTACACGCCCAGGGAAGCCAGCCACTGCTCGGAGGATGTGTCAAAAAAGCGGAACAGTATCCGGTCCAGAAAATCGTTGGCGACACCCGGGAGGGCGGCCACCATCAGGGGAATGGAGTACGCCAGCATGCGTTTCACCACTCCGCCGTCCCATACAGGCCTGAGCCGGAGGATGTCCGGAATGAACAGCACCAGGCACAGCACGCAGCTGATGAAAATGGCAAACACCGGGTACGTGAAGTCCGGCTGCGCAGGGTACACGAAGAACAGCACCAGGTTGGCTCCCGTTTCGGTGAGAATCTTGACGGTTTTGAGAATGGCGAACTTCACGGCCTTGTGCTCCTGCCGAAGCTTGGCAAACAGGATGGCCGTGATGCTGTCGCAGAACAGGATGGCCGCCACATAGATGATCAGGCGCCTGTATCCTTCATAGCCCAGCGCGGCCGATATGGAGCCCGAAAACGCCACCATGCAGGCCAGAAAGGCCAGATTGAGGCCGAACACTGCCAGCAGCGCTCCCGAATAGACCTTGCGGGGGTTCTCCCCTTCCTTGTTGGCAAAACGGAAACAGCCCGTCTCCAGGCCCAGCACCAGCACCACCTGAAGGATGGCGATATACGCCATGAACTCGGTAACAACGCCATACTGCACCTGCGTGAGCATGCGGGTGTAGATGGGCACGAAGAGAAAGTTCAGGATACGGGCCAGAATGGAACTGAATCCATAGATGGCGGTTTCTCCAGCAAGCTGTTTGAGCGGATTTTTTGCCATATCACTACAAAAATAACTATTTTTGCAGAAAAGAATGTCAACGATATGAAAAAGTTCCTTTATTTCGCCATCGGCCTGGCCCTGCTTGCGGCTTGCAAAAACCGGGTCAAGAACACCCAGCCCCAGGAAGAGGAAGCCCAGGAGGAAGTAATGACCGTTGAACCGGTTGACACGGTGGCCGCCCTCAAGGAGGCCCAGACCCTTCCCGAGGAGCCCGTCTTCGACATTGTCACCAACATGGGCACCATCCGCGTGAAGTTGTACAAGGACACGCCCCGTCACCGCGACAACTTTGAGAAGCTGGCCCTCTCCGGCTACTACGACAGCACGCTTTTCCACCGCGTCATCAACGGATTCATGATCCAGGGCGGAGACCCCTTCACCAAGGATACTGCCAAAGTGGCACAATATGGGAAGGGCGGTCCGGCCTATACCATCCCGGCCGAGATGCGGGACGGTGAGGGAAATCCCCTGCACCGGCACAAGAAAGGAGCCCTGGCCGCCGCCCGGGTGGGCAACCTGGCCAATCCGTTCAAGGCCTCTTCCGGTTCGCAGTTCTACCTGGTCCAGAATCCCGACAACTGCATTCACCTGGACGGGGAATACAGCGTTTTCGGAGAAACGGTAGCCGGCCTCAACGTGATTGACAAAATCGCCGCCGTCGCCACCGACCGACTGGACCGTCCCAGGGCCGATGTGCGCATCCTTTCCATCCGCCCCAACAAAGAACTCAATGATTTTGAGAAAAATAAAGAGTTTGGCACGGAATTCGCTAGTACAAAAAACGAATAGTTTTTTTAATAGGTTAAGTTTTTAGGTTAGAATGAAGAACGGTCCTTGCTGGGAAGCACGGACCGTTCTGATTGAAAACCACCTTTATACACACTATGGAAATCACACTGAAAAGACAGGAAGTTCCGGTGCTTCTTCTCACCGGCTATCTCGGAAGCGGCAAGACAACCCTCCTGAACCGCATCCTCACCAACAAGAAAGGCATCAAGTTCGCCGTCATCGTGAACGACATCGGCGAGGTGAACATCGACGCCAGCCTCATTGAAAAAGGCGGCATCGTCGGCGGTACGGACGATTCGCTGGTCGCCCTCCAGAACGGCTGCATCTGCTGCACCCTGAAAATGGATCTGGTGGCCCAGCTGGCCGATTTGACATCGGCCCAAAAGTTCGACTACATTGTCATCGAGGCCAGCGGCATCTGCGAGCCGGCGCCCATCGCACAAACCATCAGCACCATGCCGGCCCTGGCACCGCAATACACCCGGGGCGCCCTCCCGTATGTGGACTGCATCGCCACGGTGGTGGATGCCCTGCGCATGAAGGACGAGTTCGAAAATGGCGCTGCGCTGGAAAAGGATGGCATCGGCGAGGACGACCTGGGGCGCCTGGTCATCGAACAGATCGAGTTCTGCAACATCGTGCTGCTGAACAAGGCCGCCGAGGTGAGCCCCGAAGAACTGGGCAAGCTCAAGGGGATCGTCAAGAGCCTCAACCCCGGTGCCAAGGTGCTGGAATGCAACTACGGAGACGTGGACCTGAACGAACTCATCTACACGGGCATGTTCCGTTTTGACGAGGTGGCCACGTCGGCCGCCTGGATTGCCGCCATCGAAGGCGAAGAAGACGAGGACGAGGAGGCCGAAGGCGAAGCCCTGGAATACGGCATCGACACATACGTCTATACCCGCCGTCCGGCCCTGGATCTGAACAAGTTCGACCACATGGTGGCCACCAAATGGCCGGCGAACATCATCCGCGCCAAAGGGCTGTGCTATTTCTCCGACGACATCGACAAATGCTACCTTTTCGAGCAGGCCGGAAAGCAGAAGAGCATCCGCGACGCAGGTCTGTGGTTTGCCACCATGGAAGCCGACGAGCTGCAGGAAATGATGGAGCGGGACCGCAAGCTCCGCGCCGACTGGGACCCCGAATACGGAGACCGGATGCAGAAGATCGTGTTCATCGGCCAGCACCTGGACAAGCCCGCCCTGGAAAAACTGATGGACAGCTGCCTGGCCTGACGGTCATTCTGAGCAAAGCGAAGAATCTTTTTTTTGCAAACCCGAAAAAAGTTTCTATATTTGCAGTCCCGTTTTTTCGGGACTTCAGTCTGGAGAGATGCTCGAGTGGCTTAAGAGGCACGCCTGGAAAGCGTGTATACTCCAAAAGGGTATCCCGAGTTCGAATCTCGGTCTCT
>OCTW011374789.1_pt1 | contig 10281 bp, 17 predicted proteins | sample 1539671 | NCBI WGS metagenome assembly OCTW01 (sample SAMN02144230, study PRJEB22623) | gut metagenome | biome: sheep rumen | host: Ovis aries | place: New Zealand
TTTTTCTACCTGCTTATCTTTGTTATAGTTTTGCCACATCAAACATTTTTGTTTCCAACTTCTTATTGCCTTGCCCTTGCTATCGTGCCAATCAGCAGACTCATAGTAATCCCAGAAAGTTTTGGGATTTATATTTAATTGCTTTTCTGTGATGTAGGCTTCGACTTCTTCAAGAGAAGGAGGAATAAAGACTTTACGCTTTTTAGATTGTTCGTTTTTGGCATTTTGCCCATATATATTATTATTATTCAATGTTTCATTCATAGATGTATTATTATCTGCGAACTTTTGGACACCACCCCCCACGAACTTTTGGACACCACCCCCATGAACTTTTGGACAGGAGGGGTAGCGAACTCGTAAAAACCTTTTTTCAATCTCTTTAGTGCCTTTCTTGTAAATAACATCCCTTTCAACAAGGTTCTTATCCTCTAGCGATTTAAGGATTTTTTGAATCCGTCTAGTTCCGACACCTATAAAATTGGCAAAGTGTTCGTTACTTGCATAACAGCTTTCATAATGGTTACAAAAGCTATCAATTTCAGCAAGAATTACTTTTTCTTGAATACTAAGAGTTTCGTTTTCCCATATCTCAATAGGAATCCATATACCCTTAACTACTCTCTTTTGTTCAATCGTGCCATGTTCAATCATGCCGATATATACACCCCGTAAAATCATTCAACTCTGTCTGCAAAAAAAACACTCTGGCGTTCTTCCCACGTTTTCAAGTTCAGCAGGTCAAACAGCTTGTTCAACTCTAATTGTCGGAAATCACTTTTGTTGTGCATTTTGTTCCACAAAGCACTTCTTGTGATGTTCAATTCCTCCATGATTGTTTTTGTGGTTACACCTGCCTTTATCATGGCAATTTTGAACTTATCCGTATCGGTCATTTTTTTCACCCCCTTATCTCTAATTCATAAGCCCATTATACTAATTTACCCCTATTTTGTCAACTACAAAATTCAAATTTATTTTTAATTAAACAAATTTATTTGATATTGCACAATCGTATCATAAAATAAACAAAATAAAATAAGCCCACCCCATAGCAAATTACTATGAAATGGGCTTGCATTAATTAGTCAAAAGGTCAGAATGGGATTTCTACGCTTTCCATTGGAGAAGAACCATTTGCCGTAGAAACGTTTTTCAGCTTCTTGCACTCTGGAACTTTCGTAGTTTCGATTTTGCTTACGGGAACAATGCGGTCACATTTAACGGTGGTCTTAATCGACCCATCACGCTGACTCTCGTATTCTTCCTCCCGCATAACCGCGCCGAACACCTTACCTACAAGGCTCTTTTCATCACCCGTAAAGATGTAACCGCTGTTGGATTCCTCAATGCAATCAATGAGATACTTGAAGCGCGGGAGGAAATCACCCTGCGTAAGCTGATAGAAACAGCCACCGTTGGGGTATTTAGCCTGTTCGCCCTTTGCTACCGCTTCTTCGTGCCGTTTAGCGTATAAATCCATGAAATAGCCGTTGTATTCGCTGTTGTCGGCAATATCAAAACAGAGAACCAACATTTCCTTGCCGCCTTTTTTAGACTGCTTTACAGCCGCCTGTTTCACAACACACTTGTAAACCCCTGCGGGGAGCGTCTTGAAGCTACCATCATCACCCTTAATGTTCTTCCAATTTGCGTCCAAACTAATCATTTACTTTTCCTCCTATTGTCGTATAAATAAAAAATAATGTTTTATGTGTAGGGGTATATAACTATACCCCTTACAGCCTACACAAAGAGTTTTATTGTACTAATCAATGTTTGTGCGACTAGAACGGGCTTTTTTTAGTCTTTCCCCTGCCGCCTTACGTTCTTCTTCTGTCATTTCCCTTGTGCTTCTTTTAGTTCGCAAGGTCAATAACTTCTTGTCTGCCTTGAAGGTCATTGCAATAACTTCCCCCTCAAACTTATCCTCACGGATTTTAGTATATGCGGGTTGCCCTGCAAGTTTTCGCATTAACGGCGGGTATGCCGTATAAACCTCCATGAAATCTTCTTCCGCATTGAAACGAATAACAACTTCTTGCTCTAATCTGGATAAGCCCATTTAATCATTCCTCCTTAACCTTCTTCATATTCTTTTATCTTCTCGATAATATATTGTACGTTATTGGGAATTTCATCTTCTTCAAAAAGCCCCATTGGAGTTTTAGCCGTGGAATTATTGGCGTGAGTTTCAAAAACAAATTTACCTTGATTCCCTTTGGCTATGAAAACATGGGTAAACTTGCTTTCGACAACAATCTTTTCTAGCTTTTTACCGCTAGTTTTCATATGGGTGAATTGATAACCGCTATCCGTAAGTTCTGTTTGTGCGTGGGCAGTACAGATAATATTCAAATCATCACGTAACGTACCTATCATGTCACAGATACCATAGATGTTTACAGCAAGTTCCTTCCAATCTGAAAACGTGTTAGCTTTTCTCTCTGCCATTTCTACAGCAAGCATAACGCCATTCAGCGTATCAATAACCACATTTTTTATATGTGGCATTGAATCATTTACATGAAGCAAATATCCTTGAATTTTTTTTGCGTCTGCTTCTACAATATAGTTTTTGTTTTCCTTATTGTAGTCTTTTTTCCAACCACGCCACGGCAAAGATTTCTTATCCGCATTGATGATTAATGTTTCGGCAGGATTTAATTTTCTAAGTGATGTAGATTTCCCTGCCCCAGAATTTCCGATTATCAATATTCCTGTAGCCATGTTAAGGCTTCACCTTCCCTTCATAGAAACATTTATTACAATACGCATTTAAGCCTATATAATGAATATCTCCCCTGCGAATTTTCGCACCACAATAGTGACATTTATTTGAGATAAATTTTAGCGATTTTCGCATACAATTTTTGTTAATCATACCCTTCGTTTTGCCCATTTAATACACCAACTTTTCACCGTGTTCAATATGCGCTCCGTCAATCTTCTCCCCGTTTTGAATAGCCTTTTTGATTGCGGCTTTATCAATCGTGACTTCAATTTTCTGCTTCTGGTACTGCATGGGGATTTTCGCCATATCATCAATCACTACGCTAGGCGGGGTTTTACGAATCTTCATTATGCCGTATCTCGTAATCACCTCTTTATCACCCATCTTGCTCAAAAAATAGGTAAATGTTTCTTCAATGTTTTTCGTTCTGCTTTCAAGGGATTTTCGCATAGTATTAATGCGTTTTTCCTCTGCTTTCATGTTTTCAATATTATGTTTTAACATATTGAGATAACAAATTGCATTACCACATTTTTCAATTTTGTTTTCTTCAACCTTCATCAAGGATTCAGCAAACTGTTCTTGTGATATTTCCCCATTTTCGTACTTCTCAATAAGGCTATAAAACTCCTTACCAATGTTATGAATTGTCATGTTACCCACTAAAATTTACCTCCTTTATTTCTTCCATATATAATTTCAATTCATCAACTGAAACCCATACTTTATCAATTATCGTTTCTTTCTCAATCGCCAATCCAGAAGTATGCCATTTAACAGCTTTATAAATATTCATAGTAGAAAACGTATGCGCGAAACACAAAGCAAAAACTTCATAAACTATAAGCCCATCTTCTGTTTCCATTACATACCCATTAATATCAATCAGTTTATTATTTTCCTCTTTTTCTTTATTAACTATCTCCATTATCCAACTAGGGGCTTTACTTAAATTCCCAACGCTGTCAAGGATTATTCGTTTATGTACTTTATTGAAGTCTATTTTATTAATATTCATATTACCTCCTTGACACTACCGCATTTATTTAGGTAAAATACAGATAGTGTCTTTCATGTGACACATTCCTTTCACTTAGCGCAAGGATTTTGAAGCCCTCAATTCTTGCGCTACGCTCATTCTTGCTCAATCAGATAAGCCCTCTGATTGATAGCGTGTAATACGCTAGACCCGCACCACAAATTACCCCCAAAAGAAAGATAATCACAGTTACCATTGCCCATACCCACGGGGAGAAAAAAGGTAACAGGTGGTTATCTTTTTTCGTATACGCAATTTCTCTCACATCTTCCCAATCACTCATTTTCATCCTTTACCCTCCTTTAATCAGTAAATAAATACAAAAATACAAAAAGCAAAAACACTAGAAGAACGCTAAACAACACGGCAAAAAAATCCTTAATACTTTCCTCCATTTCTCTTTTTTTCTCCCTGCTTTCGTTTATTCTCTCGTGGAATGTCACTTTTTATATCCTCCCTTGGTGCTAGTTCACATTTCAGCCCTAAGACCTTCTCAATAAGTTCTTGAAAGACCTCTGCTTTTGTTTTCATTTTATTATCCTCATGTAACGGGGGATATTCTTGTGAATAGGTTTAGACCTGCCTTTGTTGTCTATCATATATAGCTTACCTTTTTCATTCTTGTAAATTTTAATTGTTTGTGGCGGCTCTATCCCTTTAGCCTTACAGAAGCCTGTAAATAAATCGTCCCCTCCATTAGCTTGCTGAATTTTTGATACTGTGCAGAATAAAGCGGCTAAAAGTATTGCAATTTGTGTATTTTGATACCCCCAAAGGATTTCTACTATATCTGTAGTTTGTTGTTCCAATGGCTTATCTAAATCAAAATTCTTGAATTTTTCTATGGTGGAGAAGTAATCAGCACATTCATACTTTGCCCCATCATATGTTTTTGTAACGGGGAAATCCGTCATAAGTTCTCTGGGAGTTAGAGTAGATAAGAAATACTTAGCACTCTCTAGGATTCCAAACATTGACTCATATCCCAAAGTCAGCCCGTCTAACTTTATGCTGTGATAACGATAAATAGAATAGCGCACCATGTTATAAACACCTTTACGCAAAGCCCATCTATCTTTTGTCATAGCGTAACTATATAAACAAGGCATAGCAATGTCGTAATGTTTTTCCGCTAACTGCGCATTTGTAAAGCATGGTTCTCTTTTCGTGCCATCAATTAACTTCAACATATTTTACTCCTGTTAAATTTTATTTAACCTCTGACGCAAAAAAATACGGCTCTAATTCATTAAACGGGATTTCTAGCAGACTTGCAATATTATATATTTCATTACGGCTAAAATCCCTTTTCCCAGATAACCTTTTTGACAATGTTTCTGGGCTTACCTTCATGGCTTTTGCAAAATTTTTCCGCGTACCATATTTTTCAATGATACGCCCTATCAGCTTAGAGTAATCATATTTCATTCAGTTTCACTTCCTTTCATTTCCGCTTAGAAACTCTTAACTGCCTAAGATATTACCACACTCGTTAAACAAAGTCAAGCGTTTATTCAATTTTCTTGGCTGATTGTGCGCTTTTCTTGAACGATTGTTCTATTTTAGATATTCACCCTATATATAGAAACAATAAAACCAAAATAATTTTATACAATATATATTAAACAACAAAAACCCCTATCGCGGCATTGGATAGGGGTTTTCGGAAACATAAAAGGCACTCCCTCGTTAAGAGCACCTTTTATGTAAAAAGTAATAAGCCATGAGAAGCATAACCGTCTGGGCTATCTCATACTTATTGCTACGTTAGTGTAGCGACTCCCAACCATGATTTTACTAGCAGGATGGGTTGCTATTTCCATATTTCATCATGGATGAATTTGTGTCCATACATATTATAAAAAAATAAGAGGGAATAACGCAAGATGTTTTTTACACAATAAATTAGGCGCGAATCCCGTTTTCGCACCTGTGCACAAGTGCTAAACAATTCGCGCCGTATAAAAGCCTTCAAATGCTTTTTCAGATACATACATTATATAATAGAAAAAGCCCCCTTGCAAGTATTTTTCGCAAGGGGGCTTCTTCCTGCCGAATTACCATATCTTAGAAAGGAGGTATGTATGACCACAAACCAAACCAAACCAAAAGTAGCACATCTTCATTCTACAAAAATAAGAAGATTTCTGTCAACTTAAATTTTATCAAGGTACAAAAGATTACCGTCAAAAAATTTGCCACCAATATTAAGGGAGTCCGTATATTGCCACATATACCCCTGTAAATCGTCGTGGGCACTCCATTGGGCGTTCCAGACCGCGCAACCTAAGTCCTGCCAATTAATATAATTCTCCAACCACGAATAAGACGCATACACACCACAATCTAAAGGCTTAATTTCTTTCAGAAACACACGGCAAATCTCTGTGATGTTTTCCCGTGAGAACTCAAATCCATGCTTGCGCTTATATCCGTCTGCGTCCTCCATATCAAAAAATACAGGCAATTCTAAGAGGACTCCCGCTTCATCAATCGTCTGTTTACAATTCTGCGCTTCTCTGTAAGCGTCACGGGGCGAAAGCGCATAGCTGTAATGAAATGCTCCACATTTCAATCCAACTTCATGCGCTCCCGCAACATTCTGTAAAAAATTTTCATCACGGCTATTTTTGCCGTAAGAACTACGAACAATGGCAAATTCAATTCCTGCGTCTGCAACGGCTTGCCAATTTACATACTTGTTGTTTTCAGAAACATCAATTCCCCTAATCATTATCCGTGTCCCCCTTAATCCATTCGTCATTATCATCAAATTTAGGGATGGCAGGGGAAAACGCTTCTCGTTCCCCCTCCAACCTTTTATTATCAAGCATTTCTTGAATATACGCCCACGCTTCGGGATATTTAACTTTGATTTCCGCTATCTGTTCCGTTACCGTCATTTTCGCTTATACCTCCTGTTTCTTCTCCTGCGGAAGATACAGCCTTTACAGTAACACTACGGATAAAATACCCTTCATCAGCGGTAACGGTTACATCTTCATTAGTAGGAGTGATTTCAATATCCTGCGGTTTTTTTGCACTTGCAACATTTGTAAGCACCCCAATAATTTGTTTAGATGTTACATTCAATGTCATAGTCATATTTCACTCACTCCCTTGTCACATCAGCTAAAATAACAAAAGAGTGTTGTCCAATCGTATGAATTGACCCATCTTCAAGAACTTTTACCTGTACATCATAAGTGTACACGCCATACGGCAGGAGGTTTGTATCTTCGTGTGAGAAGGTAATCTTGCCATCTACAAACGGTTTCTGCATGATGAAAGCTATATCATCAACATTTTTTTTCAATGTGAATACCGCTTCATAGGCTTCTGGTTCGACTACAGTTTTTTCTTCATCATCAAGAGTTAAATTTAATTCAACCTCTCCTGTGTCACCACGAATCAGTTTAATGTTATTCTTAGAAATCTGAAACATTTAACTTCACCTTCTTTTTATATTCTTCTTTGTATGAATGTGGAAAAGACGCATATTATTTAGAAGTACCTTCTTTCTCATAAGCATATTGCTCCAATTTCCGTTTTATACTAGCGGGAACTGGAACACCGCAATAGCTTAAATTTTCAATTATGGAAAGTCCTTCATTGCCTAAAAGTGAATAAGTTGCAACAGTAGCAAAAACATTTTGTCCTAGCGCAAGGTCAATACCATGCGCGAACACTACAGAAGTTAATACCGCTAATTTTTTCAAAATACCGATAAAACCCTTTTTGCTAGACAATCTTTTTTTAGGACGAATATAAGCCGCCATAACTCCTGTCATGTAGTCGATAAAAACAAACATAGCAAGTGCCGTTAATGCGTCATTCCACATGCCAAATAAAAAAGTAATCATTGTGCCAATAACCCCCGTTATCGTTCCCCAGATTGCTTCTATTCGCGTAGGAATAATAGCCAATAGCACTTTTTCTACATCTTGCAATTTAACCACCCTCTTAAATACTATAAAAAGCTACGCCATCAGAATGTAATTCTACACTTTGATTTTGAGATAACACAATATTGGTAGTAGCCCCTGTAGCCCCGTAAAAAGTACCATAAGCCAATGTTACTGTTCCTGCACCCTTATTAAATATTTTGAAGGTCATATATGGGGTTGGTTCTTGGGGCATTGTTAAAGTAATATTGCTAGAAGTATTAACAACTAATAATTTATTTGAATGGTCGTTTGTAAGCGTAGTATCAGCCGTTATTGTTACCGTTCCGCGTTGTCCATATACGCCGAATAAAAGAATCTTTCCATTAGAATCTATTGTTCCTATATCTATCCATAAAGTATTATTCGCATTTCTGCGTTTTAATAGATTATTCCCTGTATCAAGCCATGTACAAAATGGATAAGCATTATTGGGATTCATTGTAGCAGGGTCAAGACCTCCTGCAAAATCCGTAACAATGGTTTGGAGCGCATTATTTATCTGTGTTCTTACTTCCGCGCCTGTACCATTTTGTATTAAAATTGAGTTTTGCATAATTCGACACTCCTTAACTATGTACTGTGTAGCCAAACTTCTTTACAACGGGCGTTATGTTATAGTTGGTTGTGCTTAATTTTAGCTTAAAGTCATAGTATTTACCTTTATATTGTGAACCACTATAAAGATATTGCCAATTTCCAAACGTAGTACCATCATCAGAAGTACGGACATAAGGGGTTATAGTTACACAATTTCCCACATCCCCGCCATCAAAATTGATAATATCATCAAAAACTCTTACTGAATCTATCCATTGTGAAACATTAAAAGTTTCTGCGTCAATATCAACATCAATATATGCCATACTTCCCGCATTATTAATAATTTGATGTTCAGCAGGAATTTGATACGTACCTTCTGATTTTACACCTTTACTAAAATCTGTTCCATACAACGGTGCTAACGTCAATACATTATGATAAGTATTTGTAATGCTAGGTTCTACCTTGCTTGCATTTGATACCGTTCTTTCTGTATTGAAATACAAATAGCTATATGTTTTTATAGTTCGTGATGTATCTGCATTTATTATATATTCAACAAATACTTTACGTTTTGTATCTGTCCGTAAAGTTACTGTAGATACACCATCTGTTACTTCACGTTCTGTGTCAAATTCTGTTGTTTCTTCGATATGAACACTACGTTTAGTATCGCTATTAACTGTTACTGTTGTAGAATATGGAACTGTAGTTACAAATAATTTAGGGGTTACACTAACTTCTTGTGGAACTGTAGTTACAAATAATTTAGGGGTTGTTGTTACATTGCTAACATCTACATCTATAACTGAAAAATCTCCACGCAAAATACCATTTCGGTCATTCCCAGAACTGTCTGTTAAGGATTTTGTTGTAACCGCCGTTTCAGTAGGAAGATATTCTACAGCCAAATTTTCGTCAACATTTAATTCAAATTCAAACAAATCAAATTTAGCATATATTTTTTCACCTGTATATGAAGCACCTAAATAAAGAACGTTTGAATTGATTGTATTGACTATATTCAGATAACCCAAATATTCATTGTCAAGGTATACAGATAATTTTTTTTCTGTATATGATACTTCAACCTCAACAACATGAAATGTCTTATCAGAAACATATTTTTGAGTATCCCAACCAAAATCACCACTACCATTAGTTAATGTACCATAAACTAACTGTGACGCATTATTTGTGCCAGATAACCCACTAAAAATAAATAAATTTCCTGCTTTTATATCTATATGAAAATCCCGTGATTTATACCCACCGCTATCAAAGCCAAATATACATGGTTGATTATATATTTGACTACCGCTAGAAGTAGAATATGCAATAAAATTAATAGTTACTTTCCATGTTGTTGCATTTTTAACTGAAATAGGGATTTCACAATATGAATTTGTGCCGTTAAAGCGTAATCCTATATTATTCATATTTACCCCCTATTTATGAAGTATAACTTGCTATTGCCGTTGCAGAAATATCCGCTAATTGAGAAACAGTAAAATTATCCGATTCTGTACTAGCTTCTAATGGAAGTTTTACATTTTTGGTAACAGTACCTTGAGTTATATTAAGAGAATTAATTGTAGCGGCTGGCATACAATTAAGCAAAGGTATTGTATATCCTGTTACGTTTTTTTTTGTTTCGTCAATAGATGATGGTTGGGCTGTAATAGTCATAGAAGCACCTAAAGTATCTGTAGACGCTACTCCATCTGTTATCGTCCAATCATTTGAAGTAATTGTAGGAGTTATTTCTGTTACAGATTCTATAAGAGGAAATTCTGTATCAGAAATTATTACATTGCTTATATACACATAATATTGAGAATATATACCACCGATTAATGCTCCTAATGAAACATCCGTTATCGTTTCCCCATTATTTCCACAAGTTACAGAACCATACAAAATACCATCAGCATATATATCCGCAACATTTTGAACTGTATCAAAATGAATAAATAAATCACGTTGATGATTAGCGGAAGGGAAAGTTGTCGATTTTGAAG
>OCTW011525225.1_pt1 | contig 10281 bp, 6 predicted proteins | sample 1539671 | NCBI WGS metagenome assembly OCTW01 (sample SAMN02144230, study PRJEB22623) | gut metagenome | biome: sheep rumen | host: Ovis aries | place: New Zealand
TAGAAAGATTTGATTTACGCTGAAAGGGTAAAGAGGATAAATCCCCTTAATAAAACAGAAGAGAAATACTACGCGGCACCCCAGTACATGAAGGAACTGACGGTACTGGATCTTGCGAAGGACATTTCCGATGCATGTACGCTGAACGTAACCGACGTGGAGGCGGTTCTAACTTCCCTCGTAAGGAAGCTTCCCCTATACCTTAAGAACGGATTCAAAATCCAGCTTGGAAACTTTGGCCGGGTAAAACTTTCCTTCTCTTCAAAGGGATACGAAAGCCCTGAGAACGTGGATGCTTCAAGCATAACGAGTAAACGCATCCTCTTTACGCCTAGCAGCGAGCCAAAAAACGAAATTGAAAAGGCATCATTTTCAAAAGTTTGATTTGCTAAGATAGAGTAAAACCTTGCCCTGCCCGGGATGAATCTTGGGCGGGGATTTTTTTTGCGTGAGGGAGTGTGGTAATAAAGAGATAGTTTTTACCATTGTTTGTATCTTAATTATTACTTTTACAAGAATTTTAGATAAAATAAACATTTACAAATATCTAAAAATATGGAAGACGGAAATAAATATCTGAGAAATGAAATTTTCAGCCAATGAATACGAAATCGATAAGGATTATTAGAAAAAATTGATAAACAAGATTGAGTGTTTCCGCAAAAAAAAACTCTTCAAAAAAAAGCTCTGCACCTTACCATGACAACAACTTATGGCATAAAACGAAACGCCCATTCCGGCAGGGGGCAGAGTGAAGTTTCCATGGAGGACTTGTTTGGGGAAGGATGAATTTACATAAAGCACCAGCCATGCCAGTGGATGTTTATTTCATCGTTCTCAACTTCTTTTCAAGGTAATATACCGCAGCACCATAAAATGCCTTATGCTGAGATTTGTATTTTTGAATCAGTTTTTCCACAAAGGTTCTGCTTCTGGAATTATCCTTGTAGTTAAGTTGATGCTTTGCAGAATCTATCATTTCTTTTCGTTTCGCTTTTAAGAAGGATGCGTTCAGATTTAAAACGGTATCAAGCTCATTTCGGAATGAAGGGTTAAGAGATGATATTGTTCCGTCTTCAAGGTAAACCAGATTCATTTTTTCGTAGTCTGTCTTCACGGATGGATTTAGCGACAGATCCATATTAGCTTTATGGGTATCACAGGTTTGCAGTTTATTTGGCTTGCCTTCATTTCCCTTACAGCATCCCAACATATTTGAATAATCAAGCTGATATTGCGGATACAGAGATTGAGATTTAAAATGCTCTATCTTCATGTTGCCATCTGAAATAGCAGCCATGCAATAAGCACATAAACCAGTCTGCTCTTCAAGCAAAGGGGCTCTTATTTGTCCTTTGTCGAAAATACCATCGTAAAAATCAATACTCTTATTCTGAAGCTTTAATTCTTCAATGACTGATTCAAAAGACTTTCCCTTGGAAATTTCTTTTTTCAGCTCTATCAAAATGGCAGGGGAGTTTTTCTTATGAATATATATCATTGCTCACTCTCCATCATTTCAAGGGCAATTTTGCAGCTTTCTGTTTCATGAAGTTTTGTTCCCGTTGCTGTTTCCAGTTCGGAAATAATTTTTTTTGCCTCAGCAAACTGTTCCGTTTCCATTGCAAGATTCAAATCCCTAATTCTTTTTGCAACAGTAGAGTCCCGGCTTAATGTAAAATCTCCGTCTATCACATCCATCACCTCGTCAAGGATTTGATCCGATGTGAGACCGAAACTTGAATCTGGACGATATACATTAAAATCATTCAAAAGCCATATTTCATCGGTCTTAAGCTCCCCAAGAATCTGGGGCGAATGGGTCGTAACCACAAATTGACAGTTAGGAAATGTTTGGACGAGTGCATGACATATTTTTCTCTGCCAGCTTGGGTGTAAATGCAGGTCAATTTCATCAATAAGAATTATGCCGTTACCTTCAAGTGGATTTTCAAGATTTTCGTTTGCGATTGCCAGACGGCGGGCAATGTCCCCAAAGAGTGTGATTATACCTTTTTCTCCATCTGACAAATTTGAAAAATCCAAAACAGAGTTTTCCTTGTTGACGACAATCGAAAGTTTTTTTCGTTCTACAGCCATTTGAGAAAAACCAGGAAGTAAGGTTGAGATTGCAGTTCGCACAGCCTTTAAAGCATAGTCCTCATATTCAATTTCTTTGGACTGCCTTTTATAGCGAGAGACAATTTCCTGGTTTTCTCTATCCTCCCTGTCCCTGAACCATTTGAAAAATTCTTTGTAATGAGTAACAGCTGCCATAGCCCCTGCAAGAGATTCTTTTTTTTCGCTCAAATCTTTTTCGGTTTCAACTGAAACATCGATGTCTAACTCAGATCGATTTACTGGATAATATGAGGCTACCGTAAACTCTTTTTTTAGGGAACGTGCAATTTCCTCAATCTCAAAATCCCTAGAAATCTGTCCTTCCGTATCTATCTTCTGAGAAAGATTATTGCCGCCGCAATCAAAAACCAATGAAAGAGAAGCACATTTGTTTTCAGAATTTACATTGATATCAGCCTCTTTTACATCCTCAAAAAATACATTTTTTAGTTTTGGATTTACAATTGGTCTTAATAGTGCATGAATGGATTTTGCCAAAGCCTCAAGACACGAACTTTTTCCAGAACCATTTATACCCGCAATGCAAGTTATATGATTGCCAAATTCAATTGTTGCATCAGAGAATCCCTTATAATTTTCGATGCGAAGCTTTTTTATCCTTATCATTTTATACCTTCTGATACATTATATCATGAATCAATGCAAACGACTACAGGGGAAACAGAGGAGTATTGTTGCTTGAAGCGGCTTCATACAATTTCTACACCAATGGATGCTGAAAAATCCCATGCAGTCCCCACACAAAATAAATATCTCTATACAAGAAATCTAAAAAATGTTCATTTTGATATATTCCAGTAATTGTGAATTGTTCCCAAATATGTTAAAATAAGTCTTATGCAAGCTATTAAACCGGTTGTAAAAGAACAGATATTCAGGTCGCTTCGAGCAGGTGTAGTTCCAAGAATTGGTCAACAGTATATTCAGGTAGGAAGAGAGCCTGAAGTTACCGCTTTAATAAAGGATATTGATAATATTGCAGAAGGTGGATCCGCAATTAGATTTATAATCGGTGAGTACGGTTCAGGAAAAACATTCTTTTTAAATCTTGTAAGGGCTATTGCTTTGCAGAAAGGTCTGGTGACATCCTCGGTCGATCTTTCTCCAAATAAAAGGTTGTATTCAAAAACCGGACAAGCTAAAGCTCTATATACAGAGCTTATAAGGAATCTTTCCACACGAACAAGACAAGATGGTAATGCTATAGAAGGTATTATTCAGAAGTTTTTAAGCGCCTGTTCAGAAGAGGCCGAGACTTCGGGACAACCAGTAAGGAATTTGATAGTTAAGAAACTTAATCCATTAACGGAATTACCTAATGGTTATGACTTCCAAAAAGTATTATTAACATATTATGCTGGATATGAGAGAGGAAATGATGATTTATGCCAGGAATCTCTAAGATGGCTCTGCGGGGAATATTCCTCGAAACTGGATGCAAAACGAGAACTTGATGTTCGAACAATTATCAATGACGAAAACTATTATACCCAGTTAAAGTTGTTTGCCAGATTTGTACGAATAGCAGGATATAAGGGTCTGTTTCTTTGTCTTGACGAAATGGTAAATATCTATAAGATACAGCACCCAACAACCCGTAATTCAAACTATGAGCAGCTATTGGGCATTGTAAATGACGCTCTCCAGGGGGAATCTGTAGGATTGGGTCTTATTTTTGGCGGAACACCGGAATTTCACACAGATACTCATCGTGGAATGTTTAGCTATGAAGCCTTAAGAAGCAGACTTGCAGGAAATTCATTTGCAAAAAACGGGATAGTCGATTTTTCAGGCCCTGTAATAGCTTTGCAACGACTTGATCAAAATGATGTGTTTGTTCTTCTTGATAAAATTCGACTACTTTATGCTAATAATGAAGAAAATAAAACTCTTCTACCGAAAGAAGCCATAGAACAATTTATGAACCACTGCAACAAGTCACTTGGAAGCACATGCTTTAGAACCCCAAGAAATATAATAACAACTTTTATTCATTTGCTTGATGTTTTGGATCAAAATCCAGAAAGCAAATGGCAGGATTTCATTGGAAGTCTTGAAGTCGTAAAAGATGACTATCAAGAACCTGATGATATAGATGATGACTTAGTATCGTTCTAATGACCGGAGAAGAATGTTTTAATCTGCTGGCTGAACCTGTTCAGCGTTGGATATATGACAATAATTGGACAAGTCTCAGGGATATACAGAAAATTGCAATCGAAGAGATTATGTCCTCTGATGAGGATATTATTGTGTCCGCTTCTACGGCACAGGGAAAAACGGAAGCTGTTTTTTTACCTATAATTTCAAAAATCCTAGAAAAGGGGGCTAGAAATTCCTTAGTTCTTTATGTCAGCCCCTTAACGGCTCTAATAGATGACCAATTTTCCCGTCTGTCCGATATGTGCCAAAATCTTGGCATACCTGTTATCCCTTGGCACGGTTCTTCCAGCGAAGGAAAAAAAAGAAAATTTCTTATCGAATCATACGGAATCCTTATAATTACACCAGAGTCTTTACAGTCTCTTTTTGTAAACAAGGGAAATCTAGTTGGAGAATTATTCAAAAACTTGAGTTATATCGTAGTTGACGAACTTCATTCTTTCATAGGCACTGAGAGAGGAAAGCAATTACAATGTTTAATACATCTTTCAACTTTGGCTGCTCACAAAAGAGTCCCTCGAATTGGATTGTCTGCAACGATTGGCGATATCAAGTTAGCAGCAGAATATTTGTCCGGAAAAGGTGTAAAAATAATTGAATCGAATGTAAGACAACCTATGAAAATATTGCAGAAATATGAACCTGTAATTGATGATGAAGATTGTTCGTATTATTCACTAAAAATAGTTGATTATCTTTTTCCAAGAATATATAACTCTAAAAATCTTATTTTTCCTAATTCAAAAGATTGGATAGAATTATTTGCACATTATTTTCAGCAAAAATGCGAAAAAGAAAATGTTGAAAATAATTTCAGAACTCATTATGCAAATATAAGCAGAAGGATAAAAAAGGACGTAGAAGAAGATTTAAAAAACTCCGACCAAGCAATAAATGTGATTTGCACCAATACTTTGGAACTTGGCATCGATATTGGTTCTGTAAAGAGTATAGTTCAAATTAACCCTCCTATGACTGTTTCAAGTTTAAGACAAAGAATGGGACGTTCTGGACGGCATGAAGGTGAATCTGCAATTTTACGAGCATTTACGTTGCCATCTTTTACATTTCCTTTGGCAGATTTAAGTCTTTGTAAAATGGCTTCAATGATTAGTTTGTTAATAGAAGGCTGGTGCGAGCCACCTATTGTCGACGGGCTGCATTTATCAACTTTGATACAACAGATCCTATCGTATATCAGACAAAAAGACGGTACTAGAACTGACGTATTGTATAAAGTATTCTGTGAAAGCGGACTTTTTAAAAATATATCCAATGATGAATTCCATTTCTTATTGAATCATCTAAAGGAAGAGGAAATCATTGAAATAAATCAAACGGGACTAATTTCTCTTGGAAGAGAAGGTGAAAAAATTACAAATCATTTTCATTTTTATGCCGCTTTCAAAAACGAAGAAGAGATGTTTGATTTGATAGACAATGAAAGAAAATTGGGAGAAATACCAAAAAATAAATCAGAAGCTACTTCCCGCCAAGTGGACGATGTGCTAATGTTCGCAGGAAAGAAATGGCGCATAATTGATATTGATTTTGAAACAAAGAAAATAAAGGTTGTTCCAGATCCTAATGGCCGATTGATTTATTATGACTCCACTTCTGGCGATTTAGATACGATGATAGTTCAACGGATGTTTGATATTTATACTACAGATGTTTCTTTGCCGTTTTTAGACGAGAATGCAAGAAAAAAATTGAATGAAGATAAAATGAAAATAGGACGATTGATTACTCAAAATAAACCTTATTATATAAATAACAGAATTTATCTTACTACTTGGAAAGGAACTAGAATAAACCGAACATTAAAATTGATTTCTTCTAACATACTCGGAATAAAATTTAATTCAATTCAAATAATTGACATTGGAATATCTCTTCCTTTGATGGATGAAAATGAAGTCCAAGATTTATTAATCCAGGTAAAACATTTTTCGAAAGAAAGTTTTATTTGTGCAATCAAAGAACTGCCAAGAAAGTGTATGGAATTTGAAAAATGGGATTACCTTCTTCCTGACAGGTTATTATGGAAAAATTTTGAAAGCCTGTATTTGGATTTTGAGGGGTTAAAAGAATTAATAAAAACTAAGGAATGGTGATTCGGGAAGCATTATGGATTTAGATTCAGACTTAATTGATTTTTCATCGACTACCACAAACAAATCCGTTGAAATTCCCCAAAGAGATTGGTCTCGCATTTTTTACTACAAAGTATGGGAAGAAAAAAAATATGTGAGCATTGAAGGGTTTTCAAAAGATTTCAACCAAGAAACGTTGTCGAAGCTCTTTATTCCATCAGAGATTAATGGGTATCCTGTAAAGGAAATAGATACATATGCCTTTTATCAGAATCATTACATTCAGTATATTTATTTACCGAATACAATAGATTGTATAGGAAATTATGCTTTTGAATCATGTATAAATTTAAATTCTATTGAAGGCCTGAACAATGTAAAAGAGTTAGGTGTCGGCGCTTTTAAAAATTGTGAATCATTGTACAGAATAGAACTTCCAAAAAAACTGCTGAATATTAGGAAATATGCTTTTTCTGGTTGTGTCTATTTAAACTCAATCATCCTGCCAGATAGCTTAGAAAAAATAGAGGCAGGAGCTTTTAAAAATTGTAGAAATCTAGAATCCATTTTTGGCGGATGTAATATAAAAGAAATAGGAAGTGAATGTTTTTATAATTGCAAATCATTAAAGGAAATAAAACTATCAAAAAAATTAATGAACATTGGAGAACTCTCTTTTTTTAGTTGTGACAAATTAATTTCTGTTGTTATACCAAATCAGTTGGAAAAAATAGATGTCGGTGCTTTTGAAAATTGCAAGAATCTAAAATCAGTTTATGGGGGTAATAATGTAAAAGAGTTAGATTATGAGTGCTTTTTTAACTGTGTGTCATTAGAGGAAATTACTCTTTCTAAAGTATTGATAAAGATTGGTGGATATGCATTTTCCGGTTGCAAAAACTTAAAGACTATTGCTCTTCCAGATTGTTTAGAAGAAATCGGTGTGGATGCTTTTAAAAATTGCAATCATGTGAAAGTAGAAAATTTTCACATCGAGAGATTTCAGAAAAAATATTGTAAAAGAATTCTTTATATAAAAGATATGCTTTCTAGCGATGACCTCGATGAACATGAATTCAATGATTTTTATGAATTTGTTTCACAGAATAATAATTTCTTAATCCTCAGTGAACAAGAAAACAATAATGTATTCTATACTGATGATAGAATAAACTGCGGAATTATATATGGGCAAAAAATCCAAGGGGAGTCCATCAAGGAACTTTCTATAACTAATCAATGTGTACGATATAAACAAGATTGTGATGATGACTGCAAAAAAACTTGTTACGCATCCTGCCCTACAGTCTTGGGAGGAATTGATTTTGAATTTGCATGGTCGGAATCTTTTATTAATTATAAGATAAAAGAAATATTTTATTTGTACGAAGAGTTCCTTGGATATAAGATCAATTTTATCTCTTTCTTAGAAAATAAACTAAGTGACATGATTGAACAATTTGATTTCTACTTTCATAAAAATTTTTCAAAAAATACATTAGGGTATTTTTTTCATAAATTGCATGAGATATGTTATACCTTCTACGGATGGGATGGCTCTGCATTTATTTCATGTATTAATGAAATCTATCATAACTATTTGATTTTAGAAGATATTTCTAAGCTATCCCCTGAAAACGCGGATAAACTATCAATTACCGACAAACTGTCGCTTCCTCTGAGTGTAATTGAAATAGGAGAAAATACATTCAAAGGCTCAAAAGTATCATATATAAAAGGTGACTCTGTAAATAAAATCGGAAAATCTGCTTTTCAACATTGCAAAAATTTGCATGGCTTCCAGTTCCCTAATCTTGAAGAGATAGATTCTTTAGCGTTTTCTGGCTGTTCATCTTTGAAAAAAATTATTCTTCCAAACACAGTAAAAAAAATTGGCAGTAAAGCCTTTTCCAAATGTGCAAAATTAAAAGAACTCTATATACCAGCAGAAATAGAAGAAATAGAGAACTTTGCATTTCAAGACTGTGAAAATCTTAGAAAAATCACTATCCCCAAAAGATTTATAGAAAATAAATCCATATTCAAGAATTGCAATAAACTCAAAATAGTGGAATTTACGTCAGAAGAAATTCAAGACCTTGCGTTTGATAAAAATAAGATAACATCCATTCAAAATCAGACCAATTTGTTGGCTGTAAAGTTAGATGAAATTTTCATTGAAGACACAGATGATTTATTTCAAGATAAAGATGAAATTCCAAAAGAAAGCAACATATCTTCTATAAATGAACAAAACAAATTAAAAATTCCAGAATCACAAAGGCAATTTCTTGTTTATATGTCAGAAAAAGAAATTGTTTCAAGAACTGAAGCTCAATCCATGTGCAAATCGTTGAATATAATGCTTGAGGGCGTATTAGATTCATTAAATGACAAAGGATTTGAACTATTTGATGATGTTATTTTTGAGTTGGATGATAATGAAATATTCGTAAATCAAAACTATGCTAAAGAGCTTGTTGCAAAAACCTATTGGGAAGGGAAAAAAACTGTTATCGAAAAAAATATTCAAACAGTCAAGACTGAGCAACAGAAGAGAAAAATAATTGTAGTTGTAAAAAAACATAGTAAACTCATAAACGACAAGACCGCTTTGACTTTGCAAAATAGGAATGAAGAAGAAAACAACTCCATTGATCCCATGGAAATCATAAAAAAAGAAATAGGCGGTGTTGTTATCATAAAATTCAATAAAAAGCCTCCTGAGCAGGCATTGGAAATTCTTAAGGCGACAGGCTGGCGATATAATAATATACAACAAACATGGTATAGCTCAGAACTTTCCAACAAAGGTTGCTTCGAATTTGCTCAAAGAATGAAGAAACATTTTTTTCCATAATTTTGTTTTGTCATACAATACTGCCCTCCCCGCTAAATCTCCATCCCAAACACCGCCATCACATCCCCATCGTCCATGATGCGGTCGCTGGGCTTAGCGGCGTTTTCTATCATGCTTTGGATTCTGTCCTTGATGGCGTTACCAATCAGGCGGTCGGTGTCTACTCCACGAAGCTTAAAGAAGAGGAGAGGATCTTTGTCAAAGCGGGAACCGATTCCGTAAAGGACTGCGGCTACGTGCTTGCACATGTCAGCATAGTCGGGGCAGGAGCAGTTAAAGTGTATCTTTGCCATGGAAGGAAAAAGGCCGGCACCTTTTTGGGTAAAAAGCGTTTTTAGGTCGTCGGGAAAGTTGCCTTTTACAAGGTCGTCGATGTTCTGGATTTTTGATGCGCACTTTTCTACAATGCTCTCGTACTGTTCTTCGGTAAGCTCGTCGATTCTTACTCGGACGTTGTAGGGCTTTTTTCCGCTTCCCTGAACTAAAGCCGTAACTTCTCCCACGTCAATCTGCAGGTCAAGGACACAGTTTGCGCGGACGTATTTCCTGCCACGCTCAAGGCGGCTTGCGTAGTCGGCATAGAGTTCAAGATTTTCGCACCAGGCTTTTCCCCACCAGCTTTTTGCGATTGTCCTTCCTTCAAGCTCAACAGGATTCAGCACCACGCCTTTTTTGCGCTGCTCTTCTATATATTTTTTTGCCTTTGCCTTGTGCTCTGCAACTGAAACGTAAGGGGCGAATCCACCGTAATAATCATAATAGCTCATCGTTTATTCCTCCCCGTCCAAGCGGAACATTTTCATAAGGTCGCTGTCGCTCATCTCGGTTATCCAACTTTCACCGGAGTCTGCGGAGATGACGTTTTGTGCAAGCTCGATTTTGCTCTTTATGAGCTCGTCGATTTTTTCTTCGATTGTTCCACGCGATACGAATTTGTGAACCATGACGTTTTTTGTCTGGCCGATTCTGAACGCGCGGTCGGTGGCCTGATTTTCCACTGCGGGATTCCACCAGCGGTCA
>OCTW011600639.1_pt1 | contig 10281 bp, 11 predicted proteins | sample 1539671 | NCBI WGS metagenome assembly OCTW01 (sample SAMN02144230, study PRJEB22623) | gut metagenome | biome: sheep rumen | host: Ovis aries | place: New Zealand
GTCAAGCGGGAGGTCGAGGACTTCCTGCTCGACAACGCCATGCCCTCGTACTTCCTCGGTGTGTGCCAGGACTTCAAGCACTTCGCCTTCTGCGTCTCGGTCGTCATCCTCAATGCTGAGGGCACGAGGATCGTACGACTGATCCGCAAGGAGGCCTGCTACTGCCGTCTTACCCCTGCGGAGAAGGACGGCAGCATCAAGAACGGAAAACAGGGCCGGTTCTTTTGATAGCGCCTTAGCCATTATGGAAATGCCGACAATATGCGATTGAAAATTAAACACTTAGCGCATTTGCGGCTTAGCGTGGGACAGCTCTCGTGTGGTTTCGCAGTGTTTTTTTTTAAAAAAAGTTGAGATTTTTCTTGGTGGTAACAAAAAAAGCAGTACCTTTGCAGTCGCAATTAGGAATTGTCCTGTGGTGTAATGGTAGCACATCGGATTCTGGTTCCGCTTGCGAGGGTTCGAATCCTTCCAGGACAACAATGAAAAGTGACCCTTCAACAAGGTCACTTTTTGTGTGAAATATTAACTTATTAAAAATTTAAACTGTTAGATTAAATTATGGCAACAAAGATCAGATTGCAGCGCCACGGTCACAAGGACTATGCGTTCTATCCCATTGTTATTGCCGATAGCAGGGCACCACGAGATGGTAGATTTATTGAGAGGATTGGTTCTTATAACCCCAACACTAATCCTGCTACCATCAGTTTGAATTTCGAACGTGCACTCTATTGGGTAAACGTAGGTGCAATTCCCACCGACACTGTACGCAACATTCTCTCTCGCGAGGGTGTGATGCTGATGAAGCACCTCCAGGGTGGCGTCAAGAAGGGCGCTTTCTCTGAGGAAGAGGCTCAGAAGCGTTTCGAGGCTTGGAAGGCTGAGAAGCAGGCAAAACTCGATGCCGTTCGCAACAAGGTCCGCGACGACAAGAAGGCTGCCGACAAGAAGACCATCGCTGAGGAGGCCAAGAAGAACGAGGCAAAGGCTGAGGCCGTAGCCAAGAAGAAAGCCGAAATCGCTGCTGCTAAGGCTGCTGCCGAAGCAGAGGCTGCAAAGGCTGCTCAAGAGGCTGAGGCTGCTGAGGCTCCCGCCGAGGATGCCGCTCCCGCTGAAGAGGCTCCCGCCGCTGAGGCATAAGCAAGGCTCCACGTTCTTTTTAGAATCGCACAAACTCCCGACTTTTTGGTTGGGAGTTTGTTTTTTTTTGTGCTGTGGCAAATGAGTCGGTTGCTTATGTCGGAACAGAATGACTGTCTACAGAAACTCGAGTTTCTCGACGTGATGCTCCACGTGGTCTAGATTAGGCAAGCGCATGTAGTCGCCAAACTGTGATTGCAGCATGTGGTGGCTGTTGCCGGGCACCGATAACTGGATGCCCTCAAAGTCGTGGGTAGTCAATGGGAAAATGTCTGCCTCGTCATAAACAAGGTGAAACGGGATGCCAAAATCATAAGTGAGCGTGCTACCGCCTGTCAAGCGGCTGATGGTGCGCAAGACAGGAAATGATATGTGGCGGTTAAACCACGTGAGGGCTCTGATCTTGCGTAGTGCCGATTCGCTGCCGTGGCCTGAGCGGTATAGTGTGTAGGCGTAACTTTGGAGCCGCAGGCGTTGTAACGGCAACTGAACCTTGTCGAAAGGGAAAATGTCGATGAAGATGCCACGATACTTAAAGCACCGGTCATAAGCGCCCTCGTCCAGGAATGAGCGTGTATCTCGCAATTTGGCAAAAAAGTAGAAGTAGTTCCTGTCGGTGTCATTGGTCTGTAGGACAATGTGAGAAGGCAACTCATCGGGAAGCACTTGCATCAGACGCAGATAATCGTTACGCATCAGACCCACGTCCAAGTCATCGTCCCATGGAATGAAACCGTTATGACGGATAGCGCCTAAGAGTGTGCCGCCATATAGGAAGTATGGGATGTGATGCTTGCAGCAGATGCGGTCCAGTTCCTGGACCATTTCCAGCATGACCAATTGCTGACGGCGTAGCGGAGAGCCGTCGGGGTTAAATCTCGCCTTGAGTTCAGCGGCATCAAATGTCGTATCGTTTTTCTGCATTGTGATGAAATAATTGGTTATGCAAAAGTATAAAAAAAATGCCTTGGATGTGAGTAATTGCTGATTTTTGTTGTCAGAGCAGAAAGGGGTATTGAAAAAATCACTAACTTTGCACTAATCAATAACATTAATCAGTATGACAATAGGATATACGACAGGGGTTTATGACCTCTTCCACATTGGTCACCTCAATTTGTTGAAAAATGCTAAAGGCATGTGCGACAAACTGATTGTTGGCGTTACGGTAGATGAACTCGTAGCCTACAAGGGCAAGCGCGCGATGATTCCATTCGAGGACCGTATCGAGATCGTGCGCAGCATCAAGTATGTTGATGCTGCAGTCCCTCAGTATGACATGGATAAATTGGAAGCCTGCAAGAAGTTGGGCGCCACGTTCCTGTTTGTTGGCGATGACTGGTATGGTACCGAAAAGTGGCAGCAATATGAAAAGCAGTTTGCCGAGGCTGGTATAAAAATCGTATACTTCCCTTACACCAAGGGTATATCCTCTACCCAGATCACCAAGGCGCTCAATGCAGTGCGTGGCCATGATCTTCAAGACGTTAAGTAATCACTCAATAAACCAATCGCTAAGATGATAAACCGAGATTTTTGCTTGAGTTCTTATATTGCCTTCCGTTACATCTGGAAGGACGATATGGATTTTGCTGACGGTATGCGCCACGACCTGATCGCGGCAATACCAGCCAGTGAGCGTATCGCCGTTGCCACGGCACAAGAGATAGACCGTGAGATACAGCGGCAATTCGATGAACTGTATGCGCACTACCCTAGCATCGGCATCTTGCTCTCAGGCGGTATGGACAGCGCCATCCTGGCATCTTATCTCAAGCCAGGCAGCCACGCCTACACCTTTACAGCGACTGGCACCAGCGTCTTTAATGCCGATCAGGAGCGAGCCGCTCACTATTGCGAGAAGTTTGGCTTGCAGCATCACTTGGTGGAGATCACATTTGATGACTACAAGGCACTCACCCCTATCGTGATGGAGAGCAAGTGCGCCCCCGTTCACTCTATTGAGCCACAAATCTACAAGGCTGCTATGATGGCTCGAGCCGATGGCGTTGACCTCATGATCGTGGGTGAGAGCAGTGACTTGATTTTTGGCGGAATGGATAAATTGTTGGCCAAGGATTGGACGTTTGACGAGTTTGTGAAGCGCTACACCTTCCTTGACCCACAGTTGGTGCTCACCCATCCCGTGGATATGAGTGAACTCTTTGAGCAGTATCGTCAGGGAGATAAGATCGATTTCATGACATTTATGGACGAGGTGTTCTCGATCGAGAGTTCCAGTTCTTACCTGAATGCCTTTGATACAGCAGTGATGCCGTACTATGATCCCTATGCGCAACTCATCATGCGTGATCCGCTGGATTTGAATCGTGTGCGCAATGGTGAGCCAAAATATCTGATACGAGACCTGTATGCGATGAAGTATCCCGAGGTGCCTGTTCCCGACAAGATTCCGATGCCGCGTCCTGTGGATATGATATTTAAGGATTGGGATGGACCTAAGAGGCAGGAGTTCCGCAACGATATCCCGATGGCGCAACTCACGGGTAATCAGAAGTGGCAACTATGGTGTGCAGAGCAATTTCTCAATATGATAGACTGAGGAATTGTTACATCAATGAATCAAAAGAGAAGAAGGGCAATGTGGTTTCTCTACATTGCCCTTCTCTTTATGAGTGTGATATGATTGATTACATGATGCCACGCTCGCGGAGGCGTTTTTGCCAGTTCCAGGCGCTGAGCATGGTGTCGTCGAGTGAAATCTCGGCATGCCAACCGAGCACTTCATTGGCGCGTTTGGGATCGGCCCAGATTTGAACGATATCGCCAGGGCGGCGAGGCGCTATCTTGTGTGGAACCTTCACGCCCGTGGCACGCTCAAATGAGTGCAGCAGTTCGAGCACCGATGCGCCATTGCCCGTGCCGATGTTGAAAATTTCCAGCGCCTCGTCGCTCTTGTCCTCGAGCATGCGCTCCAGGGCCTTGACGTGAGCCTTGGCCAGGTCAACGACGTTAATGAAGTCGCGGATGCAAGAGCCGTCGCGTGTGGGATAGTCGTCACCAAAGATGCTCAGTTCCTTGCGCACGCCGATGGCGGTCTGAGTCAGGTATGGCACAAGGTTCTGGGGCACACCGTTGGGCAATTCGCCAATCTCGGCACTGGGATGGGCACCGATGGGGTTGAAGTAACGCAGCAGGATGGCCTTGATGGGGCTGCCGCTGCGGATGACGTCGTGGATGATATCCTCACAGATCTGCTTGGTGGCGCCATAGGGCGAGGTTGCCTTCTTGGTCGGGGCATCTTCGGTGATGGGATTCTTGTCGGGCTCGCCATAGACGGTGCAAGACGAAGAGAATACAAAGCCCTTCACACCGAACTCGGGCATCAGTTCGAGCAGGTTGAGCAGGATGTTGAGGTTGTTGCGGTAATACATGATGGGCTTCTCGATGCTCTCGCCTACGGCCTTGCTTGCAGCAAAGTTGATGATGCCGTTGATGCCGGGATTTTCTGCAAAGAGTTTGCGCACTACGTCACGGTCGGTGCAGTCGCCCTCCACAAATGTGGGTCGCACGCCTGTGATACGCTCTATACCGTCAAGCACTTCAATATTGCTGTTACTTAAGTTGTCGATAATCACCACGTCATAGCCTGCTTGCTGCAGTTCTACCGTTGTGTGTGAACCGATAAATCCGGTTCCGCCTGTCACTAGAATTCTTCCTTTCATTATATAATTGGTTTAAAATGTAATCTTATTTCTTGATTCGGGACTTGATAAATTCCACGCACTCCTCAAATATTGTGGCATGGAGTAACTTCATAATCAGAGCATAGAGCGCTGTGGCAATGATGATGCGGGCCACCAGCAGTGCATACAGATTGGTTAATGGAGAGGTGACGACCCAAGTCGTTCCCATCACTACCAAGGTAATGAACAAGAACGGCAATAAATCGTGCAACATCGCTCCAAACGAGTAACCGATAAGCCGTGAGGCAAAGACCTGCCAGGCCAGCAACCACAAGACGTTGATGGCGGCAAAAGCGACAACCATCGCGGTGAATCCCAGCCAGTGGCATGCCAGTACGGCAGTAATCACCAGCGCAATCTGTGTAATATTCAGCCACATGTAGATGTCTGATTTGCCAAGGCTTAGGAATAGGTTCTGATAAACCGCATAGAGTGGAACGAACGCACCGCTCACACACAGAATCTGCAGCAATGGTATGCTTTGTTCCCACTTTGCATCGATGGTGATGAGGATAAACTCACGGGCAACCAATGCCAGTCCCAACATAACAGGGAATGAAAGAAACGCCGTGAATCGCAACATCTTACCAAAGATGCGGCGCCGGCGCTCATTGTCGTCGTTGACTTGAACCAGTACGGGCTGAACTATCTGTGAGACCGTGCCGGTAACGAGTGAGTTGGCCATCGTGTTCCACTTGTTGGCTTGGTAAAAGTTGCCAACTGCCTGCGCTGGGAACAAGCGGCCGAAGATGACGGTTAACACATTGTTGCTAACCGTTCCCATAATGGCCGTGATCAGTACTTTGTAACTGAACGCAAACATGCGCTTGACAGGACCAAAGTCGATGTGCAAAGTGGGCCACCAGTGGGCAAAAGAGTACCTGCCGATGCAGATGACCACATTATATAATACTTGCTGGGTCGCCAGACTCCAATAGGAGTAGCCATTAAAGGCCATGGCCACGCCCACCGTGCCCGAAACGATGAGTGCTGATAGCGAGATGATGGCTTTCTCCTTCATCTTCAACGCACGAACAAGTTTGGCGTTGGGTGAAATGCCCAACGCGGCAAAGATGAATGCGATAAAGATGAATCGTGACAAGTCTGTCAGTATGGGCTGGTGAAAGAATCGTGCAATCAACGGCGCGCACATAAACAACACGGCATACAACGCAAGGCTGACAATGATATTGAACCAGAAGACCGAGTTATAGTCCTCATGCTTGATGTCTTTCACATTGATGAGAGCCACACCAAATCCGCTCTCTTGCAGATTGTTGGCAATCAGAGTGAATATCGCAAGCATGCCCACGATGCCATATTCCTCAGGCGAGAGCAGTCGGGCCAGGAAGATGCCGATAATCAGGTTGAGCAGTTGCATGCCGCCACTGCTTAATATGCCCCAGAAGAGCCCTTGGGCCGTCTTCTGTTTCAGAGTCTGGTTATCGAACTGCTCACTCACTATCGTTGGCCAATATCTGATCAATCCACTCGCGAACGCACGCATCACCACCGCGCCGCTCGAGGATATGTATGCCGGCTATGGCTTTTACTTTATCACAGGCATCGGCCGGACATGCTGCCCAGCCCACTGCTGCCAGCAGGTCATAGCAGTTGACGTCATCTCCCACATAGGCCACTTGCTGCAATGTGATGCCCATCTCGTCGCAGATCTCGCGAGTAGCCGCAAGTTTTCCACCGTCACGGGCGCTCTGCTTGAGGTAATCAAGGCCGAGTTTGCGCGCGCGGTTCACGTTGATGGGGGTGTTCTCGCTAGTGACAATACCCACCTTCACTCCTGTGCGCTGCAGCAGTTGCAGTCCCATGCCGTCGCGGGTGTTGAACTTCTTGAATTCGGTGCCGTCTGTGCCATAGTACATGCCTCCGTCGGTCAGGGTACCGTCCACATCGGTCAGGAACAACCTGATGTCACCGGGACTGGGAATGCCGTTATGCTTCACGATAGTGTCTTTATTAATTTGATCGGACATACTCTCTCTACTTCAGATACTTCTCAATGTTGTAACGTGGACGATGCTTCTCCTCGGTGTAGATGCGGCCAATGTAGGCAGCAATGATGCTCAGGCAAATCAACACGCATCCGCCCACAAACCAGATGGAAAGCATGAGTGATGCCCATCCTTGAACGCCTCGGCCTTGACAGAGCGCCACGATTACGTAGATGAGGATGCATAGGCTGATAAGCAGAAAGATGAGGCCCAGATCAAAAATGAGACGCAACGGCTTGACACTGAACGATGTGACTCCATCGATGGCGAACGAGAGCATCTTGCTTAGCGGATACTTGCTCTCGCCGGCCTGTCGTTCCAGTCGGTCATACAGCACCTGGTCGGTTTTGTAGCCCAAGAGTGGTACCAGACCACGCAGAAACAGGTTGCGTTCCTCATATTGGCACAAGGCGTCGACGGCTCGCTGGCTCATAAGCCTGAAATCGGCGTGATTATACACTGATTTCACCCCCATGCCAGACATGAAACGATAGAACATCTGTGCTGTGGTGCGCTTGAATAAGGTGTCTGTGGTGCGCTTGCGTCGCACGCCGTAGACGATGTCACATCCATCGTCATATTTCTTGACCATCTCTGGGATGGCCTTGATGTCGTCTTGCAAGTCGGCGTCTATCGACACAATGATATCGGCATCCTGACGGGCCGTTTCAAGGCCTGCCATCAGAGCGTTTTGATGCCCTACGTTGCCTGCCAACTTGAGGCCGCGCACATGGGCGTCGCTATTGCTGTAGCCTTCGATGATCATCCATGTGCGGTCACGTGAACCATCGTCCACATAGAGGAGATAACTACCCTGTCCCACAAGGCCGTCACGCATCATCGTGTCGAGCAATCCGCGCAACTGCTGATTGGTCTGAGGCAGTACTTCCTCCTCGTTGTAGCAAGGTACTACTATTGCTAAAACTGTTTCTACCATACTAGACATATTGTTGGAGGCGTTAATCACATAGCCTCAATCGGCAAAGGTACATTTTTTTAACGTAATGTGCAATATTACTGTTTTAAGTTCTTAGTTTTTAGTGTTGAGTTCTTTGTTTGACTCACAACTACTAAACAACGTATCAGGAACGAAAATTGTTGCAGACGCTGAGTTTTTATCGCAAAGTATCCCCTACCCTGTGGTTTGGCGGAATCTTTTTCTAGGGTTGATTGTCATATGATTGCTTTTTTTTGTAATTTTGCGGTGAACTAATCTAATTTGACAATGATATTATCCATGACCGGATTTGGCAAGGCTGTGAAGGTCTATAACAACAAGAAAATCACTGCCGAGGTCAAGTCTCTGAACAGTAAGCAATTGGATTTTGGGGTGCGTACACCTCAAAGCCATCGTGAGATTGAAATGGAACTGCGCAACATCGTGTCCAAAGCGTTGATGCGTGGCAAAATCGACCTGTATGTTTATTGTGAGCCTATCGAAGGTGCCGCTTCAGGAACCATCAATGTGCCCATGCTGCAGCAATACAAGTCACAGATCGAGGAAATGGGCCGACAATTGGGCCTTCCGGAACCTAATGACTGGTATACCATGCTGCTGCGTATGCCCGATGCCCTCAAAACCGATGCCAAGTGTTCCGAGGCTGACGACGAGGAACTGTCGGTCGTCAAGGAGGTCGTCGCTCAAGCAACAGAGCAACTCATTGCCTTCCGTCAGCAGGAAGGAAAGCGCCTAGCCGTATTCTTTAAGGAGAAAATTGATGCAATACAGGCCCTTCTCGACGAGGTGCCGCGCTATGAGGAGCCTCGCATCAACAAGATCAAGGGGCGCATCTTGGATGCTTTGGCCAAAATCAAAGAGGTGGACTATGACAAGAACCGCTTTGAGCAGGAACTCATCTATTATATTGAGAAACTTGACATTACCGAGGAGAAGATCCGCTTGCAGAATCATCTGAAATACTTCCTCGAGACGATGAGCAGCGAGCAGCCTGGTCAGGGCAAGAAACTCGGCTTTATCAGTCAGGAAATCGGTCGCGAGATCAACACGATGGGTTCCAAGGCTAATCAGGCCGACCTGCAGAACCTGGTGGTGCGCATGAAGGATCACCTCGAGCAGATCAAGGAACAGGTGCTCAACGTGCTGTAGAGCGCTGGTTTATAATCCGGACTATAAGTCATTACTATTCATCATAATTTGACAACCAACTGACAATGAAAAAGTCCATCATCTTCATTATTATGGCTATCATGGCCATAGCATCGAGCATCAGCGCTCATGCCGAGCAGTGCAAGGTGTCTGCCGCTGCCCAGTTCTTGTATGCCTCCAAACATTCGATGGCAGGTTTGGGAGTTCAGGTACAGGTGGAGCCTGCTACTAATTTCCGTCTTGCTCCCGAGTTGAACTATTACTTTAAGAATGACGGATTGAGTGCCCTGAATGCGTCGCTGAATCTGCACTACGTCATCCATACCAGCAATGTGTTTGCTCTGTATCCTCTGGTGGGTTTCACCTATGGCCACTATAAGATGGACCACCACATGGGTGATAGCACCAAGGACCGCTGCGGTGCCAACGTGGGTCTGGGCGCGCAATACCGCATCCAGGATCGCCTGCACTTCTTCACAGAGGCGCGTTTCCAGATCATGAAGGACTACAACCAGTCGGTGACCGTGCTTGGCTTGAAGTATACCTTCTGATACGCTTACACTTCTTACATCTCTATCAATTCATCATAACTCATGTGTCATCAAGGTAAACTCATTATTATCTCGGCACCGTCCGGTTCAGGAAAGTCGACCATTATAGGGCGCATCATGCAGGACGAGTCGCTGCGACTGTCATTCTCGGTATCTGCCACAACGCGTCCCCGCCGAGGCGAGGAGGTGAATGGAGTGGATTATTACTACAAGACGGTCGACGAGTTCAAGCAGATGATTGCCGACGACCAACTCGTGGAGTATCAAGAAGTGTATGAGGGCCGCTACTACGGCACGCCCAAGAGCGAAGTGGAGCGCATCACCGGTCTGGGCCGGAATGTGGTGCTCGACTTGGACGTGTTGGGTGGCGTGAACGTTAAGCGCATGTATGGCGACCGAGCGTTGTCCATCTTTATCCAGCCACCCAGTGTGGAGGTGCTTCGCCAGCGGCTCATCGGCCGTGGCACCGATAGCATGGAGGACATTATGGCTAGGGTCAACAAAGCCGAATTTGAGATTTCGATTGGCCCGCAGTTTGACTACACCGTCATCAACGATGACCTGGAGACCGCTGTCGCCGAAGTCCACCGCTTGATCAGCGATTTCGTCACTCAGGGCTGATTGGCGGATCAAAAGATTTGGCCGGAATGCTTGTGACCCTGCTGGAAACGTGCTAACTTTGCGCTGAACAGACATCGTACATTAATATCTTAACAGACAGATGAGAATCGGCATATTTGGCGGGTCGTTCGACCCGATACATA
>OCTW013381533.1_pt1 | contig 10280 bp, 11 predicted proteins | sample 1539671 | NCBI WGS metagenome assembly OCTW01 (sample SAMN02144230, study PRJEB22623) | gut metagenome | biome: sheep rumen | host: Ovis aries | place: New Zealand
ACCAGCTTCATACTCGCCGGCGACAACATGGGGCCCTCGAAACTGCAGAAGGCCGAGAAGCTCGGCATACGCATCGTCTCCGAGGACGAGTTTTTAGAGATGATCGGAGTGTAAAACTGTCAGCGGCTTAGGATATGACTTCCAACTCCTTCTAACTCCATTTAACTCCTTCTAACTCCACATAAAATGAATATCATCGTATCAGAAGAAATAGAGCAGGTGTGCCCCCGGTTTGTGGGAGCCGCCGTTGAGGCGCAGGTAACTAACAGCCAGTACTGTGCGCCGCTGTGGGACGAGATCCACCAGTGGGAAGAACGTTTTCGCCGTGAGCTGACCACGGAGTCGCTGAAAGAGCTCAGCGGCATCGCTGCTACGCGCGCGGTATATAAAAGATGTGGCAAAGACCCCTCGCGCTACCGTCCTGCCTCCGAACAGCTCATCCGTCGCATGCTGCAGGGTAAGGAGCTCTACCAGATAGACACGCTGGTAGACCTGGTGAACCTGGCCTCGATAGCCTTCGGATACAGCATCGGCGGTTTCGATGCCGACAAGATTGTCGGCGACACGCTGACGCTTGGCATTGGTCGTGAGGGCGAGCCCTATGAGGGCATAGGCCGCGGTATGCTCAACATTGCGGGCCTGCCAGTATACCGCGACCGCCTGGGCGGTGTGGGCACCCCCACGAGCGACAACGAACGCACGAAGATGACGCTCGGAACCACCCATCTGCTGGTGCTCATCAACGGTTACGACGGCGACGAGCAGCGTGTCCGCCAGAATGCAGAGTTCGTTCAGCAACTCATAAGCCGCTATTGTCAGAGTGACGGGGGCTGCTATAGTGTTTATAGGTGATGGGTGATAGGTGATAGGTGATGGGTGAACCATCATTACCAATAACAAAAAACACATTGGTGACACCTCTTACACCTGGCACTTAACTCACTGACAATCAGTAGCCATTACAAAGAAATAGGTCGCACCTGAGGTGACACCTAAGCTGACACCTAAGCTGACACCTGAGGTGACACCTGAGGTGACACGTGAGGTAACAAGATATGCCTCACCCCCTCTCAAAAGGTATAAATATTCATTCAAAACGGCGCGCGTTTTTCCAAAAACGGCGCGCGTTTTTGAAAAAACGGCCGCTGATTTTTTCAAAACGCGCGCCGTTTTGCCGAAAGCTCCTGGATCTTGACAAAACACCCATCTCAGCTGCATAAATATACGCTTTGTTGAATAATTATGCAAAAGCAACCTCTCTTTCTTATTTCGCATCTGCCCCGACAGTTGGTAACTATTCAGTGCGCGTCGTCCGGGCGGTCAAGATGTATCCGTGAATAACACATAGACTTCAAAATGGTGAGACCTCAGGTGCTACCTCAGGTGTTACCTCAGGTGCGACCTATTTCTTTGTAATGGCTACTGATTTTCAGCGAGTTAAGTGCCAGGTGTAAGAGGTGTCACACTATTTACTATTTAGCTATTTACTATTTACTATTTAGATCTCCGTGGGGAGCGCGGGCGCCCTTGCCCGCCACTGATGTAAACGAGACATCTGCCACAGGCGAGGGCGCCCTCGCCCGTCACTGATGTAATCGAGACATCTGTTACAGGCGCGGACGCGGGCACCCACTGTGATGACGGAGAAACGGGGAAATACAGATTTGTATATAGGAGCCATTGTCGCCCGTCGCCACCGACTCGTCTTCCTTCTTTCGGAGCTTGGGTTACACACTTTTCTGACACAAACGAAAGAAAAAATGATTTTTCTTTTGCTGTTTGCTCACTTATTCGTACCTTTGCACGCAATTTCGTAAACAATGCTAAGTAAAAAGGTTGAAAAATGGCTAAAATGAAAGGTGCCATCGTGGTTGACACTGAGCGTTGCAAGGGCTGTTCGCTGTGTATCATCGCCTGCCCGCAGAATGTCATCGCCCTGGCCGGTAAAGTAAATCTGCACGGCTACCCCTATGTGGCCGCCGTCAACGAGGATGCCTGCATCGGCTGTGCCTCGTGCGGTATCGTCTGCCCCGACGGGTGTATCACCGTGTATCGTAAAAAAATTGAAGAATTAAAAAGTTGAAAAATTGAAGTTGGAGGCGAAGAAGGTTTAGCTCGACGAAAGTCAACTTCAATTCTTCAATCCTTCAATTCTTAAATTCTTGACAATGGAAGAACGTGAAGTTGTGTTAATGAAAGGCAATGAGGCTATTGCCCATGCTGCCATTCGTTGCGGATGCGACGGCTATTTCGGCTATCCTATTACTCCGCAGAGTGAAGTCATCGAGACACTGGCCGAGCTGAAGCCATGGGAGACCACCGGCATGCAGGTGGTGCAGGCCGAGAGCGAGCTGGCATCGATTTATATGGTCTATGGTGCCGCCGGTGCCGGCAAGCGCGCCATGACGTCGTCATCGTCGCCGGGCATCGCCCTGATGCAGGAGGGTATCACCTATATGGCCGGCGCCGAGGTGCCGGGGGTCTTTGTCAACGTGCAGCGCGGCGGCCCCGGCCTGGGCACCATCCAGCCCTCGCAGGGCGACTATTTCCAGGCTACCCGCGGCGGCGGCAACGGCGACTACAACGTCATCGTCTTGGCGCCCAACTCGGTGCAGGAGATGGCCGACTTCGTTGATCTGGCCTTCGAGCTGGCTTTCAAATACCGCAATCCGGCCATGATTCTCTCCGACGGCGTCATCGGCCAGATGATGGAGAAGGTGGTGCTGCCCCCGTTCAAACCCCGCCGCACCGACGAGGAAGTGATACGCGAGTGCCCCTGGGCCTCGACGGGCAAGCCTAAGAGTCGCGACCGCGTGGTCATCACCTCGCTGGAGCTGAAGCCCGAGGCTATGGAGGCCCGCAACCTGGCCCTGCAGGAGAAATACCGCACGATACAGGCCAACGAGGTGCGCTATGAGCAGCAGCAGATGGACGATGCCGACTATGCCATCGTGGCCTTCGGCAGTGCCGCCCGCCTGTCGGAGAAAGCCATCGAGGTGGCCCGTGAGGAGGGGCTGAAGGTAGGTCTCTTCCGTCCTATCACGCTGTGGCCGTTCCCCACGAAGGAGATTGCCGAGCTGTCGAAGAAGGTGAAGGGTATCCTCGTGGTAGAGATCAACGCCGGCCAGATGGTGCAGGACGTGCGCCTGGCCGTCAACGGCGCCGTACCCGTGGAGCAGTTCGGACGCCTGGGCGGCATCGTGCCTGAGCCCGAGGAGATTGTTGAAGCCCTGAAGAGAAGCCTCACCCCCGACCCCTCTCGCTGAGGAGAGGGGAGTGATTAGCGAGTTACGGGTATAGCAACGGATATGGCACAGAACTTTAAGACGGCGGACACATTCTTGTATGGAGTGCTGAAGGAGAATGCTAAGCACAACCGTAGGGAGATGACAGCCAGCGAGACGACGCTGTGGCACGCACTGCGAAAAGAATTGCGGGCCGTGAAGTTCAGACGCCAGCATCCTATAGGCGAATATATTGCAGATTTCCTTTGCGTGACTCACAAACTGGTGATCGAGGTTGACGGTGGCTATCACAACGTTCTAAGCCAACAAGAGAACGACCGGCAACGCACTGAGTTCTTAGAGCAGACAGGCTATACCGTCATTCGCTTTACAAACGAGGAATTCAATGCAGAACTGAAGAGCGTAATAATTAAGATTAAAGAAGAACTATTAAAAATAGAAGAGAATTATGAGTAAAAATGAAACGGCAGAGGTAACTACTCCCCTCTCCCCAGCGAGAGGGGACGGGGGTGAGGCATGGACCGTCGTCTACAAGAAGCCGACACTGATGAACGACAACAACATGCACTACTGCCCGGGCTGCTCGCACGGTGTGGTGCATAAGCTCATTGCCGAGGTGATTGAGGAAATGGGCATGGAAGACAAGGCCGTAGGCGTGTCGCCCGTAGGCTGCGCCGTCTTCGCTTACAACTATATTGACATCGACTGGCAGGAGGCTGCCCACGGCCGTGCTCCCGCGCTGGCCACGGGCATCAAGCGCTGCTGGCCCGACCGCCTGGTGTTCACCTACCAGGGCGACGGCGACCTGGCCTGCATAGGCACCTGCGAAACCATCCACGCCCTGAACCGCGGCGAGAACATCGTCATCGTCTTCGTCAACAACGCCATCTACGGCATGACCGGCGGACAGATGGCTCCCACCACGCTCATAGGGCAGAAAACCTCTACCTGCCCCTACGGCCGCGACCCGCAGCTGCACGGCTACCCGCTGAAGATTGCCGACATTGCCGCCCAGCTTGAGGGCACCTGCTACGTCACCCGCCAGAGCGTGGAGTCGGTGGCCAGCATCCTCAAGGCCAAGAAAGCGCTGAAGAAGGCTTTCCAGGCCTCGATGGATGGCAAGGGTTCTAGCCTCGTGGAGTTCGTCTCTACCTGCAACAGCGGCTGGAAGCTGACACCCGCCAAGGCCAATGAGTGGATGAAGGAAAACATGTTCCCCTTCTATCCGAAAGGCGACTTAAAAGACACAACTATTTGACAATTGAACGATTGGACGATTGAACGATTACAGTTGGCAATAGTGAAATAGTGAAATAGTAAAATAGTAAAATAAAGTAAGGTGAAGAAAGAAATAATCATATCCGGTTTCGGCGGTCAGGGTGTGCTCTCCATGGGTAAGATTCTGGCCTACTCGGGACTGATGGAAGACAAAGAGGTGACCTGGATGCCCGCCTATGGCCCTGAGCAGCGTGGCGGCACGGCCAACGTGACGGTCATCGTCAGCGACGAGCGCATATCCTCGCCCATTCTCAGTAAGTACGACATCGCCGTGGTGCTCAACCAGCCTTCGCTGGAGAAGTTTGAGCCTAAAATCAAGCCCGGCGGCATACTTATCTACGACGGCTTCGGCATTATCAACCCGCCGACGCGCAAAGACATCACCGTCTACCGCATCGACGCTATGGACAAGGCCGCCGAGATGAAGAACGGCAAAGTGTTTAACATGATTGTCCTCGGCGGACTGCTCAAGGTGGCCCCCGTGGTGAGCAACAAGGGCGTGGAGAAGGCTCTGAAGAAAACCCTCCCCGAGCGCCATCACGACCTCATCCCCCTGAACATGCAGGCCGTCGACGAGGGTGCCAAGATTATCGCTGAGGTGAAATAACGTCAAAACGCAAAAATAATTTAAATTTTATTTTGCCAATTCACTGATTTGTTGTAACTTTGCAGCCGATTTCTTAAAAAATAGTGGATGAAGAATGACAAAGTAAAGAATCAGTACCGCGTAAACGAACAGATACGCGTACGTGAAGTGCGCATCGTCGGCGACAACGGCTCCACCGTCATGCCTACCCGCGATGCCCTCAACATGGCCCGTGAGCAGGGCGTTGACCTCGTAGAGATTTCGCCTAATGCCAACCCGCCCGTTTGTCGACTCATCGACTATTCCAAGTTCCTCTACCAGCAGAAGAAACGTGCTAAGGAGATGAAAGCCAAGCAGGTGAAGGTGGAGGTGAAGGAAATCCGATTCGGACCGCAGACCGACGAGCACGACTATCAGTTTAAGCTCAAGCACGCCCGTGAGTTTCTGGAAGAGGGCAACAAGGTGCGTGCCTACGTCTTCTTCCGCGGTCGCTCTATCCTCTTCAAAGAGCAGGGCGAAGTGCTCTTGCTGCGCTTTGCCAACGACCTGGAAGACTGTGGCAAGGTAGAGTCCATGCCGTCGTTAGAGGGCAAGAAGATGTTCCTCTATCTGGCACCTAAGAAAGCCGGCGAGAAGAAGAAGAGCCAGCAGGCTCGCGACCGTGAGGCCGCTGCCGCCGAGGCAAAGGATATTCAGAAGCAGGTACGCCAGGAAGCAGTTGCCGACGTTGACGTCGACATGCCGGCCAACGGCGGACTACTGGCTAATGCCAAAATCAGCGCCGATGCACTGAAGAAACTTACTGAAAACAACGAGGATTAAATAGGAAATCCCGTAAATAGTAAATAGTAAATCGGCAAATAGTAAAATAGTAAATAGTAAATCCGTAAATAGTAAATAGACATGGCTTCGCGCCCGGTATATGCGTAGTAGCCAATTAATAATAACAATTAAACAAACAACAAAACAATGCCAAAAGTAAAGACAAACTCCGGTGCCAAGAAGCGTTTCGCCTTCACCGGAACGGGTAAGGTAAAGAGACATCACGCTTACCACAGCCACATTCTGACTAAGAAAACCAAGAAGCAGAAGCGCAACTTGGTAGGTTCCACCCTCGTCGACGTGACGAACATGAAGCAGGTGCGCGACCTGTTGTGTCTCCGTTAAACTATCCTATTGTCAAACATTAAAGAAGTAAGAAAACTATGCCAAGATCAGTCAATCACGTTGCATCAAGAGCAAAGCGTAAGAGAATTTTAAAGCTCACCCGCGGCTACTTCGGAGCCCGCAAGAATGTTTGGACAGTAGCCAAGAACACCTGGGAGAAGGGTCTTACCTACGCCTATCGTGACCGTCGTAACAAGAAGCGCGCTTTCCGCAGCCTGTGGATTCAGCGTATCAACGCTGCCGCACGCCTCAACGGCATGAGCTACTCACAGCTGATGGGTGCCCTGAGCAAGGCTGGTATCGAGATCAACCGCAAGGTACTCGCCGACCTGGCCATGAACAACCCCGCTGCCTTCACCGCCATCGTTGAGAAGGTGAAGTAAAAAGATTGAAGATTTAAGATTAGAAATCTAAGATTTAAAAAGAGGGTGTGCCTATTTTGACACACCCTCTTGTTATGAATGAATATTTATGCAGTTTGACTCCGCCCTCGGATCCTTCCTGATTGTCAATAAGTTATGTGACAAGTGTAAGAGGTGTCACTTCACTCGTTGTTATCATGATTAGTGGCTTGGGTCAATTAGCAGTACGGTGACGCTACGGGCTGCCTGAGCCCCCATCACCAGCACCTGAGCAATGTCGGCGGTCTTCGACGGACCGCTGATAAATGAGCCGTAGCCATAATTGTCAAACAAGTCGATACCGCTGTTGGCATCGTGCTGGCTGAGCCGGCGGTAAGCCTCGTGCATGTTGTTGACAATCTCGGTGCGATTCAGCAGAATCACTAGGTGCTCGGAAATGAAGCATACGGCCTTCTCCTTCATTTGCTGAGGCACCCAGATGCAGCCGTTCTCGGCAACGCCGAACATGCCGCGGATGATGCCCACATCGGTGCCGTTGAGGTCGCGGGCACGCCCTACGGTGTCGGGGTTGCGCGTGGCAATGGTAATCTCGGGCAGGTTGGAGGCTATCTCCTTGGCATCGGGAAACAGCTCGCGAATCAGCGTGTTGATGTCGCGACCTTTGTCTACCTCTATCACTTGGCCGCCAACGGCTTCGCTCGTCTTGACAAACTGCACCAGGGGTTCTGGATAGGTCACGGCATGTATGTCGCTCAGATCGGGCATGTCAAATTTCTCTCTGACGTTCGCCCGGTATTTCTTCAGTATTTCTTCTTTGCTGCTCATCTTGGAAATTTTCAATTTGGCAATTTTACAATTGACAGTTCTGCGACTTGATTATTTCTCCAAATCCTTGACTATTGAATGGAAGGGCTTCTTGGGGAACTTCATCATCTCATGACCCTCGGCCCAGGGGTTCAGACTGCTGTTCATCAGGAACGAAGGTACGATGTTGGCCAAAGGCGAGATGGCCGTGGCGGTCTTATATAGGGTGGGGGAGCCGAAAAGCAGGTCCATGCCCTTGCACATCAGCTTCTTTTCGGGGTTGGCAGTGCCAAACTCGTCAAGCTGCTGGCGCCACTTGTATATCTGGTCGCCTAAGTCGATCTTCACCGGACAGACCGTCTGGCAGCTCAGACAGAGCGTGCAGGCGGAGACATTGCCCGAGTGTTGATGAACGTCGCGAAGCATGCCTAAGTTGATGCCTACGGGGCCGGGGATAAAATAACTGTAGGAATAGCCACCAGAGCGGCGGTAGACGGGGCAGGTGTTCATGCACGACCCGCAGCGGATACACTTTAAAACCTCCCAGTGCTCAGGGTTGCCAATCCACTCCGAGCGCCCGTTGTCTACCAGCACGATGTGCATCTCGTGGGCAGTAGGCCGGGCCTTGCGGAAGTGACTGGTATAAGTCGTCGTGGGCTGACCAGTGCCGGCGCGGCAGAGCATACGCTGGAATACGGCCAAGCACTCGTAGTTGGGTATGACCTTCTCCAGGCCGATGGCGGCAATGTGCAACTTGGGGCACGACGTCGACATGTCGGCATTGCCTTCATTGGTGCATACCACGATGTCGCCAGTCTCGGCTATGCCGAAGTTGGCGCCCGTCATGCCGGCGTCGGCGGTCAAAAACTCGTTGCGCAAACTCAGGCGCGCCATATAAGTAAGGTACGTAGGGTCGTGGTTGCCCTTCTCGGTGCTGATTCCCTTTTCCTCGAACAGCTCGCCGACGTCGTCATGGTTCAGGTGGATGGCGGGCATGACGATGTGGCTCGGCTTCTGACCCTTCAACTGGATGATACGCTCGCCGAGGTCGGTCTCGACCACCTCGATACCCTTCGACTCCAGATAGGGGTTCATCTCGCACTCCTCGGTCAACATCGACTTCGATTTCACCAACTTCTTTACGTCGTGGTTCTTCAGAATGCCATAGACAATCTCATTGAACTCATGGGCATCTTTGGCCCAGTGTACGATGACGCCGTTTTTCTCGGCATTGGTAGCAAACTGGTCGAGATATTCGTCTAAATGGGTGATGGTGTGGCGCTTGATGGCCGACGCCTTCTCGCGCAACTGTTCCCACTCGTCCAATCCCTGAGCCATGGCGTCGCGCTTGCTGCGCACGGCCCAGAAGGTGGCATCGTGCCACTTGGCATATTTCTGGTTCTTCAAGAACTCCTTGGCGGCTTTGCTATGCTGTGTACTCATAATCCGGATGCTAATATCTCTACTACATGTTTGAAATCTATCTTCAGCTCCTGCTTGCGGGCTACGCCAGCCATGTGCATCAGGCACGAGCAGTCGGGACCCGTCACGTATTCAGCACCCGTGGCAATATGGCGTTCAACCTTGTCTTTGCCCATCTGTGCTGAAATGGCTGTCTCTTCTACTGAGAACATGCCGCCGAAACCGCAACATTCATCGGGGCGCTCAGGCTCTACTACCTGGATACCATCGACAAGGCTGAGCAGGTCCTTGATCTTGTTGAACTTCTCCACGTGCATCTCGCTGGGCGATGACAATCCTAACTCGCGCACGCCGTGGCAGGAGTTGTGAAGGCTCACCTTATGGGGAAAGGTGCCTAACTTCTGTTTCACTTTTACTACGTCGTGGAGAAACTCCACAACGTCCATCGCTTTCTTGGCGGTAATGCACTCGTGATTTAGCAGTCTCGGGTAATTGATACGCACAAAGGCTGTACAGCTCACAGATGGGGCTACAATGTAATCGAAACCTTTGAACTTGTCCTCAAACTTTGAGGCAAGGGGGATGGACTGCGTCTCAAAACCGGCGTTTGCCATCGGCTGACCGCAGCAGGTCTGGCCCTCAGGGTAGGTCACATCTAGGCCCAGATGCTTTAGCAGTTTATAGGTGGCCACACCCACCTCGGGGTATACGGCATCTACATAGCAGGGGATGAATAATCCTATCTTCATTTGGTTTTAGTGAGTATTTATAGTCTCGGATGATGGTGCAAAATTAGTGAAAAACTTCCAAAAATACTAATTTATACATATAAAAATAGCGAATTTATAATTTATTATGTATCTTTGTGGCCTAATAATATTATTAAAGCAAAGAAAAATGGATTACGAAGAATTTACTAATGTTGTTCCACGCGAACGCGAACTTGAAATGTCGGCGGCTTTTCCCGTACTCATGAGAAAGGTCTATCTTTGGATGGCTTTGGCACTGGTGATTACAGGCCTGACAGCCTATTTCGTGGCTACCAATGAGACGCTCATCACCATGCTTGTTACTAACCAGATCCTCTTCTGGGGATTGGCAATTGCCGAACTCGGACTGGTCATCGGACTGACGGCGGCCATCAACAAACTTTCCTTGACAACGGCAACACTGATGTTTGTGCTCTATTCGGTCATCAATGGTGCTACGATGTCCTTCATATTCCTGATTTACACAGCCTCAAGCATTACTAACGTGTTCTTTATCACGGCGGGGACATTTGCGGCCATGGCCGCATTCGGCTATTTCACTAAGACCGACCTCTCATCAATGGGAAAGTACCTTATGATGGCACTCATTGGCATCATTATCGCTACCATCGTTAATATCTTCACAAAGAGCGAAGGACTGGCTGTT
>OCTW011501816.1_pt1 | contig 10278 bp, 9 predicted proteins | sample 1539671 | NCBI WGS metagenome assembly OCTW01 (sample SAMN02144230, study PRJEB22623) | gut metagenome | biome: sheep rumen | host: Ovis aries | place: New Zealand
TGTTATCGGGTACTGTCAGGAGGGCAGCAGCAGCGGGTCCTGCTTGCAAGGGCACTGTGCGCCGCAGACAAGATGATCCTTCTTGATGAGCCGACAGCAGGACTTGATCCGAAAGCAGCTGCCAAAATGTATGATTTGATTGCAGAACTCAACAGGGAGGGCACGACGGTCATTATGGTTTCCCATGATATGGAAGCGTCAACCCGGTTTGCAAAGCACATTCTTTCTGTGGGAAAAACCCTTTTTTACGGAACGAAACAGAAGTATCTGGAAAAGGAAGGGAATCGGAAGGGGAAAGGCGGTGATTGGGGATGTTAGGGCGCCTTTCTATGTATCTGGACTACCCGTTTGTCAGATATGCACTGGTGGTAGGGGTCCTGATTGCGCTGTGCGCATCCCTGCTCGGAGTGACGCTTGTGCTGAGACGGTTTTCCTTTATCGGAGACGGCCTGTCGCATGTCGCGTTCGGCGCGCTGGCCATTGCCTCTGTGATGAATCTGACGAATCGGCTCGTGCTGATTCTGCCGGTAACCGTGTTCTGCGCGGTGCTGCTCTTAAAGACAGGGCAAAACACCAGAGTAAAAGGAGATGCGGCGATAGCGATGCTTTCCGTTGGCGCGCTGGCCTTCGGATATCTGCTGATGAATTTGTTCTCGGCATCCTCCAATCTGTCCGGGGACGTCTGCACCACCTTGTTCGGATCCACATCGATTCTCACGCTTACAGCAGCGGATGTATGGCTGTGTATCGTGCTGGCAGTGGCGGTGCTGGTTATTTTCATTCTGTTTTATAATAAAATTTTCGCGGTTACATTTGATGAAAACTTTTCAAAAGCAGCAGGGGTGAAGACAGAAAGATATAACCTGTTAATTGCGGTTGTAATCGCGGTGATCATTGTGCTGGCCATGAACCTGGTCGGTTCACTCCTGATTTCCGCGCTTGTTATTTTTCCTGCGCTGTCGGCGATGCGTCTGTTTGGAAATTTCAAAGCGGTGACAGTCTTTTCGGCAGCAATCTCCGTGTTCTGCGCGTTCAGCGGCATTCTGATCTCGATACTTGCGGGGACGCCGGTGGGATCGACCATAGTGGCTGTGGATGCAGCTGCTTTCGCGGTTTGCTGCGCGGCAGGAAAATGGAAGGGAGGAGGCGTCGGATGAAAAAAGCAAATGTAAGGCTTCTCATCACTGTCTTGATCAGTGTATCACTTTTGGGCGGATGTAAAAACAGCGGCACAGGAAGCTTTACAGAAGACCAAAGTGCTGCCGGCAATAGTGCACAGGAAGAATACGCGCAGGAAAACAGCGTATCGCAGGGGAAAAAGGACGAACAGAACGCCTCCGCCTCCGGGAATTCAGATTCCAGCGGAGCATCACAAAGAAAAAATGGGGAGGCAGATGTCGACCTGTCGGAACAATCGAGTACTGTGGTATATGCGGAAGTATACAGTATGATGGCAGCACCGGAAAATTATATCGGCAGGAAAATTCGGATAAAGGGAAAGTTTTCCGTATCCCATGATAAAAAGAAGAAATACTGCTTTGCCTGCATCGTTACGGATGCCACTGCATGCTGTGCCCAGGGAATTGCGTTTGAGCCGGCCGGTAACGGCAGATATCCGGATGATTATCCGAAAGCAGGAAAAGAAATCACGGTAACAGGAAGATTTGCAGTCGATCAGGAGGGGGATGTCACATACGGGATACTGAAAGACGCCAAAATTGAATGACGGATCCCCGGTCTGTATTGTGTGGACAGATTCGATATGATAGTATCGTAAGTAAATATTTTTTTACAGGAGTCAAATCATGAAACTGGCAATGGCACAGATGAGCAATGCGGGTACGCCGGAAAAAAATCTGAAAAAAAGCATCACCGCAATACAGACCGCCGCACAGGAAGGAGCAGATATGATTCTCTTTCCGGAAGTGCAGCTTACGGAGTTTTTCCCTCAGTATCCGGGCGGAGATGCTTCGGCGTACGGAATCTCGATGCATTCGGATACTGTGCAGACATTTCGTAAGGCATGCCGGGAACATAAGATCGCGGCAGTTCCGAATATTTATCTGAAAGAAAAGGGAAACTATTACGATGCCAGTCTTCTGATTGATCACAGGGGGGAACTCCTCGGCATTCAGAAGATGGTGCATATTGCCCAGGCGGAGCAGTTTTATGAGGCAGATTATTACGAACCGTCGGATACAGGGTTTCAGGTATTTGATACTGCATACGGGCGGATCGGCATTGTCGTCTGCTTTGACCGTCATTACCCGGAAAGTATCCGGACTGAAGCGCTCATGGGCGCGGACCTGATTCTGATTCCGACCGTAAATACCACAGCCGAACCACTGGAACTGTTTGCGTGGGAAATCCGCGTACAGGCGTTCCAGAACAGTGTCAACATTGCAATGTGCAACCGTGTGGGCAGAGAGGACCGCATGGAGTTTGCCGGAGAATCCATGGCAGCGGACGCATTCGGAAACTGTCTGATCAAAGCGGATCACCGGGAACAGATCGTTTATGTGGAAATTGACACGGAGCATACTGCGGCAGTCCGCGCGGACAGGCCCTATACCGGGCTGCGGCGACCGGAACTGTATTTATGACAGAAATCAGTTAGGAGCAAAACGTCTGATATTCCAGTTCGCGAACCAGTGATCTGGGGCGGCAATAGAATCAGGAACCAAGGGTCAGTATCGTGAGATACTGACTTTTTGTATTCTTGGTTTACAGCGGCCGCGCGTCCTGCTGTCAAATACATTCATAAGTAAGATCCTATCACCGAAGAAAAATAGATTTTTTGTGAGATTATACAAAAAAATAAAAAAATTAAAAAATAGATTTATAGAAACTGCGAAGGAAAGATCGGCATAAACCTGTTAAATTTTAACTGGAAAGCAGATAAAGTGAAAAAATTCAAGGAGGTATAGATGAACAGGGTATGTGAAATACTGGGAATTTCCAAGCCGATCATTCAGGGCCCGATGGCATGGACATCCATGGCGCCGCTGGCAGCGGCGGTTTCCAATGCAGGCGGTCTTGGTGTGCTGGGTGTGGGATTTGCGCCAAATGAAGTAATCCGCGAACAGGTGGAGCAGATGCGGAAACTGACAGACAGGCCATTCGGAATGAACACAATTATGATTCCGGAAAACCTGGAGCATATTACAAATCTGATCGGAGAAATCAAACCGCCGGTTATGTATGCGGATACAATTGCGGGACTGAATCCTGATCTGTGCAGAAAGTATTTTGATATCTGGCACAGCTTCGGCTGCAAAGTTGTTGTAAAAGCATCTTTTATTGATGATGCGAAAATTGCTGCGGAAGCAGGATGCGACATCATGATTGTAAAAGGCTGGGAAGGCGGCGGACATGTAACCTTTGAAGCCACTACTGTTCTGGTGCCTCAGGCTGTTGAACTGCTGGATATACCGGTGATTGCCAGCGGTGGAATTGCTGACGGCAGAGGATATGCAGCAGCGATTGCTATGGGGGCGGAAGGCATTGAAATGGGAACGGCATTTCTGTCCTGTCCGGAAACTCCGATTCATGAAAACGCGAAAAAAGCGGTTTTGGACGCAAAAGATATGTCCTCTGTGATTACCGGTTACTGTACTGGGGAACCCTGCCGGCAACTGAAAAACAGACTGTCAGATGAGATGACTGAAGTTGAAGCGAATAATACGAAGGATGCGGCTGCAGAAAAGTTAATTCCGATCGCTCAGAGTTCTCTGCTTAACGGCATGCAGAAAGGAGATATGGAAAACGGTGCGGTAATGGTTGGCCAGATTGTAGCTCTTTGTAATGAGGAGAAAACAGTGGAGCAAGTGATTGATGGTACGATTGCCCAGGCCAAAGAAATTCTTGCGCATATCAATGAGTATCAATTTAGCTGATAAATCGCCTGAAAAAACAGGGAGGAAATTATTTTATGGATCTTACAAAATATCAGGTACACAAAGTGCCGATCACCGAAGAAGATACGCAGAAAAGCTATTTTAAATATTATCTGGAAGATATGACGCCGCCATCTCCGGAAGCCTATCAGGCCATGCGCCAGATTCGTCCGGATCAGGCGCTGCCGTTTAAAGACCGCAACCGCCTGTTTGAACCTGGTTATATGGATGCAGAAGTCGGATTTACGATTCTGCCGGATGGAACCGGATATCTGGCAAATCTGACCAGAATGCCGGGCGTTACAGCCGAGATGTTTGACTGGTGGTTTGCATGGCACAGCCTGGATAACCTGCGTTATACACTCTGGAATCCGGATGATCATTATCAGGCGGAAAATATGAACAGGGTACACGCAATGGATGAATCTCTGAGTTACCGGGAAAGGCTCTGGAACTGTTCCCATGATATTATCGAGGATACAGGAATGGGGCCGGCACCGATCGTGATTAATTTCAAGTATCCGGGTGATATCGGTTTTGACGCTTCTAAAATCGGAACAGAGGCCTGTGCCACAATCGTATGTGGTTTGGGATACGGAAAAGGCCAGCCGCCATTCGCGATGCCGGATACCGTTATGTGTCATTTTGTGCGTGAAATCCCCGGAGGGATAGAACTTCGTTCCCGGTTCTGGATGGGGTGGACTTATAAAAATGGAAAAGATGTAAAAGCGCTCCCGGACGGCATCCGCATGCCGATTATGGGTCCCATGTCGCTTGCCATGCACAACGTAAAAGAATTTACAAATCTTGCTGCGCTTCTTCCAAGAATTTTTCCGGAAGAAAAGGATAATTTTTAAGGGAAACGATAAGTCAGTTACAGGAGGATAAAGATGATTGATACGAACCATAAAATAGAGTTCAATCCGGAATCGTGCATTGGATGTCAGATTTGTTATAAGGCCTGTTTTGTAGATGTTATTCGCTGGGATGAAGAAAACCGTCGGCCGGTGTTTCAGTATGTAGAAGACTGTGAGCATTGTGAATATTGTGAAGCGAAATGTCCGAAGGGATGCATCAGAGTTATCCCGGATTATTCGAGCCAGAGTTTTCGTCAGACATTTAATCGATACAGCAAGGGTTCAAGAGAGTTATGGGAGGATTGATTATGCAGAAACAGGAGATCAGGCAGGAAACGATTACTGCAGAGGTCCTCGTTGTCGGCGGCGGAATCGGCGGTTTAAGCGCTGCAGTAGCAATTAAGGAAGCAAATCCCGATGCGGATGTGCTGGTGGTAGAAAAACAGACGGCAGGATATGCGGGAAAGGCGAATAAAGGCGGCGGAGTGCTGCAGTATTTTGATCTGGAACATATCAAACCGGAAGATTTTGTGGCTTATCATGCGACAAGCGTCGGGTGTTTCCTGGGCGACCAGAAGAGAATGTATCAATATGTCTCAATGAATAATGAGATGCTTGACCGTTTGGAATCATGGGGAGTAAAGATTCCCAAAAAAAGAGTTCCGACCGGCCCCATGACTTATATGATAGGGGTTGATCTGGATATTACACTTCAGGTAAGGAAAACGGCTCAAAAGCTTGGTGTTCGTTTTATGGACAAAACCACTGTATCGGATCTTCTGGTTACAGATGGAAAAATCGCCGGAGCAGTCGGTTACAGCATTCTGGATGGAACGTTTTATGTATTTGAGAGCAAACTGGTGATTCTCGCAACAGGAAGTCAGAATTATCGGGTGGCAAGTATGTGGTCGAGTGGCCGCGGAGACGGAATCGCGGCCGCCTATCGTGCGGGCGCGCAGATGCGCAATCCGGAATTTGGCAATTTTTCTCAGCTGTTCCGTGTACGAAGCAATCGGGAATGTGTCTTTGGGGAAAATGTTATGTACGATGCGTACGGTCAGAATATTACTAAGAATTTTCGGCGTTTTCCGGAGGCGGATATCAGTTCTTCGGCAGTGGCAGAGTGGTATCGTACAATGGCCAGCGGCCGCGGACCGGTGTATCTTCATACAGAAGAGAGTGAAATGACCAGTAATGAGACGATGATGCTTCATCTGTGGGAACGCCCGTATGGACTTAAATTCTGGGAACTGGATTTTGAAAAGGCTTCCACCGTGGATAAAGATCAGGAAGTAGAGTGCGGTCTGGTGGGTGAGCAGTCACCGGTAAAAGTTGATGAAAATTATCTGACCACAATTGACGGAATGTATGCGATCGGCGATATCAGTTATGATGGCTCTTGTGCACCGGGAGCAGTTCCGGCACCTCCTGGAAGAAACCGGGGATCAGGAATTCTGAATGCGGTATTTGCAGCGCTTATCGCTGGCGGTCATGCGGCAAAAAATATCAGCACGCGAACACAGATGCCAATCGATCCGGAACAGGTGGAAAAATATAAGGAAGATGCTTACGCGCCGCTATTCCGTGAAAATGGAATCAATCCGAAGGAAGTGATTGGCAAAGTCCAGGATCTGGTCTGCCCGGCTGAAAATACAGTAATCATGAGTCAGAACCGTCTGGATGTGTGCATTCGGAAGATTGAAGAACTGAAAAAACTGATTCCGCAGATGAAAGCGTCAGATTTTCATTACCTGCTTACCTGTCATGAGGCAGAAGCAATGGTTCTGTCTGCGGAAATGCAGTTCAGATGCGCATCTATGAGAAAAGAGTCCAGAGGATGGTTTCTGCGTGAAGACTATCCTGAAATGGATAATCAGAACTGGCTGAAATGGATCACCTGCCGGAATCAAGACGGGGAAATGGTATTTGATACGGAAGATGTGCCGATTGCCGATTATCCGATTAAACCACCGGATATCGGATAAAACATATTTTGAGAGTAAAGAAAACAGGGTGTGTGTCCGCGGAAATCTGCGGATACGCACCCTGTTTGCAGGGTCAGGGGTTCTCATTGCGACGGATATAGCTGAGAATGTGGAAAGATATCAGCAGACGTTCCCGGACATCCGGATCGTCCAGGTTTAAGTGATACTGTTCTGACATCTGTTTCATATGATATATGACATTGTTCCGGTGCATATTCAGAAGCATTGCGGAATCGGTCATTTTTCGGTCATTTCGAAGATAAGTATACAGAATCCGCAGGGACTGACGGGACTTCGCAGTGTTTTGATGATACAGATCCAGAATGGCAGAATCACAGTAATCAAACAGAAGCTCCTGATGGGATTTCTTATAAAACAGGTTAGCCAGGAGGACATCTTCATAAAAATAATAGATATCCTCAGTTTGTTCTGCGATGGCTGCTGTGTGCTCTGTCTGTCGGTAGGCCATGGAGAACAGACTGATCTTGGAAAACACCCGGCTGATATACAGGGCAGGATGGCTGCGGCTGATCTCTTTTAACAGAGGATCCATGATTTTTTTGATGTGTTCCCGGTATTGGCTCTTGTATTCTTCCGGTATCGGGTACAGCATGACGATGTTCTCCTGATAGGAAAAAATTCGGCAGTTAATCAGATTGGAACGAAGCATCTGAATATAATAATTTTCATTGGAGCGTGTCCGCAGACTGGAATGAAGATTCATTAAAACATAGTCAGCGTGGCTTTCCAGGTCATAAAGCTGGATGCGTTCCAGAATCGTATCTTCGGAAAGTCCCGGATTATCCAGCAAATCCATAAGGAAATAATCAGCAGCCGAGCGGTTCCGTTCAAAGGTGTAGTTTTTCTTCTCCATGAGACGCTGTACATAACCGCAGAAAATTTCAAATACTTCTTTGGTATATTCATAGGACATTTCAGCTATATCCAGCATGATACAGTAAATGGAGTCTTTTTTTTCAATGGGAAGAGCTTTTATAAAATCATTATGCTGACGGAATTCGTCGGATTTTCCTTCAGAACTTCCCTGCTTATTGACGTGCTGGAAAGAGCCTGTTTGCTCAAAATAGAGGATGGCGGATTTGTCCAGATAACCGCTTTTTACCGCGGTTTGATAGATCTGATCCTGCAGATGATCGTATTCTTTTGAATGGGCCAGCAGTTTTAATGCCGGATTATAGATCAAAACGGGTGCGTGCATAACTTTACTGCTCAGATCTATCAGAGTTTGCAGGCTGTCGTCTTCAAATACAGCAAAGTCCATTCGTTTTCCCCATTCTGAAAAGAAGTTCAGATATTCCATCATACTGTTAAAACAGACGGAAAGATCCTCTTGGGTGTAGACACAGATTCCGCCGGGAAATTCTGCTGCTTCCGAGGAAAAACAAAGCAAATGTATCGGCAGACGGCTATAGCGCTCCAACGTACGGGGATCATCTGTAACATAGAGAAATTTTTCCGAACACATGGAAGCATCGGAAGGGAGCAATCGAATACCGGTGACTGCGTCACGGCTGCCAAGGCCGATCAAGGCGGCATCTTTATGTTCTTTCATAAATAATTCCAACAGGATATTGATTGTGATCTGCATAATATCTATCCTTTGCTGCAGGTAATATGCGCTGTTTATACTTTCATTAGTTCTATTGTATCATATGAGCCTGCAGAAGCGCTACGGCTGTAATTCACGCCTGCCGCCTGCGGTATAACAATGCTGTTCATCAGTATCAGAAACTGCAGAACGATTTACCCCCGGCGGAAACTGAGCTTCAGTTTCCGCCGGGGGCAGCAGATCATGTTACAGCGCGTTTTTTATCGTGATTCCGAATGGGTTAGGCGGAAGATGATTTATTCCAGGCCGACCTGTGATTTTGAATAAACCTTGTCGTTTAAGAATGTAATCATACATGTGGAACCGGAAGATTTTCCGTTCCAGGAATAGACAGTTGCTTTCTGACCGGCTACTTCGGCTGTGGAAGAGACCACTCCGTCACCGCCCAGCAGTTTTGCCACTTGCTTGTAGGTCATAGCTTTCTTTACTTTGTCATACTGCACAGAGGTTACAGTGACTTTTGAAGATTCGACACCAACCTGAGTCTTGCTCATGACCTTGTTGTCCTGGAAGATGATGACAACTGTTCCGGATGAACCGGAACGCCATTGATAGGTATTGGTTTTAGCGCCGTTCGTTTCAGAAGTGCTGATCAGTTTCCCTTTTTTGCCAATGATCTTAAGCACTTCTTTATAGGACATGCCGGTTTTTATTTTTTTGAATTCTTTTTTTGTGATTTCGGCAGTGGGAGTTTCGTCTTGTTTGCTGCTGCTTGCTGCTGCTTCGGTTTTAGATTCCGCGTCTGTGCCGCCTGCGGCGTTTGCCTTTGATTCTGAGTCTGCGCTGGATTCCGTACCTGCATCGGACTCTGTATCAGCACCGGTTGCGGACTGGCTTTGTGTCTCGGTATTTGCGGACTGTGTCGTTTTGGATGAAGTATCAGTTGATTTGGAAGCAGAACCGCAGGCCGGGAGCATTCCGGCTACCGCAGCGGACAACAGAATTGCGAGTAATTTCTTTTTCATACATCTTTTCCTTTCGTGTGCATCGTTTGTATATGCAGGTGCTGTACCATGACCGTTTCAGGATATGCGGAGCAAATCCGTGGAATATCAGGTGTTTTTATGATATCATATCTGCTTTCTGATTGGATGGAAAGCAGGCCTGCCTCCGGCGAAATACGAAAAGATGCAGTCACAGAAGATCCTCCCGGATGCATGAAAGACATGCGCTGTTCCGGGAGGATCTCAGTGATTTTATCAGTTGGATATCCATCGGGGGGATTTCCGAAGAAATGCGGCTGATTAGTCCTTCGTATATTTCAGCCCTTTGAATTCGTGGATGCCGTAGGGATCCGGTCCGGCTTCGGTGCCGAATCGTCCGCCGCTTGTGGGATATCCGTAAATCGAGCCGTCTTTGATGGCCATCTCATCTTCCCAAGGCAGTTTGTATCTGCCGGCGGCAAGATCTTTGATATAGGTCAGGCCGCAGTCGGATTCACCGCCCGGGAGGGCAACATATCCTCTGTGTCCGAGGTTGTAGATATTGTTTTCCAGGCCCCATTCTCTGCGCGCGGCATCTGCGTTTTCAGGAAAGATTTCCCCGGTGACGATTTCATATGGATTGCGCTGTCCCTGTACCAGTACCGTGCCGTCATAGTTGCAGATCTGCCCTTCGCCAAAGTAGTAGAAGACACCGTCATAGCCGGCCAGATTGACAGAAATGGTGTACATCAGGTTCTGCCATGCGTTGGAGCGGTTGGTCAGGATCCACTGATCATTTACCTGTGTGCTGTAGCCGGAGATACGGATATATACGTTGCAGCCTTTGTATGCGGCTTCTCTTGCAAGCTCTGGAATCATTCCGTCGTGGCATATACATACGGCAAGCTTGGATCCGCCGGGACCGTCACAGACCGGCATGCCCAGATCTCCCGGATACCATGGCTCGATGGGGTTCCAGGGGAAGAG
>OCTW011531821.1_pt1 | contig 10269 bp, 11 predicted proteins | sample 1539671 | NCBI WGS metagenome assembly OCTW01 (sample SAMN02144230, study PRJEB22623) | gut metagenome | biome: sheep rumen | host: Ovis aries | place: New Zealand
AAAGAAAGCGAAGGGCCGCTCGGCGGACTTTTTGATAAGATTATAACCGACAGCTACGACGGGCTCGACACATACGAGGACGCGGAAAGTAAGCTCCAAACCGAGGCGATGGCACTTGCTCTTAAAAAGGGAAAGTTCGGTAAATCGGACATCGACTTTGTATTTGCGGGCGATTTGCTCAACCAATGCGTTGGTTCGAGCTTTGGGCTTAAGGAGTACAACATTCCGTACCTCGGCCAGTACGGAGCGTGCTCAACAATGGCGCAGAATCTTATAGCCGCTTCGGTGTTTGTCGAATCGGGCGCAGCGGAAAACGCCGGATGTTCGACCTCGTCTCACTTTTGCTCAGCCGAACGGCAATACCGCTATCCGCTCGAATACGGCGCGATCCGCACCCCAACCGCTCAGTGGACGGTCACGGGCGCAGGCTGCTGCATTATCGGAAAAGGCGAGGGAAAGGTAAAAATCAGCCGCGCGACGGTCGGAAAAATCATCGACCTGGGAATTACCGACCCAAACAATATGGGTGCCGCAATGGCACCTGCCGCGGCGGAGACGATAGCTGCGTTTTTTAAGGATACCGGTAGCTCTCCGTCAGACTACGACTGCATTTTTACAGGCGATTTGGGCGAGGTCGGCAGCAATTCGCTCTATGAGCTTTTACAAAGAGAAAATATAGATATAAAAGAACGGCACCGTGACTGCGGTTTGATGATATACGAACGTGAGCTTCAGGATGTTCATGCCGGTGGCTCGGGCTGCGGATGCTGCGCTTCGGTGCTCTGCTCAAAAATCCTCGGCGACTTGGAGAATAGTAAGATTAAAAATATCCTCTTTATCGCGACGGGAGCACTTTTAAGCGCGACAACGGCGGGACAGAGCAAAACCATTCCGTCAATCGCTCACCTTGTTAATTTTCAATCAAAAAAATAGTCCCGAAATTATTGTAAACAGAAAAACAATATGTTAAAATAATATTGAAATATCAAATCAACGCCGCACAATTCGCACAACTGAATTATGCGGTGTTGTATTATCAAAATCTAAGGGAACAGATATGCACTATACAAAAGTAAAGGGAATACTATCTCAAAACAATGGAATGAATCTGTACCGCGGTTGCACGCACGGCTGTATTTACTGCGACTCGCGCAGTAATTGCTATCAGATGAATCACGATTTTGAGGATATCGAGGTAAAAGAGAACGCGATTGAGCTTCTCGAAAACACCCTGCGTCGAAAAAGAAAACGCTGTATGATCGGCACAGGCTCTATGAGTGATCCTTATATGCAGATTGAAGCTCAGCTTGAATACACAAGAAAAGCCCTGCTGTTAATTGAAAAATATGGCTTCGGCGTTACGTTGATTACAAAGTCAGACCGCGTTCTCAGGGATTTGGAAATATTAAAACGCATAAATCAAAAGACGAAAGCTGTTGTTCAGATGACGTTAACGACGGCGGACGAGTCTTTATGTAAAGTTGTCGAACCTAACGTAAGCACAACAAAGGAGCGACTTGAAGCACTTAAAATCCTTCGCGACAATAATATCTCGACTGTCGTGTGGCTGTGCCCTATTCTGCCGTACATAAACGATACTGAGGAAAACATCCGTCAGGTTTTGAATATGTGCGTTGAAGCAAAGGTGCGCGGAATAATTTGCTTCGGAATGGGACTGACCCTGCGCGACGGAAACCGCGAGTATTTTTACCGTCAGCTTGATAAAAGGTTCCCGGGGCTTAAGGCGCGGTATATCCGCGAATACGGCAATCAATATGTCATTAACAGTCCGAACAACTCAGAGCTAATGAGGCTGTTCCACCGCACCTGCGAGCAAAACGGAATTATGCATGACAACGATTTGATTTTTGAATATCTTAGGCAGTTTGAAGAAAAGAACGCACCGCAGCAGCTTAGCCTTTGGGATTAGCTGCATTTTTGGGAAAACTATAAGAGAATAATTAAAAAAATCCCGAACGGTAAGCCGTCCGGGATTTTGTAACTCAATAGGTTTTTCGGCAATTAGTCGTTGAGCATTTTCTTTGCTTTTGAAAGCAGTGAAAGATAAAGAACATACTGAACAATTTCGAGAACGATACCAACAACTGCAAGAGCAATAATAATACCCTGAGCTGCAACGGTGGGAAGGAAAATTGAGAAGAAACTTGCGAGAAGTGAAACAATACCAATCCAGAGAATGAGCTTAAACTGATTTGAGCACTTATCAACAACTTCCTCATTTCCAACCTGCGCGCCTAAATTACCGATGCCGAGAATAACAAGAAGAGTAGTAACAAAGCCGCCTATGTTTGAAATGGTGTAAATAAGTCTGTAAAGGAAAGTTGTTCTTGAGAAGAAACCTGCGATTAAAGCAACGACTAAGGTGAAAATTGTAAGATAAATAATCATCTTAAATGAGTCCTCATCCTTTGATGTCTGAACAACACCGACAATCTTAAGAATAAGAGCGATGATTGTGAGCACTGACGCGCCGGCTGCCAAAATAATAAAACCGATACCGGAAACAGCTGCGCCGGCTTCGGCGTTTGTTTTTACCGATGCATAAAGTGTTACGGCAAGAATGGATGCAATGCCTGCTGCTATTACGGCAATCAAAGCAAGAATCTCAGATGTGAAAATCTTTTTGATACCTTTAGCTGCGTTTGGAAATTTCATTTTTATTCTCCTTTTTGTTTTTTTACGGATATTCAGTCCGCGATTATTGATTTGTTTGCCGCAATTACCGCGACACAATTAATCATATCTATTATATCATAATCTTTTGGATTTTCAACTGAAAAATAAAAATGTGAATAAAATGTAAATATTTTTGCGTGAATGTGCCGCATTATCCTAAAATAATTATTGTAAACAGAAAAACGATATGTTAAAATAATAATGAATTATTAAATTAACAGAGGTGAAATTTTAATGTCAAACGAAAAAATAACCGCGGGCAAGGGCGGCGAAAGGTACGTTCCGTATAATGAGCGAACAGGTAACGAGTCTATCGTTTACTTTACGCGCGATCTTTCAGCCGACGGACTAAAGAAGGTCTACGAAAAGGTCAACGCGAATATGACCGGAAAAATCGCCGTTAAGCTGCACACAGGCGAACAACACGGACCAAATATCATTCCGCATGGCTGGGTAAAGGAGCTCATGCAGAGCGAGCCGGAGCTTAAGAATGCATCTATTGTTGAGACCAACACTTACTATGAGGGCGACCGCTACACCACCGAACAGCACCTTGAAACCCTTAAGGTCAACGGCTGGACCTTTTGCCCTGTTGACATTATGGATGCCGAGGGAACGGTTTGCCTGCCGATTGAAGGCGGCAAGTGGATGAAGGAAATGTGCCACGGAAAGACTATGGTCGATTACGATTCAATGCTGGTGCTTACTCATTTTAAGGGACACACCATGGGCGGTTTCGGCGGCTCAAACAAGAACATCGGAATCGGCTGTGCTGACGGACGAATCGGTAAAAAATGGATTCACACCCGCGAGGGCGAGGATATGTGGTCAATCGCGACAGAGGAGCTAATGGAGCGTATTACCGAATCTACAAAGGCGACGGTTGACTTTTTCGGAAAGAATATTACCTATGTAAATGTTATGAGAAATATGTCGGTTTCCTGCGACTGCGAGGGACTTGACGCCGAGCCGGTTGTAACACCGAACGTCGGAATTTTGGCTTCAAACGATATTCTTGCAATCGATCAGGCTTGCGTTGATTTAATCTACGCAATGCGCGAGGACGAAAACCACGCGCTGGTTGAGCGTATCGAGACGCGCCACGGACACCGTCAGCTCAGCTGTATGAAGGAGATGGGTATGGGCAACGACAAATATATCCTCATTGACCTTGACAACGGCGAGCAGAGAATTGACCAAAAAACAGCGGTTAAGGATCTTAAACCGTTTACACTGTAATTTGAAAGGAGCTTTGCAATGCTTGAAAATGTTTTGACCAAAAACAACGCGACTTTAAAATCAAAAATAACGTGCAAAACCCTGGTTTCTGTAGGCTTAATCGCGCTTGCGGTAATTTTGCCCCAGATTGTACATCTCGCTTTGGGTCAGCCCGGAGGAGTTCAGCTGCTGCCTATGTATCTCCCTGTGCTTATCGGCGGATGTCTCCTGGGATGGCGTTGGGCACTGTTTGTAGGCGTGCTTTCTCCGCTCGCCAGCTTCGCGCTGACTTCCCTTATGGGCAATCCTATGCCGGCACTTGCGAGACTTCCGTTTGTGATGGCTGAGCTTGCCGTATTCGCGGTTGTTTCGGGATTGTTCTCCGGAAAAATCTATAAAAACGGTCTTTGGGCATTTCCCGCGGTGCTTGCAGCACAGCTTGCGGGCAGAGCTGTGTTCCTCGGCTTGGTTTTTGTTTTCCAAAGCGTTGCCCCCTTCACCGTTGAGATGATTTGGAGTCAGATTCTCGCGGGCTGGCAGGGACTTCTAATTCAGCTTATCGCGGTTCCGCTTATTGTTATCGGAATAAGAGCGATTTTAGTTAAGGAAAAGTAAATGAAGGATATAGAAATCGCAAAACAGAATTTGAACGGTCACAGCATTTGTCTGTGCAAAAACGGAGATTTTTTCACCAATGACGGCAGGGGTATATCGCCTATGCTGCGCTTTATCGAACAGGAGCTTGACCTTAGCGGATATTCGGCTGCTGATGTAATTGTCGGCAAGGCGGCGGCAATGCTATTTGTCAAGGCGAAAATCACCTCGGTTTACGGCGAGGTGATGTCGAAAGCCGCGGCGGAGTTCCTTGAAAAGAATAACATTCCCTTTACGTACGGGGAGCTGACCGATAAGATTATAAACCGCAGAGGAGACGGCGTCTGTCCTATGGAGCAGACGGTGGCAAGCATTGATGACTGCGATGCTGCATATACAGCCCTGCGCGAAAAACTAAAAAGTATGAGTAAATAAAAAAGCCCGCAGGCGTAATAACCTGCGGGTAAATTTTTGCTTTAGTCCATCTGAATGAATTTTTTGATAGCTTTAATTGCTCTGTCAGCGGCAAGCTCCTTAAAGTCCTCGTAATTTTCAGCTTTGTTATACTTAAAGTCGTCGCTGATTGAGCGGAGAATCGCAAACGGAACCTTGTTCATATAGCATACATGTCCTACTGCTCCGCCTTCCATCTCGCAGCAAAGGGCGTCAAATTCCATAGCGATAAATTCGCGTTTAGAGCGGTAGCTTACAAAGATGTCACCCGTTGCGATACGGCCGGTCAAAACGTGAGAACCGAGTCCCTGACAGCACTCAACCAGCTTATCGCAAACCGCCTTGTCGGCAGGAATACTGATTCTCTTTTCATCGGTAAACCAAATTTGACCTCTCGGTTCGTCAAGTGCCGTGCAGTTAAAGTCGTGCTCGACGCAGTCGGTGGAAATTACAATGTCGCCGATAATCAGGTTTTTTGACAAACTTCCGGCGATACCCGAGTTGATAACGACGTCGGGCTTATACAGGTCAATCATAATCTGAGTGCCGACAGCGGCGTTGACCTTGCCTACGCCGCACTCCAAAAGCACAACGTCCTTGCCGAAAATTTTTCCGCAGGTAAATTCCAAGCCTGCTTTTTTTGTGATCTCGGGGTTTTCCATAAGTGCCTTAAGGCCGTCAACCTCAATTTGAAGCGCGCAAATAATGCCAATCATTTTTAATAGCTCCTCTCTGATATTTAATTTAAATTTGCTGTATTAAGTATATCACGGCGATTAAAATTCTTCAACCTTTTTTGCCGTTTATATTTGATTTTTTGTTATTTTATTATCCGGCTTTTTACCGTTGCGATTTCCTTTGCGTAGCCGTCGTCGTCGTTCGGCGTTTCGAGAATAAAAGGTCTGCCCTGAAGCAGAGGGTGCTGAACGACGGATATAAGCGTACTTTCGCCTATTAAGCCTTCTCCGAGCTTTTCGTGGCGGTCTTTGTGAGAACCGCAAACATTTTTACTGTCGTTAAGGTGGAGCGCGTACAGCCTGTCAAGCCCTATGTTTTTATCAAATTCAGCCAATACACCGTCAAGGTCAGCTTTTATATCGTAACCGCTGTCCCAAATGTGGCAGGTGTCAAGGCAAACTCCGAGCTTGTCCCTGTAGCTTTCTCCGCCCAGTGATATCGCTAAATCCAAAATACTCTTTAATTCTTCAAATCTTCCGCCGACTTCGCTGCCCTTGCCTGCCATGGTTTCGAGCAAAATAATATTTTTAAGCGTTCCGCTTTCGCGCTCAACCTCATCAATTACACCGACAAGCGTTTCGGCAATCATTTTTATGCCTGCTTCAATACCCTGCCCGACGTGACAGCCCGGGTGAAAATTATAGTAATTATCCGGCAATGCCTGCAGCTTAATCAAATCATCTCTGAGCATCTCGCGTGAATTTGCGCGGATTTCTTCCTTTGCGGCGCAGATGTTCATTGTATATGCTCCGTGAACAACAAGTTTTCCGAAGCGGTTGTTGATTAAAAATTCGCGCAATGCCGCAATATCCTCATCCGGTACGGCCTTTGATTTTCCGCCCCTCGGATTCCTCGGAAAAAACGCGAAGGTGTTGCCGCCGAGCTTTTTTTCGTGCGTGCCCATGGCGAGGTATCCCTTTGATACCGAAACGTGATTGCCTATGTAAATCATAACTCTGCCTCATATCCTTATAATATAGTTAATAATACATTAAAAGCCGAAAAAAATCAATCGTATTAGGTGTTGACTTTTTATGCTGAGCATACTTATAATGTATGTAACAAGTAATAAATTACAAAACAGCTCAATTATCGGTTAAAATCCCCTATATCAACCAACGGTTTGTAGATTTTTAAACCCTCTCCGCCTATAATTGAAAGTGAAAGGAGGCAGAAATATGGATCAGGTAAAAATCGGACGCTTTATCGCGCATTGCAGAAAGGCAAATAATATGACTCAAATGCAGCTTGCTGAAAAGCTCGGCATTACCGACAGGGCAGTGTCAAAATGGGAAACAGGAAAATCCCTGCCCGACGTTGCGATTATGCCTGAGCTGTGCGGACTGCTTAACATCACAATCAACGATTTGTTCAACGGGGAGGTTGTTGTTATGGAGGACTACAAGGAAAAATCCGAACAGCTTTTAATCGAAATGGCAAAGCAAAAGGAGCAGGCGGACAAACAGCTGCTCGCGCTTGAAATTTTAATCGGCGTTTTATCAGTGATTATCTTACTTGGCTTTACCTTTGCCGCGAGTTTTTTTGATATGCCCGACTGGGCAAGAATCTGTCTGATAATCGCAGGAGTAGTTCCGTGCTTAGTGGGTTTGTTTTTCGCGCTTAAAATCGAGCAGACGGCAGGCTACTACGAATGTGCCGAGTGCGGACACCGCTATATTCCTACCTTCGGCAGTGTGCTTTGGGCACCGCATATGGGCAGAACGCGATATATGAAATGCCCCAAATGCGAAAAAACCTCTTGGAACAAAAAGGTGCTTAGAAAATAAAAGAATTAAAAGGAAATTAAAAAGCAGACGTCACAAGGCGTCTGCTTTTGTGTTTCGTTATACCTTGACAATCAGGTTGTTAGCTCCGAAGGTCGCGGTATATTTAACATCCTTAGCCATTTTCAGGATGATAGCCAGGTTGATTTCTTCTTCTTTTTTATCCTGACTGTCCTGCAGCAGTTTATAGTAATCCTTTAGGTTAAGCGGCTTGCAGTCGTCTCTCATACGGATAATCAAATCGTCGTTTTTCGCGACCAGCCTCATATTGATATGGTGCTCTTTACCGTCGTTAAAGCCGTGCTCTGCCAAAAAGACAGACAATTCCTCGGTGATAAGTCCGTATCTCCGGGCACGTTTTTTGTCCGCGCCGTGCTCCATTGCAAACGCAATAGCGACTTTTGATAAATCCTCTATTTCCTGAGTAGAGACCGCTATTACAGAAATCTCGTTTTCTGGCGTTGTGCCGAAGTCGCGCGGCATCAGGAGCATTTTGTCGCTGAACGATTTTCCTTCTTTATTTCTCAAAATATAGAATACGGCGATTAAGGAAAGACCTGCCATATTGAAAATTTTTGATATAAACGCGCCCTCGTAGCCGATAACGCGGAGCATCAAAAAGGTAATCGGAATCAGGTTTCCGCACTCAATCAGGAAGCTGTATATATTGGCAAAACGCAGTCTTTTAATTCCCATTAAATAGTTACTGAAATTATATACTATCGTGTGGAATGGCAAAGACAGGCAGGACACCCTTATGCATTGCTTGGCAAGCTCCAACGCCTCGGGGTTATCAGATTTCAGGAAGAACGCCGCCAGCGGATCGCAGAACACAAGCAGGACAACCGTGACAATGCTTGTCATAATCAGCGCGTGAACAATAGAAATCCTTTGAGATAATTTGATTGATTTTTTGTCCTCCTCACCGACAAAAACGCCGGCAAAAGCCATCAGCGTATCAGCAGGAGCGTACCACGCCGCACGCACGAATACAGTGATTTGAGAGAACACACCGTGTGCCGCAACAAGATACGGCATATTGAAGACGGTTAGCAAATTGTTGATGATAAGACCGCCGATAGATTTGCTGCCCTTGGTAACGCCCATGGGGGCACCGAGCTTGAACATTTCAATGCACAGCTTAGGGCTGAAGCCCTTGAATCTCAGACGGAAAACCGATGAACTTTTCTTGCCCATATAGTATGCCGCGCACACAAAGAACGGAACGATGTATCCGAGCGAGGTTGCCATACCAATCTCAAGCATACCGCCGTGGATTACAAATATAACAAAAGCGTCCGCTAAGATATCAATAACGGTAGTCAGTATGGATGACGAGTTAACCAGCTTATACTGACCTTCTATCTGCAAAAACGGCGTGATGACGCGTGTTAATGTGTAGAAAGGAAATCCAATCAAATATCCCAGAATGTACTGCCTTGTCATATCCGCAATCGCAGGTTCTCTCGCTCCCAAAACAAAGGCGAGTCCCGAGCTGAAAATAAACGCAAGCAGAGCCATTAAGAATGACAGACCTCCGCTCATTATAAGCGAATCCGAAAATACACGGTTGGCTGAATCTAACTTTCCCGCGCCGATCATAGAAGAAACCTTGTTGCGCGCGCCGTTTGCGACAGCTGAGCCTATAACTTCAAATAGCATAATCAGCGGTGACATAAAGCCCAATACCGTTACGCCGTCAACGCCGATAAAATGGCTGACAAAAACCAAGTCTATCATCGGTCCTATCGCCTTTGAAAAATCCGACACTCCCCACGATACTTCAGACTTGCGAAACAGCTGACGGATTATTTTGTTCTCTGCCTTACCGCCGTAAAGCGTTTCCATATTTACCATCCCCTTGAAAAACACAATAAGAGTATTTATCTATATTTAATATTATCCTTGAATTGTATCATGATGTCAATATTTTTCATGGGATTATTACTGACAACTTTTCAAAAAAACACATATTTCCGGTGTTGCAAAGGTTCGATTAGTATGGTATTATATAATTTGGTGAAAAATATACATTTCAATACATTTTTAGGAGGAATAATCTGATGACGATTACAAAAACACAGGAAGGCACCAAGCTCACAGTTGCTATTGAAGGCGAATTAAACACCAACACCGCTCCCGAACTGGAAAAGGAATTTGAAACCTGTCTTGACGGGATTACATCACTGGTTATCGACGCTCAAAAAATGGAATACATCTCCAGTGCCGGTCTGCGCGCGCTGTTCGGTGCCGCCGAGGTTATGCAGGAAAACGGCGATATGTGCGTCATCAACTCGAACGACGAGGTCAAGAACATTTTTGAAGTTACCGGCTTCGTTGATATTATCGACGTAAAATGAACAGCTTAGAGATACCTGCCGAAAAAAGCAGGCTGATTGAAGTAACCGATTTTGTCCTCGGTTTTGCGGAGAAGTTCGGATTTGACAAAAAGGAGCTTTTTCAGTTAAAGCTCTGCACAGAGGAGATTTTTGTCAACGTAGCAAGCTACGCGTATAAGCCCGGTACGGGTATGATTACCGTAACCGCTGACGGGAGTAACGACCCTCTGACGGTCACGTTGTCGTTTATCGACAGCGGCATTCCCTTTGATCCTCTGGCTAAGCCCGATCCCGAAAAAAACCGTTCCTTTTCACAAGCAAAAAAGGGAGGGCTCGGAATCTTTCTTACCAAAAAGTTAATGGACGAGGTAAGCTATATGTATCAAGACGGTAAAAACGTTTTGACGATCAAGAAAAAACATTCAAATGCGGAGAGCAGCCATGAG
>OCTW011252048.1_pt1 | contig 10268 bp, 7 predicted proteins | sample 1539671 | NCBI WGS metagenome assembly OCTW01 (sample SAMN02144230, study PRJEB22623) | gut metagenome | biome: sheep rumen | host: Ovis aries | place: New Zealand
GCTAAAATCTTCGCGGTCATGGACGCCATCAACCAAGCGGAAGTCCATGTTCCGGTTCATGTTGGGGATGTCATTGTTTCCAACATCGCTGATTCTGGTGCGGATTTGGTATGCACGCGCACGCTTTTGCGCTAGAATATACCCGCACGAGAGTTAGTTTATGAGAATTTTGATCGCCAGCGATATTCACGGAAGACTTCAGGCGGCCAAGAAATTCGATCGTTTGGTCACGACTTATCGGCCAGACCGCATCGTTTTGCTTGGTGATTATCTTTATAACGGCCCTAGAAACGGTGTTCCAAACGATTACGACCCGATGGCGGTCTCGACCATTTTGAATAAGAGCGCCAACATCACCCTTGGCGTTCGTGGCAATTGCGATTCCCGCATTGACGCGACCCTTCTTCGTTTCTCGATCGAAGATTCCCGCATCGTTTATTTGAATGGATTCCGCTGCGACTTGGTCCATGGCGATCTTCTCACCAGCGATCTCTTGGATGTGGAACGCGGCGATATCGTCATGTTTGGCCACACCCATGTCTACATGCTGAAAAAAGAAGACGGCGTGACTTATTTGAACCCAGGTTCGACATCGTTCCCGAAGAACGGGAACCCTGCGACTTATGCAGTGATGGAGGGCAATCATCTTGAGATTCGCAAACTGGATGATGATCTTCCGTTGCTCTCTTTAGACCTTGCTTAATTCTTTGCTTGCGTTTTCGACAAGGAGTTACGATATGAACGACAAAATCAGAATTTTTGGGCTTGGCGGCCTAGATGAGGAAGGCAAGAACCTTTTCGTCATCGAAATCAATCAGGATATTTTCGTCGTCGAATGCGGCGTCATGGTTCCAGACAAAACCATGCCGGGCATTGATTATGTCATCCCTAGATACGACTATCTTGTCGCCAACAAGAATCGCGTTCGCGCCTATTTCCTTCTCCATGGGCACGATGATGAAATCGGCGCCTTGGCTTATATCTATGAGAAAGTGCCCGCGCCAATCTATGGCTCAAAGGTCACGCTCCAGATGTTAAAGATCTTCACCCAGCACGTGAAGAAAGATCCTTCCATGTATGAATTGCATGAAGTCCCGCCGACTTCTTCGTTCAAAATCCTTGGACGTGAGATCAACTATTTCCATACTGCCCATAATATCGCTGATAGCAGTGGCATCGCCATCGAGACAAGTTATGGCAATATCGTTTTCACCAGCGATTTCGTCATCGAAAACAGCGCCTCTCCTTCCTATTTATGCGATATGAACGCGATTGCTCGCATCTCTGAAAAGCCGACTTTAGCGTTGATGAGCGAATCCGTCTATTCAGGACGTCCAGGATATACTGCCCCAAACTATAAACTCAAAGGCCATATCTCTGACATCTTTAAATCCGCGGAAGGACGCATCTTCGTCGCCCTTTTTTCCACCAACCTCTATAACGTTGAGGAAGTCATTAACGAGGTGATCGCCAATAAGAAGAAGCTCATTTGCTATGATGCTGCCACCTTGGCCATGCTAAAAGCCGCGCAAGGCGCTGGTTCTTTAGCCATCCCACCCGATAACTTCGCTTCGCTAGATGATGTCCTTCGCTTCCGCGACCGCGATATCGTCTTGCTGATGACTGGCTTTGGCTCCAGGCTATTCCACAAGATCGCGCTTCTTGCCGCTGGCGAGAACGAAGATCGCCGCATCAAAATCAAGCCTGAGGATAACTTCATCGTCGCAAGCACCCCAAGCGATAATACCGAAATTGAATACACGGATGCCGCGGATGAGCTTTTCCGCACCGGCTGCAAGGTCACGCTCATCTCGAAAAAGAAGTTCGTTAAGATGCACGCTTCTGAAGAAGACCTCAAGATGATGGCATCCATCCTCAAGCCGAAATACTACATTCCGGTGAAAGGCTTCTACAAAGACCTTCTCCATAATGCGATGCTGGCCTTGTCCATGGGCATCAATTTGACCCATCGCAATGTCTTCGTCGTGGAAAACGGCATGTCCGTTCTCATCGATGAAAACGGTGGACGCGTATTTGACGAGCATATCCCTCATGGCGACCTCATGATCGATGGCGCTGGGGTTGGAGATGTTTCATCTAACGTGTTAGAAGACCGCAGAAAACTCGCTGACGGCGTGGTTATCGTCGCCGCGACCATCTCTGAGCTAGGTCAACGCATCGTCGGCGGCCCGGATGTTCAGATGAGAGGCTTCTTGATCATGAAGGAAGCCGATATCCTCGAACGCGAAGTCAGCAAAGTCACGACCGCGACCCTTCAGGAGTTCTTGGCCAAGCCGATTTTCAACCTCGACGAGATCCGTCAAAACGTCTACGAGAAAGTCTTGCGTTTGATTCGTCGAGTCACCGGCAAAGAACCGATGGTGGTGCCTCTTATCGTCGTATCGGAAACCCCGCGATAAAAAGTTGAAACAATCGCGATATTTGCTTTTTTCAGGAGAGTTTTTTCTATAAAATAGAAACATGGCGCGCAAAAAGAAAAGGAACAGAATCAACGGCAGAGCTTGCTTGGTCGCAGCTGGCGTTTTCCTCATTCTTCTTGCGCTCTCCTTCTTGCTATCGAGCGGAACCCATCTCTCCTTCTTAGGCGGATATGTGTTCTCTTATCTCTTTGGCGTGGTCGGTTATTTCGGTTTCCCGGCTTTGTTCATCATCCAAGGGTTGTCGCTTATCATCCCTAAGATGCGCAAAGTGGTGGGATTCCGTTTCGCTATCGGCTACATCCTCGGTCTTTTTGCTACGTGCGCGCTCGTCAGCGCTGGCATTTATAACGGCGCACATTCGGTCGCTGAATATCAAATCTACCACGATGCCTTCATCGCCTCCGGAAAGATCCCGTTTGGTTATTCCTTCAACGGCAATCTCGGCGGTGGCGCCCTTGGCTTCATCTTATCCAATGTTTTGCCTAACGCTTCCTTGATTTGGGTCGTTCGCCTTGTCGCCATCATCGTTCTTGCGCTTGCGGCGTTCTTGATGTTCTTCTCTGTTTGGAAGATGCTCTTCCGCGATATCCGCGCCGGCGTTGCCATCTCCAAAGCCAGAAGAAAACAACGTCATGAAGAACGCGTTCGTCAGATCGAAGAAGAAAAGCATGAACGCGAAACCCGCATCCCCATGGAGGAAGCAGAAGATAGGCCAACCCCGAAAAAGCCTGCAAATCCTTTGGATTCTTTGGTTTTCGAACCGGCAAAAGACGCTTCTGTGATTCCTTCTAGAGCCAGCCGATATCACACCCAGCAAGAAACGCGTCCCGTAGAACAAAGCAATGAAGCGACGTATGAAACTTCTTATCCCCATCCATCCGCTCCACGGGTGATGCCAAATCCTAACGCCGCGTTATACCGCGATTCCGCCTTGCGTAATTCTGGCTTGCAAGAAGCTTTCTTTGATCCTACTGGCTCCTTTGCTGAACAAGCTTCTCCTGCTGTCCCGCCTCAATCTGCGCCAAAACCTCAGCCAACCCAGCCTCTTCCTCAGCCGCAGCCTCATGAAACGCCGGCGGTCGTGGATCCATATGGGGCGTATGTCCCGCCTCAAACCCCAAGCACTGCTCGTGCTTATCAAGGCCAACGAGAGATTCCAACGCCTTCCATTTTCGATCAGACTCCACAAGAACCCGTTTTGGATGAAGTGGAACGAAAGCCTGTCCAAGGAACGCTTTTCGATGAGCAAGCCTTCGCTCCATTGCCAGATGTTGCTGAGCAGCCTCATGCAGAGCCTGTTCCTTCTCCGCTTCCTACCCCAGCTCCTGTTCAGCCTGCTCCTAGCGTTGCCCAAGCCCCAACCATAGAGCCAACACCTGCTGCTCCAGCAGTGGAAGAGAAAAAGGAAGATGACGAAGAAGAAGTCCCTCTCCCACCTTATCAATATCCTCCAATCAGTTTGCTTACCGTTCCTCAAAACGCGCAGAACATCGCTCAAATGGAGCAAGAATGCGCGGAAAAGGAAGCCATCATCAACCAAACCTTCATCGATCTTGGCGTCGGCGCCCATGTCGCTGGACACACGATTGGGCCTTCGGTCACCCGTTATGCCATTCAACCTGACCGCAATGTCTCGGTCGCTTCTTTAGCTCGTTACGTCAAAGATATCGAAGTCCGCATCGGCGGCGTTCCTACTCGTTATGCTGAACGTGTTACTGGCATGACCACGCCAGCGCTGGAAACCGCGAATAACGTAGTGCGCATGGTATCGCTTAAAGAATGCATCGAAGCCTTGCCTCCACTTAGCGAAAAGACCCGCATGATCGTTCCTTTTGGGGTCAAAATCACCGGTGAATGCGTTTACGCCAATCTTACTGAATTCCCGCATCTTCTTTTAGCTGGCACGACGGGTTCTGGTAAATCCATCTTCGTCCATTCCATGCTTCTTGCCCTCATCATGAGAAATCGTCCGGAGGAATTGAAGCTCGTTTTGGTCGACCCAAAGCGCGTTGAGATGACCAAATACAAAGACATCCCGCATCTTCTTTGCCCAATCGTCAAAGAACCGGTGCACGCTAAAAACGCATTGAAAAAATTGGTCGAAGAAATGGAACGTCGCTATCGTTTGTTTGATAACGCGGCCGTTCAGAAAATCGAAGAATATAACACTGATTACGCCCCAGTCTATCATAAGAAGAAACTCCCTTATATCGTCATCGTCGTCGATGAATTCGCCGACCTTGTCAATAACTGCAAAGAAGTCTCCGAATACGTTCTCACCCTCGGCGCCAAAGCCCGTGCTTGCGGTATCCATATGATCATTGCCACCCAGCGCCCAGACGCCAAAACCATCTCTGGAACCATCAAAGCCAACTTGCCGACTGCGGTCGCTCTTTCCGTCCGCTCTTCCACCGATTCCATCGTTATTCTAGGAAGCGCCGGGGCGGAAGACCTTGCTGGTCATGGTGACATGCTCATCGACTGCGCCCAAATCGCTAAAAAAGAATTCGTCCGTGCTCAGGGCTGCTTCGTCGATAACCGCGAACTACGCGCCATTCCAGAATTCGTCCGCTCTCAGCAAGCGGTCAAATATCACCCAGCCTTCCTCGACCTTGACGATAAAGAAGAGGAAGCGCCAGAAGAAGCCTCTCCTTATGCTGCAGGCGGAGAAGGCGGCATGCCGACTCCAGCCCCAGCTCCATCTGGAGATGGCGAAGCCAAATACCAATACATCAAATCCGTCATCATGACGCGTGAATTTACTTCCATCAGCCAAATCCAACGCGATTTCTCCGTTGGCTTCCCACGTGCTGGAAAGATCTTCGCGAGACTTCAGAAGGAGGGCATCGTCGATTTGACGCCGGTGTCTTCTTCCAAAGGATGCCGCGTTTTGATTCACGAGGAAGCATCTTCTTCCAGCGCTGGTTCGACTTCAACTTCAACCACTGAGCCAAGCTGGAAATCCGACCCTGAGGAAGATATCGGATAAACCGAGGAACAATTATGAAAGATACCTTTGTAAATGCGCGACTCATCGCCAAAGACATGATTCGACTCTGCGTCTTCTCGTCTTTGCCTTTAGATCGTCTTGAACCTAACCTCCAAATCGATGGGGTCATAAAAGGCAGACTTGTTCCAATGAGAGTCAACTCGTTCACCTCGATGACCATCGCCGATTTTAGACTCCACAACCGCTTAGAACTCGGCCATTCCTATTTCTTGCTCTTTCCCCAATACGGCGCGATTCCTCTTGATGTGGTCGAAGCAACGACATTCGAAGGCTTTGATGAGGAATTCTATTATGATGGATGGCTTGGCTGCTCTTATCGTCCCAAAGCCACGGAATTCGCTTTGTGGGCGCCTTTAGCGAGCTCGGTGTTCCTCAAATACAAAGACCCAGGCGCCGATCAATTCGAATATCTTCCGATGATTCGCGGCGATCGCGGCGTCTATCATCTGCTTTTAAAAGGCAATCATGAAGGCGCGATCTATCGTTTCTTGATCCGTAACTCGGAGATCATCAACGAAACAACCGACCCATACGCGAAAGCGTCTACGCTTAACGGCGAATTCTCAGTGATCGCTGATTTCAGCAAGCTTGAGACCAATTTCAGACGTGAATGCTTGCCAATTCTCAATAACCCAACCGACTGCGTCATCTATGAAGCCCATGTCCGTGACATGACGATTTCTAGCTATACGAACATCAAACATAAAGGCAGATTCCTGGGCATGGTGGAAAAGGGCAAGAAGACCAAAAACGGCAAACCTGCGGGCTTTGATTATTTGAAGTCTTTAGGATTCACCCATCTTCAGCTTTTGCCGATCTATGACTTTAAAACTGTCGATGAATCTGATCCTAGCTCCAGTTACAACTGGGGTTATGACCCAGCCCAGTATTTCGTCCCAGAAGGCTCCTATGCTTCGGACTTGAAAGACCCGCTTTCCCGTATCAAAGACCTGAAAGCCATGGTGGCTGCTTTCCATGAAGCCGGCATCCGCATCGTCATGGACGTCGTTTTCAACCACGTCTATGAATATCAGGCATCGGTATTTGAGAAAGTCGTGCCGAATTATTATTTCCGCAGAAGGCATAACGGCCAACTAGCGAATACCTCAGGATGTGGCGATGACCTTGCCTCCGAGCGCCCGATGGTGCATAAACTCATCGTCGACGCGGCGATGTGGTGGATCGATACCTATGGCATCGATGGATTCCGTTTCGATTTGATGGGTATCATCGATGTGAATACCTTGAATGAAATCGCCGGCAAAGCGCGCGAGAAAGACCCAAATTTCCTTCTTTATGGCGAAGGATGGAACATGGGCGGCGACGTCAATGTGCCACTTGGCCATATGGGCAACTACAAGCTCTTCCCTGAATATGCTCACTTCAACGATGTTTTCCGCGAGAACACCAAACGTTATATGGTGGAAGATTTCAACTCCATGGATGGCTTCAAACATGTTTTGGTGGGCTCGGTACTTAACTTTATGGGCGATGCCAAATTCGACAACGCTAACCAAACCATCAACTATGTTGAATGCCATGATAATGCGACCTTCTATGACTTCGTTGCGGCAAGAAGAAAAGATCTCTCCAACGAAGACCGCGTCAAACTCGCAAAACTCGCCATGGCGGCGTGCTTGTTCTCATTTGGCATCCCATTCATCCACATGGGACAAGAAATCGCTCAATCCAAGTGGGGTGAAGATAACACCTATAACAAAGGTGATGACTACAACAAATTCTCCTATCGCTTATTGGAAGAACGTTATGGAATGGTCGAGTATCTTCGTGATTTGATTCATCTCCGCAAGGCGATGTCCTTCCTCCATATCTATGATCCGCGCGTCATCGATGTCGCGGTCGTGGTGGACCAATATGGCGAAGCCACGAAGGCATCCTTCAAGAATCCAAACCTCATCGCGCCTTATAAAGAAGTGGAGTTCATCTTCAATCCAAGCGGCATTGATTATGACTACAAGGTCGATAAAGAACGCTTTGTCTACTGCAGCCACGATAATTTTTCTAAATCCACGAAAACGGATCAGATCCGAATTCCGGCCCGAAGCTTCTTGCTAACATATGCCCTCTAATAAGCCTATAACCCTCTAGAAAGTACGACTGACAAAAATGAAACGATTCCTCAAGCTCTTCCGTCTTATCTTCATCGCTCACTTCTATCTTATCTATTGCTATTTCGCATGGATTTTGCGTTACGCGAAGCATCCGGAAAAGTATCCTTTGGAATTGCGTTACCGCCGGGCTAGAAAACTGGTCCTTCATGTCATTAAAACCTCTAGAGCGGACTTGAAGGTGAATAACATGATGGATTTGGATACCGAAGAAAGTCGTTTCTTCGTTTGCAACCATGTTTCCGCGCTTGATCCGCTTGTTTTGGTTTGTCTTTCTAAGAAGCCAATCCGTTTCATCGCCAAGAAAGAAACCCTCAAATTGCCATTCGCTGGCAAAGTCCTCAAAGCCTTGGGCGCTTGGTTCTTGGATCGCGAAGACCCTCGCCAAGCCATCCGCATCTTTCAGGATGTGAATCAAAGTCTCCAAAAGAAAGAAGCACACATCTGCATCTTCCCAGAAGGAACAAGAAACCGCAAACCATATGAAGATGATTTGCTTGATTTCCATCCAGGCTCTTTCAAGATTCCTCAAAGAGCCAAGTTGGCCATCACTCCGCTTGTTACTTTCGGTTCCTTCTCATTGATGAAAACCAATACCTGCCATCGCAATTACCTCGTTCAGATGTCTTTCTTAAATGAGATCGATGCGGCTACGGTTAAGCAGAAGAAAACAGTTGAATTAGCTGAGATTTGCAGAGATATTGCACAAAAAGAGTTCCTAAAACAACGTCAAAACGACGTGGAATACTACGAGTCTAAAGCCTATAAACATAAACCTATCAAGTGGTGGAAAGAATTGAATCTAGAATGAGAAGCGATCGATTTGCTACGAAAACGACGTCGGATGGTCTTCTCAAAACGGTATACACCGCGATGATCATTGCCGGGTTCATTACCTTCGCTGGGATGTTTTTTCCATTGCATCAACATCGCGGCGGGGAAGTCACGAACCTTGTTTCTTATTATCTTCCTTGGTCTCTTGCCTATGGCATCCCTTGTTTAGCGATTGCCACCTATGGAGTCATGGGCATCTCCTTAAGTTCCTCTCATCCCTTTATTAAAAAGAGTTCCGGGATCGCCGGAATCGTATCAGGCAGTTTGGTGATGCTAGGAAGCTTCCCGCTTGTCATCGCGTTCCAAGCCTGGGAATTCTTCATTTCGTTGCTTGTGATCGGTGGCTGCGTATTGGCCATGGGCATCTTGCAGCAATCCGCGTTGAATAAAAACGAATAATTCTTATTTATATCGATAACGTAATCCTTTGGGATAATGGTTTTTCGCCGTCTTCTCGACAACTTTAACCCAGCCTAACGGACAATTTTGATAGGAGACGACGTGAAAGCCATTTGGCGCTTCAATAGAAAACGTCTCACCAGAGAAATAAGCAAAAGCCTTTTCTTTTGTTAAAGGTAAGGACAAGATAGAGGAAGAAGCTCTAGCGAGCGCATGCGCAGGCATGAAGTATTTGTCTTCGTTTCCTAACTCAACGCCATAACGGAGCACATGAAGACCTTCTACAGGAAGCGGATTCTTTATTCCGAAATAAGTTTGACCGCGTTTGGAAATAAAGAAATCTTTTAAGCCCGCTTTTTCGACGAGTTCTAGCAAAATAGGCGATACGTGTAGTGGTTTTTGCTTCTCTTGACGCGCAAAAACAGGTGCACGGGTCGCTTCTTTTTCCATCAAGCAGAAGAATTGGCCTTCTCCTTGATAAAGATGTGGAAAAAGATAAACAGATTCCATTAAACCTGATGGGTGATAGAAACAATCATGAGAATCAACGGCAATCGGAGACATGTCTATATGGCTAGCAAGGAAGGATAAGACATTTCCTTCGTTTTCTTCATAGGAGAAGGAACAAGTCGAATAAATGATCCTGCCTCCGGGCTTTAACATTGCATAGGCAATCTCAAGAAGCTGCTGCTGGATCAAAGCGCAGCGATGCACTTTCTCCTCGCTCCAATCTTTCTCGGCCAGCTCGTCTTTTCGGAACATCGCACTTCCTGAGCACGGGGCGTCGAGGATGATTTTGTCGAAAATCCCTTCAAAAGAATGATAAACCTTACTGAAATCATCGCTGGTGACGATGCAGTTTCTAAGTCCCATTCGTTCGATGTTCTGGCTTAGATTCTTGGCCCTTGGGTAAGAAAGGTCATTGCAGAGGATGGTTCCTTGCTGATGCATCAATAAAGATGCGAAAATCGTTTTTCCTCCAGGTGCGGCGCATAGATCTAATACGGTTTCGTTAGAAGAAGGGGCTAGATAAAACGGAACTAGCATCGCCGCTGGGTCTTGAATAGAGATGACCCCAGCGTCATAAAGCCAGCTTTTCCCGAAATCATAAGTGTCCTTGTCGTAATAATAGACATGCGGAAGGAAAGGGTGTTCCTTGAGCAAAGGATATTGAGACTTAAAATCCTCATCAGAAATCTTCGACACGTCGAGCAACAAGGCATGGATGGGCTCTTTGTTTTGAGCCTCTTCTAACTCGTTGAGAAGCGAGGCGGGGAGATGCGTTAAACTTTCGTAGAATTTCACGCGCTTATTGTAACTGATTCTAAGAAAGCAAACGAACTATTCTTGTCTTTAATAGATGATTTAATCATCTAACCCGCGTACAATAGTCGATATGAGAATGGTAGATATTATCGCGAAGAAACGCGACGGTCACGAGTTGACCAAAGAAGA
>OCTW013387889.1_pt1 | contig 10264 bp, 8 predicted proteins | sample 1539671 | NCBI WGS metagenome assembly OCTW01 (sample SAMN02144230, study PRJEB22623) | gut metagenome | biome: sheep rumen | host: Ovis aries | place: New Zealand
ATGGCCTATAAAAGGGATAAAAACGGATTTTATATTAAAAATTGAAATTTATTACTAAAAATCAGATGGGTCAGATGGATAATCATTAAGATTTTTGAAAATCTTTGTCTTTTTTATTAAAATCCTTGCTTGTGACGCAGCGTCATCAGCTAAAGCGAAGACAGGAGGTGAAAGCTATGGCTTATTACACAACCGGAGAAATTGCCAAAGTAGCAAAGGTGACGGTGCGCACAATCCAGTACTATGATCGTCAGGGATGACTTCATCCCAGCGCCTTAAGTGAAGGCGGATGACGTCTTTACGAAGAAAAGGATCTGACTCTTTTAAAGCTGATCTGCTTTTTACGCTCATTAGGTTTATCCTTAAAAGATATCGCAGCCATTTTAAAAGAAGAGGAACATGATGAAGTCATCATGATGTTGCTAGATGAACAAATGCATTCATTAGAAAAGACCATTAAAGAAAATCAGGAAAAGCTCGCCAACGATTTCTCCGGCTACGATCAATGACATAGCCTATCTTATGGAAAACAAAACCGCTTTACGCAAAGTATATCGGCTCATCCTGTTCACTGGTCTGCCCATGAGTATTCTCTAGTTGACAACCCTGCTGCTTGGTTTCCTCAAACACATCTGGTGGCCCTTTCTCTTATGGTTGCCATTTGCTGTTATTTACGGTATTGCGATCAGTCGTTACTATTTTTCTCATGCGACTTATATTTGTCCCCATTGCCACGAAGTATTGAAACCAACTTTTAAAGAAGCATTCTGGACTAAGCATACTCCATATACTCGCAAATTAACATGCCCGCATTGCGGTTATCACAGTTACTGCATTGAAATGGCTTTAAACGATGAAAACAGTGAGTAACTCACTGTTTTTTAGGTCGAAATATTTACATTTTTTAGGTAGGTATTGGAGGTTCCCTTCATGAAAACATCCCTATTTATAAATAACTGATCGTGCCCTCGCAGGTATCCGCAAAGGTAATCCAATGAGCGGAATCACTTAAATTAAAACATCTGAGGCTGAAGGTCTTTAAACCTTTTTCTAGATAGATTTCCACAAAACTATTATCAACGTAGATATCTACCTGATAGTGATCCTGGTCGAGGCCAGCAGTTAAACGTTTCAATCCATTATCAACATCAACTGGTATTTGTAAGTGTGAACGATCCAATAAGATCGTATTGTTTTCTGTATCAATACTCATCGTCCAATAATCTTCCTGATCACCAAATTTCACCCACTGATTGTGATCACCAGACATAGTGAACGACAGATGATAATGATTAGATTTCGTTAACAGACTGCGATCTTTGAAGTGATCGGTCTTAGTAAATAAGGCATTGATATCATCATCGACATAACTGCATAAACGATGATTGACTAATTTTAAGGATCTCGTCATTGTTAAGCCATGTTTCCACATTTCCTCATCCGTTGGCAGATTCTGTTCCCCGCAGCCAAACCAGGCTGCTAACATTGGAGTATGATCTTTACCATAAAATGGCTGAGGCGCATAGTAATCAAATCCACAGTCTCCTTCATCCATGGCTTCCATGGTAAAAGTCAAATGATCTACATCTAAATGACCGATCAGATAAACGGTAGGAAACTGATTGTGATATTTTAATGTTTCTTCTTTTAATCCCATAGGACATAAGAAGAGTACATCCTTACCATCAATTTCTATAATCCCTGGACATTCAATCATATAGCCAGTATCAATTGGCAAGCTGATTTCTCCCGCAAATGTCCATTGTAATAAGTCTGCACTTTGATAGAGGAGTAAAGCCCCTTCTTCATTTTTTGTCTTTCCTCCCAGCAACATATAATACATGTTACCTCGGGCAAAGACGAACGGATCACGAATCTCTCCGCTCATAAAATCAGGTGCTCCATCAATCACTGGATTGTCCTGATATTTTTTAATAACACCATCCTGATCCATGATGGCTAAGGCCTGCTTGGGGATTTTCCTTTGCGGCGTTTTATAGTTAGCCGTGTAGAAAAGGTAGAGTTTTCCCTCCTTTTCTATGGCATTCCCGCTATAACAGCCATTTTTCTCATATTCCCGATCAGGCGTTAAAGCAATTCCTTCATCATGCCAATGCATCAGATCAGTAGATGTGCTATGACCCCAGTGCTTCATCCCATGATTGGGTTCAAAGGGGAACCACTGATAAAAGAAGTGGTAGACTCCATTGAAATAAGAAAGTCCATTTGGATCATTCATAAGCCCGCATTTCGGATAAATATGATAATCTGGTAAATAGCGACTCTGTGAGACAAAATCAGATAATTCCTGTAGATATGGCAGATGTTTTTTCTCGACAAACGTGTATTTATCAAAAGATTGTAATTTCATTGTGTCACTCCTATCAGTTTAATCTTTTTCCAGTCCTTTGACTCCTTTCACCTGGTTATAGACATACAGGCAGACAATGGGAATGATGAATGCAATTAAGTTTCCAATCACATAGTGAATCATCACTGGCGGATTAACAATGGTAATACCAGGAATACCTGTTAAACCGAAGCCTAATGCTTTGACATCAAAAAATTTCATATAAATGCCGCCAATGCCGGCTCCTAAAGCGCCAAATAAGAATGGAACAACGCTGTAGCGAATGTTCACTGCGAAAATCGCTGGTTCAGATACCCCTACAAGAGTTGGAATAAAGCTTGATAAGCCGGTTTCTTTTAATTTGGAATGTTTCTTCGCTAACAAGAACATGCCGAAGGAAGCCCCGCCCTGAGCGATGATTGAAACCGCCCATAATGGCTGAATGTAGTTGAACCCGGTAGTAGAAATTAACTGCGCTTCGATACTGCCGATCATATGATGCGTACCGGTAATAACAAGCGGCTGCAGTAATGAGGCAAAGGCAAACGCGCCGACAACGCCAAGTTTCACATATAAGAACTGACAAGCCACACCTAAAGCTGATGCAATCATATCACCTAATGGACCAAAGACAATGAATAATGCTAAAGATGAGACAATGATTGTTAATGTTGGGACAATGACGAAGGATACAACCTGTGGCACATACTTCGTACAGAATTTTTCAAACTTCGATAAGAATAATGAGGTTAAGATAGCTGGAAAAATACCGCCCTGGAAAGCAACGGCCGGAATCTTGAAGCCGATCAGATGCCAGTAGTGAACATTTTTAGCTGTGCCCTGTAAGAAGTCAAAACGGTTTGCTAAATCCGGATGCACTAAGATCAGACCAATGATAATTCCTAAGACCGGATTGCCGCCAAAACGCTTGGTTGCTGAATAAGCGACTAATACCGGCAGGAAGTTTAACCCTGTTGCAATAATATTTAAGAACTCGGCGGTATCTTTCGCCCAGCGATAGGTATCCGCTAAGGTTCCTTCGAGACCGAACATCCCTTTGGTCATTAATAATGAACGGAACCCTAAGATCATGGCACAGCCGACGATGGCTGGAATGATGCCGACAAAGACATCAGAGAAGGCTTTAAACATCATTTTGAGCTTATTACCTTTCATGCCGGCACTCTTAACATCAGCTAAGGATGCTTCACTCATGCCAGTCAATTTCATAAAAGCATCATAAACGAGATCCACTGTTTTGGTACCGAAGACAATTTGCAGCTGACCGCTGTTGAAGAAGACCCCTTTGACGCCTTCGATAGTTTCGATTTCATCTTCACTGTATAAAGATGTATCCTTTAATACTAATCTTAATCTGGTAACGCAGTGCGCGGCACTGGCTACATTTTCTCTTCCGCCGACGTGATTAAGGACGTCTTTGGCAATTTTGTCGTAATTCATTTTTTCTCCTCCTTTTTTGGAACGTTCCATTTTCCTCCTATTTTTTTGGAACGTTCCAATTTCTAGTACAACTGAATTATAATTTATATTTTGTTCTTTGACAAGCTATTTTTTATTATTTTATCAACATTTTTTCACTTTCGATTACCAAAATGTGATTTTATCCTCATATATTCAATGTTTTTTATGATGTAAAATGTAACTGCTCCCACTAAAATGATGTAAACGTTTTACATGAAGGCAAATAAAAAGAAGCTATCAGAGCTTCTTTGTGGTATCAATATCCAAAAATGTAACAGGTAAAGTGATGCTTTGAATATTCTTTTCTTTATGCACAATTTTTTCTAAAAGGGAAACGGCTTCATGTGCTAATCCAGCTACATCCTGATGCATTGTAGAAATCTTAAGGACATCATTTTCATAGCCTTTCACCCCATCGAAACCAACCAGCTGAACGTCCTGGGGCACTTGAATGCCAATTCCCTGTAAAGCATCAAGAACATACTGGGCATAACGATCCTGCGCAGCGAAGATACCATCAAAGACAACACCTTGCTGGTAAACTTCTCGAATATATTTATTGACTTCCTCATGAAACTGCGACGAAGTGCAGCGACAGTTGAAAATGCAATGGTTAACTCCTAACGCCTGGCAGCGAGATTCAAAACCTGTCTTACGATCATTAAGTGCCGCATTGTTTTCAATATTTCTAGTAATATGTAATAAATTCTTACAGCCCCGTTTATAAAGTTCATCGACTGCCATCTTGCTGCCATTGATATTATCGCTGGTCACAAAAGGAATGGACTTATTGTAATAGCGTTCAATCGCTACATATGGCAGATTCTCTGTTAAGTATGGCAAAATATTACTATAGGAAATAGAAATAATACCATAAACTTTGTTTTGCTTAGCCATCTCAATATATTCAATCTCAGAGCGATAATCATTTTCTGAATTACAGAGAATCATCTTTTTACCAATCTTCTTTAATTCCATCTGCAAATAATATGTCAGCTGAGAAAAGAAAGGATTCCACACGGTTGGTACAATAAAGACCACATTACTGTTTTTATTGGTTTTTAATTCGCGAGCAGCCACATTCGGCACATAACCCAATTCTTTGATTGCTTTTTCAATTTGAATTCTTGATTTTTCTTTGATTTTCACATTATTAATGTAGTTCGAAACCGTACCGCGGGAAACCCCGGCACGCTTCGCCACATCATTCATATTAACCAAAAATAGCCCCCCTATCTTTCGGTTTCCATTATACTGATTAACGATATTTTACGCAAATATAAGTCTTTTCATATTTCTTGCATTTATTGTTTTCTTTTAGAGACAATATAATTCATGCGCTTGAGCTTTTTTAAACTCATTGCTTTAAAGCTGCGATATTTGATAAAAAGTAGTATAAAGGCAATCGCTAAAACAAAGGTTGTCATTAATAAAATCGGATTCAGGGAAGATAAACTTGTCGATGTGGCGCGATATAACTGCATCGTACCTTCGCTGGTCTCATATGTATAATAATGCGCTTTTCCATCTGGTCCTAATAAATAAAGCAGTTTATAAGCAGCATCCGCTTTATTATCAAAGTTATACCCTTTAATAGATTGCTGATTAATAGTAACGGTTGTTTGTTTAAAGCCATCCTTCTTCTCTTCTTTTAAAGGTAAAGGAATATAGAGTTCCCCTTTTACAGTTAAAGACTCAAAAGGAGCCGTGATCTTTCCATCCTTAACCACATAGAAAGCGCCTTTTTTCGCCGAATCAAGCAAATAGACGATTGTATAATCCGCTTTTTCATGTTTTAAAGCCACCACTTCCTGATTATTAAGATGCACTGAAGATAAGGTAAAATGATCCGGAAAACGGATTTTGCTTAAATCCGTTTCCACATGATAAGTCATATGATGATACGTTACATTCACTGGTGATGGCGCATCTGTCGATGACGTTTCCCCAATCTTATTGATCTCAATAGTATAAGTCTGACTTTGACCATTAGCCGCTTTGACGATCACCTGTATCGTATTTTTCCCTTCCTTTAAAGTATAGGTCCCGGTACCGCTTAAAGTCGCTTTCGAGGAAGCCGCTAAAGCATTCACCTGGATACTTGCAAGCTTTGTTTGAGCTGTATAATGCGTGACTGAAGAAATAAACTTTGGTGATAACGATACTGAACTAATAATCAGAGAAGCTAATCTGGCATCACTATTTGACTGATTCATATAAGCCTGTACCGGCGTGATAGACATAATCATTAAAAAAAGACTGATGAGCAGTTTTTTCATAAAATCCCTCCTCATTTTCATCATACACCATGAAGAAAGATGTTTTAAGGAAAAGTATGGTACTTTTTTCAATTATTGAAAGAATGCCCTTCTTTTTAAGAACTTGTCTATAATGAATTTGAAAGTTTAAAGGAGGAGCTATTTTATGGGTTTTAGTAAAGATTTTTTATGGGGCGGTGCCTGTGCTGCCCATCAGTTTGAAGGCGGCTGGCAGGAAGGCGGTAAAGGACCTTCCATCGCTGATGTGATGACCGCAGGATCTAACGGCGTTGCCCGTCGTATTACCGATGGTGTCATCGAAGGAGAAGATTATCCTAACCATGTCGGTGTCGATTTCTACCATCATTATAAAGAAGATATCAAGTTATTTGCGGAAATGGGCTTTAAAGCTTTCCGTACTTCTATTGCCTGGACGCGTATTTTCCCACAGGGTGATGAAGAAACACCAAACGAAGAAGGCTTAAAGTTCTATGATGATGTTTTTGATGAATGTCATAAATATGGCATTGAACCTGTCGTTACCTTATCACACTTTGAAATCCCTTATGGTTTAGCGAAGAAATACAATGGTTTTATGGATAAAAGCGTCATTGACTGCTTTGTTCGCTTTGCGAAAACATGTTTTGAGCGTTATAACGGAAAAGTCAAATACTGGATGACATTCAATGAAATCAACAATCAGGGTGCTGCCCCGATTGCTCATCATATGATCCAGGAAGGCGGCATCTTAACGACTGATGATAATCCTGATAATGAATATATGATGTATCAGTCTGCCATCAATGAATTAATCGCTTCCGCTAAAGCCGTCAAAATTGCCCATGCGATCAATCCTGATTTCATGGTTGGCTGTATGATTGCTTATGTTCCTGTTTATAGTTATTCATGTAACCCAAGAGATATGATGCAGATGGTCGGCGCTGATCATAAACGTTACTGGTTTATGGATGTCCATGCCCGTGGTGAGATCCCTGCTTACTTAGAAAAGTACTGGCAGCGTCATCATATGGCTATTGCCTTAAGTGATGAAGAACGTCAGATCTTAAAAGAAGGCACCGTTGATTACATTGGCTTCTCTTATTATATGTCTTCATGTACAAAATCTATGGATGATGGCAAAGAATTCAACTTCTATGAAGTCAATCTGCCAGCTTTAGACATTAAAGCCAATACGACTGATAACCCTTATCTGAAAAAGAGTGACTGGGGCTGGGCCATTGATCCATTAGGGTTACGTTATTCCCTTAATGTCATCTATGATCGTTATCATTTGCCAATGATGGTTGTCGAAAATGGTTTTGGTGCTTATGACAAGAAAGAGGCCGATGGCAGTGTTCATGATAATTATCGCATCAGCTACTTATCATCCCATATTCAGGCGATGAAAGATGCTATTGATTATGATGGCGTCGATTTAATTGGTTATACAATGTGGGCACCAATCGATATCGTTTCCGCTTCAACGGGTGAATATGATAAACGTTATGGCTTTATCTATATCAACTACAATAATAACCATGAAGGTGACTTCTCTCGTTCTAAGAAAGATTCATTCAACTGGTATAAACATGTCATTGAAACCAATGGTGAAGAACTTTAAAAGATGGACAACTGTCCATCTTTTTATTTGCGATCTTTGAGTTCTTCCAGATTGTATGGTGTTTCCTGATAAACGTAATAGTTCAGCCAGTTGGCAAATAATAAATACGCATGGGAACGCCAAGCTACCCGTACTTCCTGAGTTGGATCATCATCTAGATAATAGTTTTTTGGAATTTCAGCCTCAATGTTAGGATCATTGAGATCACGGCGATACTCTTTATCTAAGGTATCTGTATCATATTCCGCATGACCTGTCACAAAGAAACGGGAACCATCTTTTTCAGCGATTAAATAAACCCCTGCTTCATTGGATTCGGCTAAGATATCCAAGCTTGGAATACTCGCGACATCTTCTTTTAACACCGTTGTATAGCGGGAATGCGGTGCATAAAATTCATAATCGAAGCCACGTAAAATCTTTCGTTTCATCTTCTGGGTATTGATGCGATGTTTATAAACACCGGTTAACTTATGCTTTAATAAGTATTTATCAATTCCATAATAGTAATGCAGTGCCGCCTGAGCACCCCAGCAGATAAAGAAGGAACTAAAGACATGGCATTTAGCCCATTCCATGATCTCACAGAGTTCATCCCAGTAATCGACATCACTAAAAGCCATCCGTTCGACCGGTGCCCCGGTAATAATCATACCATCATAATAGTTATCTTTTACTTCACTAAAGGTTTTATAGAAGTTTTGTAAGTGTTCCGGAGAGACATGTGAAGGGGTATGACTAGCGGTACGAATCAAATCCACTTCAACCTGTAAAGGCGTATTTGATAACAGTCTTAATAGCTGTGTCTCGGTCACTTCTTTGGTTGGCATAAGATTGACAATCATTAACTTTAATGGTCGTATTTCCTGGGTTGTGGCACGACTTTGCGTCATCACAAAGACATTTTCATCAAGTAATATTTGCGCTGCTGGCAAATCATCTGGTAAATTAATTGGCATTGCTCTCACCTCTCTTGGCTATTTTATCACAATTCCTACTATTCCACTAGAAAGAAAGTAATTCATTAAAGGCGGCTAAGAGAAAGGAATCGGTCATCCCGGCTAAATAGTCAATAATACTCTGGGCTAAGGCTTTCTCATCACAGGTGAAATCATAAACCACTTTGTTTTCATAAATAGCTTCACGCTTTTCCCCAAAGTAAGCGTATTTCTCTAACCACGCCAAATAATGTGAGATCAATTTGGGATAATGAATCATATCCTTTTTAAGATCATCCACAAAGGTCATACGCTGCCCATAATCATAGAGAAAATCAAAAAGCGAATGCATAATGAGCTGTACATACTGGGTATGGACTTTGACACGTTTGATTTCATAAATGCAGGCATAATTAAAATTCATAATGAGCTGCATCTTCTTAAAAGCTTCTTCACTTAAGGCAATGCCTTCTGGTGATGAGTGATTGACAACATCTAAGATAAAGTAATTGACGATCACCCCATTATTAATAGCGGAAAAAGGTGTTCCAAACTGATTTAAGGTTTTTAATAATGCATCAACCTGCGCCTGAGTGATGACATCAAGCCGTAAGGCATCTTCAATATCCCTCGCTAAATAGGCAATCTTATCCGCCATTTTGACAACGCAGCCTTCATAAGTCCAAGGTTCATACTGCCCTGGTCTTTCGATCAAAGAGAGATCAATCGCTTCTTTTCGTGGAGTAATACAGCGCTGACGCATTTCCCCGCAGTGCGAAATGATCCCATCACGCACCGCATATGTTAAATCAAGATTATGTAAATGATGGATATCATCTTCTAAAACTTCCAAATCATCACATAAATAGAGAGAATTGCGTTCATGCCAGAAACTGGGCAAGCCATAGTCTTTGGCGAGAGAACGTAAAATCTTCTCCCCGCCATGCCCAAAGGGCGCATGGCCTAAGTCATGACCAACCGCAATCGCTTTGGTTAATTCGGTATTCAAGCCTAATTCTTTAGCGATCGTATAAGAAATGGAATCCACCAGGTTGACATGTTCTGAACGGGTGCAGACATGATCATCATCAACCGCAAAGAAAACCTGCGTTTTATGTTTCATCCGCCGATAAGCAGGTGAAAAAATCAAACGGGAATAGTCCCGGCTAAAAGGTGAACGAATATCATGTTTCCGCTGATAAAGCGCATCGCGGCGACTGATCGCTTGCTTATAATGGGGATGATGTTCATCCATACATTCATTTTCTAATGCTTTCATAGAGCTTCCTCCTTCCTTTTATGGTAGACTGATGAAGAGGTGAAAGCAATGGAAAGTCTCTTTTTTGATAGTCTCTTCTCTCTTTTAGAGGGAGAAACAGATACCATCGCCAATATGGCCAATACTGCCGCCCTGCTTTATGAGACCTTACAAGATGTCAACTGGGTTGGCTTTTATCGCATGAAAGACAATGAACTATTATTAGGACCCTTTATGGGCAAAGTCGCCTGTGTCCACTTGCCTTTAAACAAAGGCGTCTGCGCGCATGCGGCTACGACAAAAAAGACAATACGCGTTGATGATGTACATCAGTTTGCCACGCATATTGCCTGTGAT
>OCTW011281080.1_pt1 | contig 10263 bp, 4 predicted proteins | sample 1539671 | NCBI WGS metagenome assembly OCTW01 (sample SAMN02144230, study PRJEB22623) | gut metagenome | biome: sheep rumen | host: Ovis aries | place: New Zealand
CAAAATCCGGAAGATACCGGAACACGGCTGGGAACTTTGCAGCTCTATTCTACCAAAGGCAACAAATGGCTGGCGATTCAATATGACAAACAAGGCAGAATCAATGATCAGGCCACTTTTGATTTGTGCATCCCGGAAGATAATCCCAATGCGCCGCAGCCTTCCTTTTTAGATTATGATCATGAAAACCTCATCATCAAATGCAAAAATTTCGATTCTGATATCTATAAAGAAATCTATTTTTATGAAACCGGCGAAATATGGAAATTTGTCCCAATCAAAAACAGTTTGATAAACGGCAATGTCCATGAATTTCATCCATCTGGCGCAAAATTAGCCGATTATTTTGTACAAAATGATATTCCGGAAGGAGACGTCACTTATTACAACCAGGCAGGTGTCGCGTTTGGCCCGACATCTAAATTACATAACGGAAGCGGCGATTTTAAATCCTGGTGGCACAATGGCAATCCAAAAGAAGAAGGCCGCTATCTTAACGGCAAAAAAGACGGGCTGTGGCGCACCTGGTATGATACGGGCAGCATCGAAAAAGAAACGAATTATTCAAATGGAAAGCGAGACGGTGTAGAAAAAATATGGTTTTCAAATGGCGTGCTCTCGTCCGAAGCAAACTATTCCAAAGGCGCACGGCATGGTACCGTTGCGGCCTATTATACAGATGGTCATGTTTCTTTTAAATACAACTTTGTCAGCGGTTCTGCCGTCGGGATGTGCTATGATTACACGCATGCCGGCAATGTCAAATATGAAACCAACTATGTCCCCATGGGTACACCGGAACAGACGCGCTTTTATTCTGATGGAAAAAAACAGTCTTCCGGAAAGGCCATTCCCGGCTTTTCAGAACCCCTTCAGGATGGCCCATGGACTTTTTATCTAAAGAATGGAACTGTCTGGTATACAGCCAATTATGAAGGTGGCTTTATCAATTCAGATAAAAGTAAATTATGTGAAAATATTTTTGGCAAATATGAAGTCAATCCTGAAACCCATGAGGTTGGTTGCCTCGTTTGTGCAGTCAATCGAAAATCACCGCTTGCCATGTACCAGGTCCGCGAAAATGAATGGGAATGGTACAATGAAAATGGCAAAATAGAAAAACGTGGTTCGATACACATGGGCCATTTAACCGGCAATTGGGAATATCATTATCCAAACGGTATGATCATGCTCAACGGATCATACGAAATTGATAAGAAAACCGGTGAATGGACAGGTTATTATGAAACCGGTTCAAAGAAATTTTCCGGTTCCTACAAAGATGGGCTCGAAACAGGAACCTGGAAAACTTATTATGATTTCGATAATAAAATATCTTCTGAGGGTAAATTTTCCGAAGGAAAACGCGTCGACAAATGGACCTGGTTTTACACCAATGGACAGGTTCGTGAAGAAGGCAGTTTTCTGAATGGCATGGAATCCGGTACATGGACATCCTACTATGAAAATGGGAAAAAACAGGGTGAGGGGGAATTCGTTGAAGGCAAACGCGAAGGCTCCTGGACCTGGTGGCGCGAGGATGGCTCCGTGTGGCGCACAGCCAATTATGTCAAAGGACGAGAAAAATGATATCAGAACTCATCGAAAGGGGCGTCATCATACCAGCGCCTCAGGCCATTGTTCTTGAAGATATCAAACCATCACGCATCATGTCCGGTGCAAAGCTCTACCCGGGAACCATCCTTCGCGGACCCAATCTCTTCATCGGACGCGATGCCATCATCGGTGAAGGCGGCGGCGCACTTATCGAAAATTCACAAATCGGAGCACGTTCCCGTCTGATGCAGGGCGTCTACCGTGACTGTACCATTCTCGATGATGTCATCATTCGAAATGGTGCTGAAATTCGCGAAGGCTGCCTGCTCGAAGAAGGCGTCGAACTTGGTCATACTGTCGGCCTGAAGCAGACGATATTCATGCCCAATGTCGTTGCCGGATCACTCATCAATTTCTGCGACGCGCTCATGTGCGGAGGCACAAGCCGAAAGAATCATTCTGAGATTGGCTCATGCATGGCACTCTATAATTTTACCCCTCAGGGAGACAAATTCGCCTCTATCTTTGGCGATGTCGAACACGGTGTTTTTTTAAACTGCAAACCAATTTTTATCGGCGGACAGACCCAGATTGTCAGCCCCGTTCATATTGGCTTTGGGGCTGTACTGGCCGCAGGTTCAAAGCTCACGCAATCCATTGGTGAAAACCGCATTGTATCTTCAATGGGGCACGAATGTGATCACGAATACGATCCTAATATCATATCGCGCCCTATCGAAAAGGTGAGATTATGTAAATATTATATCAAACAGCTCAAGTTGCTCAAGCACTGGTACAGGAATGTACGCATTCCGATTTTCAGAGATACGGAATATGAACTATTGATGCGATGGGGGCAGAATCGCATCGAATCCGGCATAAAAGAACGCGAAAATAGATTGTCCGCTTTTGTCGAAAAGATTTCAAAATACCTGGCAATAGCAAGAACTTCGTGCGACACGACCACCATAAATCATCTCAAAAAAGCTATACAGATTTACAAAAGAAGAGATCCTGTCAAAATACCAGAGACATGGGAATGCGAGAATATCCGGGATGCAGTTCAATTACAGATGGATAAGAATCATTTGGATTATATCAGTGCAATCCAGAAATATGCGAGTTTGTTTGATAATTGATAATTGATAATGCTGAATGCATAATTCATAATTACGAATTATGCATTACGAATTGCGAATTATAAATCATTCTGCAATCGTACCAGTGCAGCCTGATCATTCAGGCGCACTGCCTGCTGAATGGCAATATCTCTGCAGAATTTGCTTTTATCGCGGGATGCATAGCGATCACATAACCCGACGGCCAGCTCAGTACAATAGAGAATATCAGCATCTACCACCATACTGTCTTCGAGGGATTTTGCCAGTCTGAGTGCAACTTCATCAAAAGTAGGCCAATCAAATGTGGCAGCACAACAGGGGAGCAGTTCTGCATAAAGCCAGTTTAGATCAAACGTCTGCCCGGCCTTTTCAACAATTTCTATTTGCGAAAGTACGAGTGACTTGGCTTCCCCATATCTCTGTTTCGACAGCAACAACAATACAAGATTAATGACAGGCGTAATTTCTATGACATTGATTTCGCGATACATGTCCATAGAATTACGATAGTAGGCTTCTGCCGTATCGGGCTGTAAATAACCCAGTCGATAGATTTCCCCGATATCATTCAGGCAATGAGCAATATAAACACGGAAACCAATTTGTTGGAAAAGAGTCAGTGCATACTCTAAATTCTGGCGTGCCTCCTGATAAAGTCCGCCGTGCTGATAAGTATTGCCCAGGCATTTATAGGACTTTGCAAGTCCGCAGGTATCTTGTGTTTGAATCTGTATCTCGATGGCTTGTTGAAGATAGATTCTCGCCAAATCAAGCTCATGTCTGGCATCACAGATACGCCCGATGAGCCAGAGTGTATCGGCTCTGTCATTGAGATAAGCGGCACGTCTTCTTTCGCTGATTTGATTAAAGAAAGCGAGTGATGCCATCAGAGCATCTATCGATTCCGTAATGTTGTTGCGCAAATGTAAGAGGATTCCTTTGACCTTATAGGCCAAAGCTTGAATGACGGGTGAATGGGTACGGATTCCCAATTCAAGCGAACGTTCAATGAGTTCTTCTGCCTCATCAAAATGAGTTTCCTGAACCCAGGTTTCAGCTTCGGCCAGCCATCCGAGTGCACGGATGGGGCTATTGGCGTCGGCATTACAGGCATCCAGACACACTTCACGCTTTTTAAACAAAGCATGTGCAGCCGCGTATTCGCTGCGCTGCCTTCGAATGATGGCAGCCTGAAGCAAAGGCTCAATGCATGCCTCGTATGCTCTTGCAGCGAACAAATGTTCTGACCGTCTTTCGTGGTAAAAAGTGACCACTTCGGAAAAATAGGCTTCGAGCATATCAGCACAAATTTGATGATGATGTTTGTAATGCCCATTTTCCTTGGTATTTCGAATCAGGGATTCTCTTAGCAGATCGTATTCAAAGCGGATAGTTGGATACCGAATTTCGAAGAGATGGTGTTCGAGCATGCACTCCAGGGTTGTGGCATTGCTCCCGAGTTCAGCCATTTCACAAGCGATGCGCCACTCATCTGCATCGAACTGCGCCCCCAGACAAGCGGCGATTTCAAGCTGTTCCATAGCATTGGACTGCTGCTTTAGATCCCTGAAAATGACACGCAGCCTCGAAAGCCATAATTCATGCAGTGAATCCGGGACTTCGATGGATGCATTCTCTTTGATAACGAACCCAGTTGGCCCAGGAATGAGCAATCCACGCTCGACCCAATCTCCGACGAGCTGAATGGCAAACAGGGGCATACCGTTGGTGCGCTGTGCAACATCTGAACACAGCTCATCATCGAGTCCGAGCAACTGGTGTACGAGTTCAAGTTGAGCTTCTGACGAGAGTGGAGCAATTTCAAGCTTAGTAACACCCGGATATTGGATGATACGTTTATAAGATTCCTCTCTCGAGGAGGCGAGTTCGATATCTTCACTTCGCGTGGTAGCCAGAATCAAAACGGGAATACCCTGAGCCATCTCGGAAGTCATCATAAACTCGATAAATTCCATCGAATACAGGGAATTATGAACATCATCCAGCCACAAAACAGCAGCTCTGTCGTGACAAATTCTTCGAAGGAATCTGCATAAAACGGCAAATTGTTCCTCAATGTCCGCAAAACGAATTCCCGGAATCGGGTAATCCGGATCATCCTGGAGCTGCATCAATTCGAGCATAGGAAGCGCATCATCGTATTCAACTTCGAGCTTATGCTCTGCCAAAAACCATTGAATGCGCTCAAGTGCTTTATTCCTCGTCAGATTCTGGCATGACAGGTAATACATCATTGCCCTGGCAATGCCCGGGGCATTGAGATGATCCTCATAATGGAATGCCTTGAGTGTATGCGCTATCGAAAGTTCATGTGCGCGTTGAGACATCCATTCGACGAGACGAGATTTTCCGCATCCTCTTGGGCCATCGAGAACAATGCATCGTACCGTGCGATCATTTCGGGTTGCAAGCAGCTGTGCATAAATTGTATCACGCTCAGCATCCCTGTCGACCATAGGAATAGAACGCAATCCCCAAAGACCTAACCCGGCCCCCAGCAGCTGATCGAATGGCTCATCGAAAGATTCACGCCGCCATGTTGCGGGGGCTGGCACAAGCGCTTTATTGTTATAGACAACCTCGGGCTCTTTCAACCGCTGTCGATAGACTTCGGCCAATGTTCCCAGATCCCGTTTGTCTCGCTCCTCACGTGCCTCTGCAGCTTGCGTTTGCTCCGAAATCGCCAGCGCAATGTCCGCAGAATCCATGCGCATCGTCTCGCCCATATCGGCAAGCAAATCATCCGCGATAGAACTATTGTCACCTTTATGGGCAAAATGCTGCGTCGCAGATAACGATACCTGATCCGGTTGGTACAATGTATTAAAAATACTCGAACTACCATTGTACTCAACCACATTGTATTCACACGAGTCCGGCACATTCTGAATTTCGCTGTGTGGCTCGCTTTGTGCCTCTGGCTTTTCTGGTTCAGATTCCGAAGGCTCGGGCAAACATACGAGTTCCCACGCAGCTTCTGCGGCATACTCAAAACGATCCGTCACTTTTTTGGCCAGCATTTTCGAGAGCCATCCCTGAAAACCCTCCGGCAAGTGACGACCTGTCACCGGTTCCGGCTCTTCATTCAGCTGACAACGCAGAACATCTGTGCCCGATACTTTTGCAAAAATACGACGCCCTGTCGCAAATAAATATGCCAAGCAACCAAGCGAATATAAATCAGTCCATGGACCTTGATCTCGAACTTGATTCAGTATTTGCTCCGGTGCCATGTATCTTGGCGTACCTGCCACCATCCCATCCGGTGATTCTTTGTTCCCAAATGCTTTGGCAATTCCAAAATCCGTCAGCATGACGCGAGATTGCATATCATCACGCATCAAAAGAATATTGCCGGGCTTGATATCGCGGTGAATCACATCACGGGCATGTGCATGCGCCAAAGCATCCAACAATTCAAGCAGCAAATAACGCATCTGAAGCCAGGGCAAAGGCGCTTTCGGCTTGGGAAGCGTACCCCCACTCGCCAATTCCATCGCATAATACTGGCTTCCACTGGCAAACTGCCCCTCCGATGCCTCGTACAATGCATCATCCGTAATGCCGTAATCGAGCAGACGAATAATGGATGGATGATGCAAACGTGCAACCGCACGCACTTCATTGGCAAATCCTTGCCTGAACGTTTCATCCTGGGCACCAACACCCGTTAAAACCTTGACCGCAACAGGCAAAGACTGATCCCTGTGGATGCCTTCCCATACAACACCCACTGATCCTTTGCCGATCGGCCTGATTAAATCAAATGGTCCTAACGATAACTTTTCCATGCAGTGCCTGATTTTCTAATGATGCGCCATTCTGCGTGCGCACATATACCCACATCCCAATTTACGACATCTTGCATTATAATTCATCTATATTTTTATGTCATGGGTGTATTCTATTTTTCTGATCTATTGGTCACAGACCAATACGATCTGATGGAATTTGCTTTTGCCTGCGGCAATACGCAAATTCCGCCGTGCTATTGCCTGCGGCAATACGCACGACTAAAAAAAGCGGCTTAAAAGCCGCTTTTTGAATGACCCAAATTCCTCCTACAGTGCAAAACCGAGGTTCACACTGAACAAAAACCCGTGGATTGGCTTGTTCTGGTCGACTTCACCCATTTCCATATAGTAGCCATTCTCATCTATTGTCAGAGGCGAACGATCCGGGGCCTCTTCGATGGTGTAACGCATATCAAGGCCAATCTCCAGACCCGATGCGATAAAGCTGATGCCGCCGCCGAACTGTGCTCCAAATTGTGCAAAAACATCACTGTCACATCGACGGCTGCTAGTCTCGTAAGAAACGAAAGTCACAGACGCTGCAGCTGCACCATAAAGATCAAATCCACCGTAATCAAAGACATGCCCGCGAAGCCCAATGACCAATGGCACTTTAAAGAAGTCTTGCAGCTGAATATTATCAAAAGTACCAAACATATAGTCATTGATCAATTCAACTGAAAGCCAGCGAATCGGGCGAATTTTCAGATAAAACCCAATACCGCCATTGATCTTGTTGTGCAGTTCAGACGACTCAAAATAATCATCCGCCTTGAGTAGGACATTGCTGTTGACCGATCCCACACCTCGGATACCAAAACCGAGTTTATAGGCACGGGGCTCATCCGATTCTGTACTTTCTGCAACAACCGTTGTGGCAGGTTGTTCTACAACCACCACCGGACGGACTACACGCGGACGGACATTGTAATAAATAGGCGCCGGATGATGATGCACATGAACCACGCCAGGACGAGGTGCAGGAGGAGGCGGGCGATGTCCAGGACGAGGACCAGGACCATGAGGACGAGCTATCGATGCATCTGCATCCGCATCAAGATTCAGCGTAGGAACATCAATATTAAATGAATCCTCATGAATGAGGGAATCCGAGAGAGAAGATTCTGCATAGGCACAAAAAGGAATGAGCATCAACGCAGAGGCGAATATTACAGAAGCTAATTTTGACATATCTTTCTCTCCTTATAACAAGGCGTTTTATTGTTTCTTTCCAAGAGCCAACGCTCTTTTAAAACTAAAAGCAAAAGATATGCCAATTAAAAATCCAACTCCTCTGCATCGTCCGCATGGGCCATCACAAAATTAAATCTCGGCTTGGGATCGTTGCCCATCAATTCAGAAACCACCGTTTCGGTGACTTCCTCGTCCTCGGGTGCAATGACTACGCGCAATAGATGACGTGTCGCCGGATTGAGTGTCGTCTCATACAGCGTTTGTGGCATCATTTCGCCGAGACCTTTAAAACGCGAAATTTGCACGTCTTCCATTTTTTTGTGATTTTTTCGCAACAGCGCATCCAACTCTTTTTCGTCGAGCACCCAATGGGTCTTTTTCCCAATATCCACGCGGAAAAGCGGGGGCTGGCCAATATAAACGCAGCCTGCATCGATGAGCGGACGCATTTGACGATAGAAAAATGTCAGCAAAAGCGTCGAAATATGATGACCATCACTGTCGGCATCCGCAAGAATGATAACCTTGTGATAACGCAGCCGCTCGAGAGTGCAATCTTTGCCAAGGGTACATCCCAATGCATTGGCAATGTCGTTCAATTCCCTATTTTGCTGAACTTTGCCGCTGCCCGCTGTTTCGGCATTCTGTACTTTGCCGCGAAGTGGCAAAATGGCCTGAATGCGCCTGTCCCTGCCCTGTTTTGCAGAACCACCTGCCGAATCGCCCTCAACGAGGAAAAGTTCGCATTCTTCGGGATTGTTAGAAGAACATTCTGCCAATTTCCCTGGCAAATTCAATCTCTTAGTCGTCTTAACAGACTGCGTAACATTCAATGCAGCCTGGCGCGAAGCCTGGCGTGCCCTGGCAGCCAGAATGACCTTATCCGCAACAGATTGACCAGCTTTCGGGTGAGAGGCAAAAAATGCTTCAACTTCATTTTTGACCGCATTCGAAATCCATGTCCGAATATCGACGTTGCCCAAACGTCCCTTGGTCTGTCCCTGAAACTGCGGATTCGTAATGAACAGGCTAATGGCAGAGAACAAACCTTCCCGAATATCTTCTGCCTGAACAGTCACCCCGCGAGGCACCATCGAATGCTGCTCCATGTAATTCTTGAGCGCACGCCCCACGCCATCCCGCATGGCACCTTCGTGTGTACCGCCATCGGGGGTGGGAATGGCATTGACAAAACTCTGTGTCACCTCGCGGCTTTGATCGCACCAACACAAGGCAACATCGAATTTACCCTGCTCATCATCGCGAGAAATTGTACAAATATCGCTCTGAATTTTTTCTGTTTTTTCGGACGCAATCATGTGCTCGATGAGATCGCTCAAACCGCCGGCAAAACAAAAAACCTCGTGCGTCTGGTTGACCTTGTCATCGTAGGTAATCTCAATGCCATTGAGCAAATACGCCTTAATTTCGAGGCGTTCCCGAATGAGATCGGTATCGAACATCACATCGGGAAAAATTTCGGGATCTGGCCTGAAGAAAATGGAAGTCCCCGTCAATCGGCTGTTACCTACGCGTTTGACTTTGGTTTGCGGCACTCCCTGGCTGTAACGCTGCTCAAAGATGCCGCCATCGCGCTCGATGCGTGCAAAAAAGTCAATGCTCAATGCATTGACGACGCTGGAACCAACGCCATGCAAACCGCCCGACGTCTTGTAATTATTATTGTTGAATTTACCACCCGCATGGAGCTTAGTTAAAATGACCTGCAAAACACTCTCTTTTGCGACAGGATGAATATCGACAGGAATACCGCGCCCATCGTCGGTCACCGTCATCGAACAGCCATCTTCGTGAAGAATGACGCCGATTTTTTGGGCATAACCATTCATCGCCTCATCGATCGAATTGTCCAGAATTTCCCATAATAAATGATGAAGCCCCTGTTTTCCGGTCGTGCCGATGTACATCCCCGGGCGAAGCCGTACCGCCTCAAGACCCTCTAATATCTCAATATCCTTTGCAGAATAACTCTCGCTCATGCCATTTCCCTGGTAAAATCACAAAAACCGACAAAGCCGTTCCACAGAACGGCTCCTTGGGATATTTCAGACTGCACCTTTTAAAACAACAGTCCCCCACACAAAAGAATTATTTTCCCTCAGGAACAAAAAACAGCGTGACGTAGGGACGACCCCGTGTGGTCGCCCCAAGGCGAGCAGTAGCGACGTGTCGTGACACGTCGCAAGGCGAGCAATCCAATGGGAACAATAAACAGCGAGACGTAGGGGCGACCCCGTGTGGTCGCCCCAAGACGAGCGGCGCGGCGTATGCGTTGGCAAAGACGTGTCGTGACACGTCTCTTAACAACGCATAGCCGCGCCCCACCATCATTTAAACAAAATATCGATCACCTCATCGACGCGTTTGACAAAGATAAATTTGATTTCATTCCGCACTGATTCATGCACATCCTCGATGTCACATTTATTCTTTTCGGGCATGATGATGGTGCGGATGCCGGCTCGATGGGCACCCAAAACCTTTTCGCGAATGCCGCCTACTGGCAGGACATTTCCACGCAGAGAAATCTCGCCAGTCATAGCAATTTCAGCGGG
>OCTW011315532.1_pt1 | contig 10261 bp, 8 predicted proteins | sample 1539671 | NCBI WGS metagenome assembly OCTW01 (sample SAMN02144230, study PRJEB22623) | gut metagenome | biome: sheep rumen | host: Ovis aries | place: New Zealand
GGGAGCGGGGCCCAATAAACCTGTGAAGTTGCTATTGACGGCTAGTGGTGGCCCATTCAGAACTTGGAAAGCAGAAGATATTGCTTTAGCAACAAAAAACCAGGCACTTTGCCATCCTAATTGGAAGATGGGCCGAAAAATAACAGTTGACTCTGCAAGCATGATCAATAAGGCTTTGGAAGTTATTGAAGCAAGGTGGTTATTTGATATGCCGCCGGAAAAGATAAAGGTTTTGGTACATCCACAAAGTGTGATTCATTCGGCAGTGGAGTTTTCAGATGGTGCAGTTATTGCACAGCTTGGCACTCCAGATATGCGGCTGCCGATTCTATATGCGATGTCTTGGCCGGAACGTTTGCCTACAGGCGGGGAACCTTTGGATCTGTTAAAAATGTCTGCATTGACATTCGAAGAACCCGATATAAATAAATTTCCAGGTTTGAGATTGGGGTATGACGCTCTAAAAGTGGGTGGAACTATGCCAACAATACTAAATGGAGCAAATGAGGAAGCTGTTGCCGCATTCTTAGAAGATAGAATCAGCTTTGGCGGAATTGCTCGATTAGTTGAAGAAACAATGCTGAAGCTTCCTGCAATTATGCATCCTACTTTAGAGGAAGTATTTAGTACGGATCGGATTGCCCGCAAAACGGCACTTGATTTATTGAAAACGGGCAGGTTTTAACCTGCCCGTTTTTGGAGGATAATTAATGTATATATTTCTTGCACTGTTGCTTCTTTCCTTTTTAGTAGTCGTCCACGAAGGCGGACATTTTATGGCAGCCAGAATATGTGGAATTGAAGTAGAGGAATTCTCAGTGGGAATGGGTCCTGCACTCTTCCAGAAGGCAGGTTCAAAAGGGACAGTCTTTTCACTTAGATTATTTCCAATTGGAGGGTTTTGTGCATTTTATGATGAGAATGAAGATGGGGATGATCCACGCGGCTTTCGCAGGCAAGCTGTCTGGAAAAGGTTTGTAACAGTAATAGCAGGCCCGCTAATGAATTTTATCGCTGCTGTCCTTGTCATTATTATATATTTGAACTGTATTGGGCTGCAGACAAGCGTACCGCGTGTTGGAATGATTGAGGAAATTGCCGCATCGCAAGGGTTATCTGTCGGTGATGAGATTGTTTCAATCAATGGAAACAAAATGGAAAATGCGTCTCAAATATCGAACGCAATTATGGAAAGCAATGGCGAGACAGTTAAAATGAGCATCAAAAGAGGAGAACAGCGTGTAGAACTACAGCTGCAGCCTTTTTATGATGAAGAATACGGCAGATATAGACTGGGGTTTACATTTGATCAGGAAAGACACAGGTTGTCTTTGATGACATCTGTTACTACTTCTTTCAGCTATAATTTAGATAATGGAACTCTTATTTTGAAAACACTTCGTGATTTGATAATTCATGGAGAAGGTATAAATGAAGTTACAGGTCCAGTTGGAACAATATATGTCATTTCTGAAGTAACTAAGCAAGCGGGATTCGATATTTTCTTTGAATTGTTAGCTATTATTTCCGTTAATTTGGGGATTATGAACTTGCTTCCTATACCAGGGTTGGATGGAAGCAGACTCTTATTTTTGCTTGTTGAAGGAATGCGAAAGAAACCCATTGATGCTCAAATTGAAAGTCGCATCTATTTAACTGGGTTTATCCTGCTGATTGGAATTATGATAATAATGACATATAAGGACATTTTCAGCATAATAAATGGATTATGGGGATAAAGAATTATGACAAGACAAGTAAAAGTTAAAGAATTGTTGATTGGCGGCGGAGCACCTGTTAGTGTTCAGTCTATGACAAATACAGATACTGCAGATAGTGAAGCAACCTTGTCTCAAATTCGCGCACTTAAAACTGCTGGAGCGGATTTGGTTCGTATCTCAGTGTACAATGAGGCGTGTGCAAATGCAGTCAGAACAATAGTTGATCAGTCTCCTTTGCCATTGGTTGCGGACATTCATTTTGATTATAAGTTGGCAATTGCAGCAGTGGAAAATGGGATTCACAAATTAAGAATTAATCCGGGCAACATAGGTGGAGAAGATAAAGTACATGCTTTGGCAGATTGCTTGAAACAGCATCATATTCCGGTACGGATAGGGGTAAATTCAGGCTCAGTCGAAAAAGATATTTTACAGAAATATGGAGGCCCAACTCCTGAAGGAATGGTCGAATCCGCTCTCAATCATGCCCGATTATTGGAAAAATATGGTTTTTACGATATTGTATTGTCAATGAAGGCAAGTAACGTGCGGGATACTGTATTGGCATATAGAATTGCACATGATAGCTGCGAGTATCCACTCCATGTTGGAGTTACAGAAGCTGGACTTCCTGAACAGGGACGAATAAAAAGCGCAATTGGAATTGGCACATTGCTTCTGGAAGGAATAGGGGATACGATTCGCGTGAGCTTGACCGGTGATCCTTGTCTTGAGCCGCCTGCAGGAATTGAGATTTTGGAGGATGTGGGACTGCGTACAAATGCTGTACAGTATATTAGCTGTCCTACTTGTGGAAGAACATGCATAGATGTTCCGGGAATAATGTCAAAGGTTCAGGAAGAACTGAAAGGGGTTAAAATTCCTTTTAAGATTGCCGTTATGGGATGCGTTGTCAACGGACCGGGAGAAGCGAGAGAAGCAGACATTGGCATCTGTGGAGGAGGAAATGGAAATGGACTCTTGATTCGTAAAGGCCAAATTCCTCGAAAAATATCTGGTGATCTCGCGCAGATATTAATTGCTGAGATTAAGCAAATGATTAGGGAGAAGTAAGAATGGAGTCTTGGGAGAAGCTTCTGAGCGGTATGGCCGGAGACTTATCCGGTCATCTAAAGCTGGAACGGGTTCGAGTTAATCCTGAAGGGAATCGAATGGAAGTGTATTTTTCTTCAGATTTGCTGGTAGAAGAAGCGCCATTTAGAGCGATTCGTTCAGCGTTACGCCGATACTTTGATCCAGTTCAGGTTTCTCTTGTAATTAGATGTCCTGAATTGGGAGATTCATTTCTAGCAGAACCGCAAAAATATGCAGATTTTATACGGAGATGCGTGCATCGAAAATTTCCAAGCTGTGTTCCTTTCTTGCAATCTGCAAAATTAGAATGCAAGGGAAGTATGCTATCAATTTTAGTTACCAATCCTATTGCTCCAGCTTATATGGAGAATATGGGTATAAACCAATATATAGAAGCCCTCTCAGAAAATGTCTTCGGTAAACATGTACATGTACAATGTCAAGCTATTCAGTTGCGAGAAGAGCAATTGGAAGAAATCAGAAAAAAAAGAAAAGAAGAAGAAGTTGCAGAACTATCGCGCATGGTAGAAGTACAACGTGAAAAACAAAAGAAGGATGATGAAAAGGCAAAGAAAAGCAGGGCAATACTAGGACGGCCTATCTCAGCTGCTGCCATTGATATTAGGGAGCTTACGGAAGAAGCAAGTAAAGTTGTAATACAGGGCGATGTTGTTAGTGCCGAAACGAAAGAAGTACGTGGCGGTGAAATGGTTATTCTGTCCTTTGCAATAACCGACTATACAAGCACTATGAAGTGCAAAGCCTTTTTGCGATATAAAAAACGTCAAGGACGTCATGGCGAAGAAACAGATGAAACGCCTCCTACGCCGGAAGAAAAGAAAGCAGTACAAGACGTTATTGATGCAGTAAAAAAAGATGCATGTTTAGCAGTTCGCGGCGATGTCAAAATGGACAATTTTGAACATGGGCTGGTTCTTTCAGTGCTCGATATTGATCGGAGAGAGAAACAGGTCAGAATTGATAACTGCGAAGAAAAGCGAATTGAATTGCATTTACATACCAATATGAGCGAAATGGATGGTGTATGTTCGGCTGAAGATTTAATTAAAAGAGCAGCTAAATGGGGGCATAAGGCTATTGCAATTACAGACCATGGTGTTGTCCAGGCTTTTCCAAAGGCTTTTGCTGCAGCAAAGAAGAATGGAATAAAGCTATTGCCAGGAATGGAAGGTTACCTTACAGATATAATTGACGTTGTTAAAAATGGTGATAACAGAGCGTTAACAAATGACATGGTCGTTGTTGATTTTGAAACTACGGGATTAAATCCGCATACATGTCATATTATAGAAATCGGGGCAATACGAATACGTAATGGGCAGATCGTGGAGGAGTATTCTCGATTTGTAAATCCCATGGTTTCAATTCCGCCAGAAGTAAGTAAGTTAACTGGAATAACTGATGCTATGGTCAGAGATGCTAATCCTGCTGACAAAGAAATTCCAGAGCTCCTTCGTTTTATTGGTAATGCGACATTTGCAGCTCATAATGCGAAATTTGATTATTCCTTTTTATGTGAAGAATGCAACCGACTCGGTATAAAGATTAGTCTGCCTGTTTTAGATACGCTTGAATTATCGAGAAGGTTATATCCTGAATTGCGCTCTCATCGTTTAGGCGCAGTTTGCAAATTTCTTGGAGTCAGCCTTAAAAATGCGCATCGTGCGGTTCACGATGCGCATGCTACTGCGCTAGCATTGAATATTATGCTTGAAAAAATGGCTGACAAAGGTATTGCTCATTTGGATCAAATTAATAATTCGTTAGAGGCTGGAGCAATAAGTGAGTCATTTCATATTACTCTATTGGCTGCGACTCAAGATGGAATGACCAATCTTAACCGAATTGTTACAGAAGGACATTTACATTATTTTAGCAAAAGACCACATACACCTAGAACTATCCTTCAGAAGTATCGAAAGGGCCTTTTGGTTGGCTCTGCTTGTGAAGCGGGGGAACTTTTTCAAGCGATTGTCGAAGGTAAGAGCTGGACAGAATTAAAGCAAATCGCAGAATTTTATGATTATCTTGAAATACAACCGATTGGTAATAACGCATTTATGCTGAGAGAGGGAACTGCTGAAAATGAAGAGGAGTTAAGAGAGTTCAATCGAACAATCGTAAAATTGGGAAATGAATTAGGAATTCCAGTATGTGCTACAGGTGATGTCCATTTCATGGATCCTAATGACGCTATTTTCAGAGCGATATTACAAAATATGCAAGGATTCAAAGATTGTGATCTTCAAGCACCTTTATATTTCAAGACAACACAAGAAATGCTGGATGAGTTTTCTTATCTGGGAAAAGAGAAGGCTTATGAAGTAGTAATTAAAAACCCTGCAAAAATCGCAGAACAAGTGGAGGAGATCACGCTGTATCCAAAACATCCAGAAGGGAAGGATACATTTCAACCTTTTTGGCCGGATGCGGCGGATAATATTAAAAACCTTTGTGAGAGTAAAATATTGGAATTGTACGGTGAAAATCCGCCAGAGATTGTTACCGCAAGAAAAGATAAGGAATTGAAATCAATACTGGGATATGGATATGGAACTCTATATAATATTGCTGAAAAATTGGTTAAGAAGTCTAATTCCGATGGCTATTTGGTTGGTAGCCGTGGGAGCGTGGGGTCATCATATGTTGCGCATCTTGTTGGAATATCGGAAGTAAATGCACTTCCACCGCATTATCGATGCCCATCTTGTAAGTATACAAATTTTGATGTGGACAAAAGCCAGTATAAGGTTGGGGTTGATCTTCCTATTGCAAATTGCCCGGTATGTGGTTGCGAACTGGTTCGCGAGGGGTTTGATATTCCTTTTGAAGTTTTTTTGGGATTTAAAGGGGATAAAGTTCCGGATATTGATTTAAATTTTTCTGGTGTATATCAGCCTAAAGCACATGCATATATTGAAGAACTCTTTGGAAGGGGATATTGTTACCGTGCTGGAACAATTGGTACGTTAGCAGATAAAACTGCGTACGGATATGTTCGACGTTATTGTGAAGATAGAGGGCTATCATTACCGGAGGCAGAGATGGGACGTCTGGCAGCTGGATGTGTAGACGTTAAAAGAACAACAGGACAACATCCTGCAGGAATGGTTGTTTTACCTAAAGAATATGAAATCTGTCAGTTTGTTGCTTTGCAGCATCCGGCTAATGATATGAGCAGCCCGGTTATTACTACACATTACGACTTTGGTTCAATGCATGATGTGCTTGTTAAGCTTGATGTGCTAGGGCATGACGATCCGACAATGATTCGTATGCTTGAAGATTTAACCGGTGTGGATGCAAAAACCATTCCACTTACAGATCCGGATGTTATTTCACTTTTTTCAGGTACAGAAGCACTTGGCGTTACGCCTGAGGATATAGGTTCAAATACTGGAACATATGGGGTGCCTGAATTTGGAACGCGTTTTGTCCGACAGATGCTAGAAGAAACCAAACCGCATTCAATGGAAGAATTGATTCGGATTTCAGGGCTATCACATGGAACGGATGTATGGATCGGAAATGCGCAAGATATTATTAAAGCAGGAATCGCACCGCTTCGGGATTGTATTTGTTGCCGTGATGATATTATGAATGCGTTGATTGAATACGGCGTTGATCCATTAATGGCGTTCAAAACAATGGAGAGCGTGAGAAAAGGTAAAGGACTTACGCCTGAAATGGAGGGGACCATGCTAGAACATGAAGTTCCAGATTGGTTCATAGATTCCTGCAAAAAAATAAAGTATATGTTTCCTAAGGGACATGCAGTAGCATATGTAACGATGGCTTTGAGAATTGCGTGGTATAAAGTTCATCGACCTGCTGCATATTACTGCGCTTATTATACGGTAAGGGCAGATTGCTTTGATGCTTCCATATTAGGAGGTTCCGTTGAATCTATACGTTCAAAATATCATGAGATGGAAACCCAAAAGGACCAAACGGCAAAGGAAAAAGAACTTATGACAGTAATGGAATTGGTTATAGAGATGCTTTGCAGGGGGATTCATCTTTTACCGGTAGATATCGAAAAATCAGATGCGACTAAATTTCAGCTTATATCTGACGATGAAATACTGATGCCATTTAATGCAATTCCGGGAATGGGAGAGACAGCTGCAAAGTCAATTGTAAAAGCAAGAGAAAAGGCAGCATTTATTTCAATTGAAGATATGATGAAGCGCACAAAGGTATCTCAAACGATTTGCGATATTATGAAAGAAAATGGTTGTTTTAACCGCCTTCCTGAAACAAATCAGATTACTTTATTTTAAGCGCTTAGAAAAAATATTTTCAATATAAGAAAAACGAACGTTTTTCTTACCTTAAAAAACGGGAATGATGGAATAATTGTTCGACAAATGACGGAAAAATGTTAATAGGATGCAAAAAAAGAAAAGATGCAGCTTTACGAGCTTGAATTTTCGGTTATAATTTGATAAAATACCTACTGGCTTTGCATGATGCAGAGCATAATACTTTCATTTTTAAAGGAGATGTACTTACCATGGCGGTTGCTAAGGTGAAGGAACAAACAATTCTACAATTTGCAGATAAGTCTTCGGATGTTGCGTCTATTCAAGCAAAGGTGCGTCAGATTTGGAAAGATGCCGGCAATAAAGTATCTGAACTAAAAACAATTGATATTTATCTTAAGCCCGAAGAAGAAAAAGCATATTATGTTATTAATGGGTCTGTTACTGGAACTGTTGAATTGTTTGCGTAATCAAAAAAGCTGTCTCACATATATAATGTGGGACAGTTTTTTTATGAATAAGGATTCTGTACAAAGCATAGTAGATGAAGTAACAAATTGTTATTTAAAATATTATAGACAGGAACATGCAAATTCCAGTTGTACATAACGTTTAAGGGATAAGTTTAAAACAAAGTCATTTTAATTGCAGGTTATATAATCTCTATTATATTGGCAATAACACTTATATATTGAAGATTGAACTCTAAAAATAGGATGAGGATATTATGATTCAAGACATATTTCCAAAGCATTTAAAGAACACCTTTCATCACGAGATTGCAGCTGAAGCAAACGATAATTTGATCTTTTTTGAAAATGGAAGGATTTATATTAATTATGACAGCAATAACAATGAACTTTCTTTTCCTAAAATGGCTGACTCAAGAGAAATTACAAATGTTATCTATTTGTTTTCCATTGACGATCAACGGTTTTTTTTAGTTTTCGATAAAAAATTGATACCGAGCTCTTATAAACCTTTGGGATTAAATGAGATCCGTCAATTAAAAATATTCAATAAAGAAAATGTATATGCTGTTTTCACCGCTTTTCACTTATGGAAATGGTATATGGATAATCAATACTGTGGAAGATGCGGACATGCTACGATGCATGATTCTGTTGAGCGAGCATTAGTTTGTCCAGTATGTAAGAATACAATTTATCCAAGGCTCAATCCGGCTGTCATTATTGGAATAATTCACGGAGAAAAAATACTACTCACAAAATATAATACGGGTTTTTCACATAATGCGCTTGTGGCAGGGTTTACGGAAATTGGAGAAACGTTAGAAGAGACGGTGCAAAGAGAGGTCATGGAGGAAGTCGGCCTTAAGGTTAAAAATATAGTGTATTACAAATCGCAACCATGGGGAATTGCACAGGATATATTGGTTGGCTTTTTCTGCCAAGTAGATGGAGATGAAACTATATATATGGATAGTAGTGAATTGAAATATGCTAACTGGGTTGAACGCGACAAAGTTGAACTCCAACCAACGGATTATAGCCTGACGAATGAAATGATGAAAATTTTTAAAGAAGGAAAAGATCCGTTCAGTAAATGAGGAAGATCTAATGTCCGATAGGCTTAAAATAGCCAAGAAGAGACCTCTTGTGAGAAGGAATGCTATAAATCATTAGGCTTATGAATCTAAGGTTTTATACGGGAACTGCAGAACCGGGGTTCATAGACCTTTTGACAAGATATCCCGTTGATTGCCAAGAAGCCGGGATAAATCCAGCCTGGATAACCATAATAAAACTGATGGAAGAGAAGATTCTCAAGTGGCAGTGAATTACCACATTTAAGATAGAACATTATTTAAACATCATATTCCGGATTACGAAGCAAAAAAATAGGTGGAATTGGTGCAGAGTGGAAAAATGTAATCTTAATCATCATAATGATGTGATTGTGTTCCGTACAGAACCAGGAGTTAAAAGAATTGCCATTTGGAAATTATACATTCTTTGAAGAACTGTCTCAGGAGGAGAACGACTAAATAGAACACGGTTAAGAGTATATAACAATTAAACAGGTATAGTATTCCGGTATAAGGAAAGTATTTTGTCGGTTAGAAACCATTTATGGAAACAATCCCCAATGAAAAGGGTGCACGTAGATGATGACTGCAGTATAGTTCGGTAAAAACATAGCATTTGTTTGTAGACAGAATCAGCATTACTCGATAAAATTTCAGCGTTTTGAGATTGTTGTATTTCATAAAGGAGATAATGCATGTTGGATTCTGAATTACCACCATTAAGAGATATTATTGCTATAGAGGGAGAGGATGTTGTAACTAAAGACGGAGAACACATTCCGCTGCTTCTTTATGAAGTACAATTTGAAATGCGAAATGGCTATGTAATACGGGAAACAGACGAAAAAGTTTTTAATGAAAAAAATAAATAATAATATTCTTTTATGAGCTGTGGTATACTTCACAGCTTTTTTATTTATAATTAATTGTCCAATAAGAGATAGATGCTTTTGTATTGATAGAAGTTATGATAAAATGAAGACGTAAAAGCTGCATTCAGTTGGTATATGAAGAGACGCTAGCGAGCAAAATAATATTATGATATACATATAGTAGAAAGATAAATAGTGTAAACTACAGAGATTAATGAAGATGAAGCTTTGCAGCACTTGCAGATTTTATTAATTATGTGGTTACAACAAAGTTAGAGTGACGCGATGAGTGAAAAGCATTTTATTTTTACTATTACGAAACGATTGATTTATTTCTTTCTTTTTATTCTTATGTTTGAAGCGAGAAGTTCTTACTGTGAAACTTATAAAGAATCTCCTGAATATGTGCAATATGAGAATGAATTTTTTTCAATATCCTATCTAGGGATGCATTGGGATGAAGTTTATGGCCCGTATATTCAGTTTTCATTTAGGAATAAAACAGAACAAAACATTATGCTTTCGATTGATTATTTGACGATCAATCGACGTATGTGTAATGTGTATTATGCGGATTATATTCAAGCGGGAGGATATAAGACAGAGCAAGTTGCTGTAGGGATGGATAAAGAATATCTTTTAGAAGATTCGATTTACAGTGTTATTCCAGATATATGGATATATGCCGACGATGAGAAACAGACAGATCTTTTTCACGAAAAGATGTATTTCTTTCCC
>OCTW011515113.1_pt1 | contig 10260 bp, 9 predicted proteins | sample 1539671 | NCBI WGS metagenome assembly OCTW01 (sample SAMN02144230, study PRJEB22623) | gut metagenome | biome: sheep rumen | host: Ovis aries | place: New Zealand
CGTGCGCAAGGCGAGCCGGTTCGTGGCCCGTGCGGTGGCGCGGACGGTCGAGATGGGCATCCCGCGCCGCGACGGCCTGGCCATCGAGGAGGTGCTGGGCGAGCTGATTCCGGGGCCATTCCCCGCGTTTTTTTGATTCGCTTAATTGTACAACTTTCCATTTTCAAAATCCCGCCCTTGCCGTCTGCGAGGGCTTTTGCTATAATTCGCTTGTTCGGTTGAGGGCCGGGCAAACCGCCGCGAGGCCGGGCTTGATCTTTTCCATACTCCCGGGTGCGCAATGGCCCGGGGCCGGCGGCACGCGAAAGCGGAGCCCGCCAAGGGCGGATGGCAACATCCGCCGACGTGTGCAGCAGTACGCACAAATCAATAAATCGCTCGCCCGCGTAGCCTGTGCTTTTGGTATAATATCAGTCAGAGAGCGAGAGCGAATGACGAATGAACTGTAAAATGGTAGATAGCGTCTTCAAGCGCGACATACTGGAACGGCATGTTTCAGAAGACCGTATGTTTTGACGGGAGGAGATGAATCATGATTCTAGACAAAAGGAAGATGACGGAAGAAGACATCAAATTGCAGTTCATAACGCCTGCAATTGTGGACAAGTGGACTCTCTCCCGAATCACGATGGAGACGAGGATCACCGACGGTCAGATCAACCTCAAGGGCAATTTTGTCGTCCGCTCCCAGCCCAAGAAGGCCGACTATGTTCTCTATCTCTCCCCGGACAAACCCATAGCCATTGTCGAAGCAAAGGACAATACCCATTCCGTTTCCTACGGACTCCAGCAAGCGATAACATACGCCCGCATGATGGATGTTCCGTTCGCATACAGTTCAAACGGCGACGCATTCCAGGAGCATGACTTGCTTACGGGGCTTGAACGCACGTTGCCGCTGAACGCCTTCCCGACGGTCGAGGAGCTTTCTACCCGATGGGAGCGGGAGGCCAACAACGGGAAGGGCGTCACCCCGGACGAGAAGAAAATCATTGCCGAGCCGTATTACTCCAGCCAGAATACGTATGGCCCGCGCTACTACCAGCGCAATGCCGTGAACCGCGCAGTCGAAGCCATTGCAAGAGGGCAGAAGCGGCTCTTGCTCGTCATGGCCACGGGAACCGGCAAGACGTATACCGCCTTTCAGATTGTTCATCGTTTGCTAAACAGCGGACTCAGGAAGAAAGTGCTCTACCTTGCAGACAGGAACAATCTGGTAGACCAGTCGATTCAGCAGGATTTCTCGCCACTTGAAAAGACGATACACAAGGTCAACTTTGCGAAGGACGATCCTCTCACCGTGACTTCGCATGAAGTGTTCTTCTCTCTCTACCAGCAGCTCGCCGGCAACGAGGAGAGCGAGGATGACGAAAGCGGCGAGGAGACGGTCGCCCGTTTTGCCAAACTGTTCACCAAGGACTTCTTCGACCTTGTGATCGTCGACGAATGTCATCGCGGTTCCGCGAAGAAGGACAGCAACTGGCGCAAGATACTCGAGTATTTCTCGTCTGCGACGCAGATTGGCATGACGGCGACCCCGAAGGAAACGAAGTATATCTCAAACATCGACTACTTCGGCGAGCCCGTATACACATACAGCTTGCGCGAGGGAATCGAGGACGGCTTTCTCGCGCCGTTCAAGGTCATCAACGTGAGAACCGACATATCCGACGGATGGCGTCCGATCAAGGGCCAGCTCGACAAGTACGGCAGGCTGATCGAAGACCGCATCTACTCCAACAGCGACTTCGACTACAACATCGTTCTGGAGGACCGCACGTACCAGGTCGCCCGCGAGATCACGGAGTACCTGAAGAGCACCGACAGGATGCAGAAGACAATCGTGTTCTGCGCCAACGAAGACCATGCGGAGCGGATGCGCATCGCATTGAACAACCTCAACGCCGACATGGTGAAGGAGAACCCCGACTATGTCGTTCGCATCACCGGCTCCGACACCTACGGCAAGAGCAAGCTCGACTACTTCATATCCGTCTCCGCGCAGTATCCGGTAATCGCCACGACGTCCAAGCTGCTCTCGACCGGTTCCGACTGCAAGATGACAAAGCTCATCGTCCTCGACGAGATGATAAGCTCCATGACGGAGTTCAAGCAGATTATCGGACGCGGCACGCGCATCAGGGAGAAGGAAGGCAAGAGCTTCTTTGTCGTGATGGACTTCCGCAACGTCACGCGTCTTTTCGCGGACCCCGACTGGGATGGTCCGATAGAGATGTACGAGGGCTTCAATCGAAATCCGCCCGAGGACCGTCCGCCGCCAGGCCCGCCGCCTGATCCTCCTCTGCCACCGGTCGGCAAGTTTTTCGTGGACGCGACGGGATGCGAAGTCCACATCGCCGGCAAGAGCGTCTCGGTCTACGACGCCAACGGCAAGCTCCTTGTCCAGGAGAGCATCGTCGACTACACGCGGTTCAACATCCAGCGCAGATACGCCTCGCTCGACAACTTCATCCTCCACTGGTCGGCAGAGGAGAAGAAGGCGGCGATCCGCGAGGAGCTGCGGTTCGAGGGCATCGACCTCGATCTGATGAAAGCCGAGGCTGGGCTGTCCGATGTCGACGATTTCGACTTCATCTGCCATGTTGCCTTCGACCAGAAGCCGCTGACGCGCAGCGAACGCGCGAACAATGTCAAGAAGCGCGATTTCCTGAGCAGGTATGGTGGCGTTGCTCGACAGGTACTCGAGGCGCTGCTCGACAAGTACATGAACTCCGGCATCTACGAGGTCGAGAATCTCGGCGTCCTTCAACTAGATCCGTTCAGGAAGTTTGGCAAGCCGAACAAGATAGCCGACTTCTTCGGCGGCAAGGAAGGGTATCTGAAAGCCGTCAGAGAACTTGAGGGAGAACTTTACAAGGTAGGGTAGCGCAATGGGAAATCTATCTGGATTCGTCAAACGCATTCGCGACATCATGCGCAACGACGCGGGCATCAACGGCGATGCCCAGCGCATCGAGCAGATTGCGTGGATGCTCTTTCTGAAGGTGTACGACGCCAAGGAAAAGGACTGGGAGTGGAACGACGAGCGTTATGTCTCCATCATCCCCGAAAACTGCCGCTGGGCGAACTGGGCGGCCGACGACCGCTCCGGTTCCGCCATGACCGGCGACACACTGCTCGACTTCGTGAACAATACGCTCTTCCCCACCCTGAAGAAGCTGCCCGTCACCGCGTCCACGCCCATCCGCAAGGCCATCGTGCAGACGACCTTCGCGGACGCGAACAACTACATGAAGGACGGCGTTCTGCTGCGCCAGGTCGTGAACGTGATCGACGACCTCGACCTTTCAGACTACGAGGAAAGCCACGCCTTTGGCGATATCTACGAGACGATCCTCAAGGAGCTCCAGAGCGCGGGCTCGGCGGGCGAGTTCTACACGCCCCGCGCCGTTACGGACTTCATGGCGAAGATGATAAAGCCCAGAATCGGCGAGAAGATGGCCGACTTCGCCTGCGGCACCGGCGGCTTCATCACGAGCTGGCTCAAGGAGCTTGATGCTCAGGTCAAGACTACGGAGGACAAGGAGGCGTTCGGCAACTCAATCTACGGGATCGAGAAGAAGCAGTTCCCCTACATGCTCTGCATCACCAACATGCTCCTGCATGACCTGGACGTCCCGCAGGTGTTCCACGCGAACTCGCTCCTGCGCGATGTCCTCGACTACACCGAGAGCGATCAGTTCGACGTCGTCCTCATGAATCCGCCCTACGGCGGCAGCGAGAAGGCGGACGTCAAGGGCCACTTCCCCGCCGACCTCGCAAGCTCCGAGACGGCCGACCTCTTCATGTCCGTCATCATGTACCGCCTCAAGAAGAACGGACGCGCGGCGGTGATTCTGCCCGACGGATTCCTCTTCGGCACGGACAACGCAAAGGTGAGCATCAAGAAGAAACTTCTTTCGGAATTCAACCTGCACACCGTGATCCGCATGCCGGGGAGCGTGTTCTCGCCCTATACTTCCATCACGACGAACATTCTCTTCTTCGACCGCACCAAGCCCACCAAGGAGACGTGGTTCTACCGCCTCGACATGCCGGAGGGCTACAAGCACTTCTCCAAGACGAAGCCGATGAAGCTGGAGCACTTCGATCCTGTCGTCGAATGGTGGAAGAAGCGCACGGAGATGACGGTCGACGGCTTCGACAAGGCGAAGAAGTTCACGGCGGCCGAGCTCGCCGAAGAGCTAGGCTACAATCTCGACCAGTGCGGCTATCCGCATGTCGAAGAGGAAATCCTCGCGCCTATGGACCTCGTCCAGCGCTACCAGGAAGAGCGCTCCTCCCTAAACGCCGAAATCGACCGCGTTCTCGCGGAGATCACCGAGAAGCTCGGAGGCGCGAAATGAAGAATCTTGATTTCGACAAATACTATGAAGCGCCGGAGCCGGGGCGACGCGAGCGCGCCTACGCCTGGGCGACGGCCATCGGCCTTCAGGATGTCGATGGGCTGAAACCGTCAAAGTATCTGCTCGCCACGGCGAAGCGGCACATCGAAGGCGAGATTTCTCAGGAAGACGCAAGGCGCCTCGTTGACGAATATTACGAAACGAAGCTTGGACACGACGAACCGGAGGACGCGGAAGAAGCCGACAAAGTATCCGCCCGGATGATTTCCATAATCAACGCGCCAGGCTTCCGGCTTTCGCCGGAATATTATCTTGGACTTCACAAGCAGATATTCGATGGCGTATTTCCACATGCCGGCAAGATTCGCGACGTGGAATTGACGAAGCGAGAATGGGTACTCAATGGAGATACCGTCCAATATACGCCCTCATGCGTAATACGGGATTCGCTCGATTATGACTTCGACCGGGAAAAGGAATTCACATACAAAGGGTTGTCGGAAGACCGGTTTGTCGAACATTTTGCCGCGTTCATCTCCGGCATCTGGCAAATCCATCCGTTCCGCGAGGGCAATACGAGAACTGTCGCGCTCTTCGCGATCAAATATCTGCGTTCGCGCGGCTATTCCGTGACGAACGACCTTTTTGCCGAGAAGTCGTGGTACTTCCGTAATGCCTTGGTTCGCGCCAACTATGAAAATGATCGACTCGGCGTTGAAAAGACGCAGCTCCCGCTTGAAGAGTTCTTCAAGGTACTAATATACGGCGACGAGATAGAGTTGTATAATCGCTTCTTGCGGATCGGCCAAGAATATGGCACGACGACTGCAAAAGCGATAGCAGATTTACACCGTCATGATGACGTAGTAAACAGGCCCGGTGTCGGGATAAATCGCCGAAATGACGGTATAAATGACGGTATAAACTCCTCGAATGACGTAATAAATGGCGTAATAAATGGTGTAATAAAATTTACAGAGAAAGAGGAAATAGCTGTAAAGGCACTTGTTCGAGATCCTAGACTGTCGGCGGCGAGATTAGCCGACTTGATAGGGGTAAAGCAGCGTCAAGCGCAACGTATTATTACTTCGCTTAAGAATAAGGCCGGTTTGAAGAGGCGCGGTGCCAGGAAGAACGGCGAATGGTATTTTGAGGGGGCGGCGAAATGACCCCGCAGGAACTGAAGAACAGCATCCTCCAGCTCGCCATTCAGGGCAAGCTCGTCGAACAGCGCCCCGAAGAGGGCACGGCGACGGAGTTGCTTCGGGATATTTTAACGCAGAGGCGCAGAGACGCAGAGGTAGGGCGGTCGCCACGCGACCGCCGCGTGTCCGCGCGAAACGGCGGTCGCGGGGCGACCGCCCTACCGCTTATCCCCGACGACGAAAAACCCTTCGACATCCCCGATAGCTGGGAGTGGGTGAGGTTGGGGGAAATGTGCACGGATGTTTTTAGTGGTAAATCTCCGACATATACGAAGCTTGAAACCGATTATCGAATTGTTGGCCAAGCTGCGAATCAGCAAGCCGGATTAGATTTATCGCAACTTAAATACACGAGTGCGGATTTCTGGAATGAAATGGATGAGCGTTACTTTTTAAGAGAAAATGACGTTCTCCTAAACACCCTAGGCAATGGTACACTGGGACGTTCTGGTATTCTCGTCACATTGCCGTATCCGCTTTTGACGGATGGGCATTTGTTTGTGTTCAGAACGAGCAGTCCAACAAGCAGCTTTTATCTCTACTATTATTTGCAGTATAAGAGGCATGATATAGAAAAAACAGCAAACGGTTCAACAAATCAGACCTTCTTAAGTTTATCTAAGACAGTCAAATGGGTCATCCCTCTCCCGCCATTAGCCGAGCAGAAGCGCATTGTGGCGAAGATCGAGGAACTGCTGCCGCTGATCGACCGCTACGAAAAGGCGTGGAGCAAGTTGGAGGACTTCAACAAGCGCTTCCCCGTGGACATGCAGAAGTCATTGCTCCAGATGGCGATCCAGGGCAAGCTCGTCGAACAACGCCCCGAAGAGGGCACGGCGGCGGAGCTGCTTCGGGATATTTTAACGCAGAGGCGCAGAGACGCAGAGGTAGGGCGGTCGCCCCGCGACCGCCGCGTGTCCGCGCGAAACGGCGGTCGCGGGGCGACCGCCCTACCGCCGATCCCCGATGACGAGAAACCCTTCGACATTCCCGAAAGCTGGGAATGGGTAAGGTTGGGGGACGTCGCGGAAAAGGTGACGGATGGTACACACAAGACGCCGCATTACACGGATAACGGCGTTCAATTTGTTTCTGCAAAGGATCTTTGCGGAGGCAGATTGAGATTTGACAAGTGCAAGCACATTTCAGAGCAGGAACATCAAGAGTTGTTTGCTCGATGCAATCCCGAGAAAGGCGATCTTTTGATTTCAAAGAGCGGCTCAATCGGTGCGGTCGCATTGGTTGATGTTGAGTTCGAATTTAGCCTGTTCGAAAGTCTTGCTCTAGTCAAATACAACCAAGAAAAGGTTTTTCCCAAGTACCTCAAATGCGCGGTGCAAGCAACATGCCTCAACCTCAATCCGGAAAGTGTGAGAGGCGTTGCGGTCAAGCATCTGCCTATTGCAGACATCAAGACATTGCCAATCCCCCTCCCGCCTCTTGCCGAGCAGAAGCGCATCGTCGCCAAACTGGAAGAACTCCTGCCGCTGTGCGAGCGGCTGAAATGACAATTGATCGATATAGAACTCAATTTGTTGTTGCTTGTTCAGTCATTATTTTGATAAAATATCAGCTCAAGCCAAGAATAGTGTCATGAAGGCGCCAATCAAAGAGCGTATCATAGTTCTGCGTTATAAGAGACTCGCAGATGAAGCATATTGTAAAATATGCAGTGCTCTCTTGGATTTTCTGGCGAAAGGCCTTGCCGACGAGTTCTTTGTTGAGGAGAAGATGAATCTCCCCTCCGTAACTCTTCCGGTCGCTACTCTTGGAAGTATCGAACCAGATTGGGCGCAACTTAAGATTTCTGTAGATCGGCCGAGCCGTTTTTGGAATCACGATAAAACAAAGTGCATTCAGTTCTATCGAGAATATCTTACGGTGAATTTGATAGATGACTTTGAAGGTAAGGTCGTAGGTAGCTATGAAGAATTGTGTAAGTTTTTTGTTCGACTCCTTCCTTTCTTTAAATTGGTTGATGCTGATTTACATGTTCAACATGCAGGAATTGACTATCAAAATATCTTGATAGGCGACCAGCTGGTTGATTTTGTCAAGCAAGACGGTGAGTTCTTAGAAGTGGCTGATATCTTTAGAAATGATATTGTGAATGTAAAGATCAAGGGAGCAAGGGCGCAGACGCCATTTCGGTTTGAGACATCATACGGGCAAGATCCCAAACAGGCGACTCGGTTTCCTGCTTTGCTTAGAGTGACGATAAATGTTCCAAATCGTCCGAAGTCGGGATGGCAGGTCTATGTGCTGTTTAGTGCGTCTGCGGATTTTCCTGGCTTTGCTGGGGATCGCAGCGTAGAGTTCTTAAATGATATGCATGCTTCAGTTATTGCTGGGTTCATGACTACATTCTCTGACAAGATCGTAAGCCGCGCAGCGGTGAAACAATGAAAGAAGATGTTGCAAAGAATACCGTAAAAGGAATTGCGTTGGCTACGGCGGCTTTTCTGCCGTTAGGTCAAGATAATTCAGAGAAGTCCAAGGATGAGACTTGCTCGTCTTTTGACACTGCTGCGGAAATTATTCCCAGCCGTGGTGTTGAAGAATCCATTTTTACAGTTCAGTGCGATTTCCCTGGTTGGTTTAGAGAGGAAATTAGGGTCCCGGGCACTGATGTGACGTTGAAGATGCTTAGAAAGCCGTTGATGCGTCTCAAATGCGCGGAGCGGAAAATAAATATTTCTGACTGGGGCATTGATATCCCCCTAGATGGCGTTTCAGAAAGTGTCATAAGACTTTACGTGGTGAAGCAGTATTTGCGGCTACATCGAGCCGCCATGGATCAGCAGCTTACTGATGCGGATAAAGAGTGTTGGTGCCACATGCTTAAGGATGTTGACTATGGCGATTATTGCGAGCAGACAGCGCCAATGGTGTGGTCTGTGGGCAAGAAAGTACGTACCGCACCCGAAGGCGTATATGTTTCCTGGAGTGATGACGAGGAAGAATTGTTGACGGGCAATTTCGCAGAGCAACTTTTAGTGGTTTCTGACGGCAAATCATTTACAGGCATGGTCAAGTTTAGGCGTTCCAGATTAGCGGCACTTTCCAATGTTTCCGAACTTTCGCGCGATGGTGCCGTGGCCGATGACCTTTCGTGGCTGACGTGATGGTGGAATGGTCTGTAATATTTTGGGATGTTGGTCAAGGTGATGCGACGGATATCACGCTGCCAAATGGAGAGCATATAGTAATTGATGCGGGACCCCATTCAAAAGTCGGAAATCCATTGACTTGGTGGTATGTGCAGCATGGGCATCCTATTATTTCTTTGGGCATTCTGACGCACAGTCATATTGACCATTTCGGCGGGTTCATGACGCTTGCGAGTGATCCGGCTCAGGCGATAAACAATTTTGTCTTTCTCTCAGATTGTGAGGTTCGGAAATCAAGGGCGGAGCGAAACGAGAATTTGAATCGACTTATGGATGTCCTGCACACACGAGCGTCATCGAACCGGACCAAATGCAGGTTGCTTGAACAGGCTGAAGTTTTGTATGAAGGTAATGGCCTGCGGTTGCGAATGGCTTATCCTAGAGACTTGTCTCCCGCCGTGAAATTGCCAAGTGATGTTAATCGTTCTAGTATGGTGATAATGCTTGAGAGAATCGAGGGGGGAGGTCCTCTTATCGTTTGGGGTGGTGATAATGCGCTCAACAACATAGCTTTGGCATGCAGAGGGATTTCGCCATTCATCATGATGGGACCACATCACGGACACCCGCAGGGTGCGACGCAGATTTATTGGAAATTCTTTCGCGACAAGCTAACGCCAAGGTATGCGTATGTATCAGTAGGCAGGGTAAATTCTCATAAGCTCCCGGATAAAAACTACATAAAAGGTGCCGCGTGTGCTGGTGTTCGAGTGTGTTGCTCGCAGTTGGCTATTAACTGTGCCCCGAATCGACTTTTTGACGTTTATCCAGGCAGCGGGGAACTGGGGTTATCTAAACCGCTGGACTCAATTCAGTGCCGTGGCGCAATGCGAGTATTTGTTTCCGCTGAAACAGGTGTGCGTTTTGACAATAATCAAATTGAGTTTGAAAAGCAGATTGCTGCAATTCTTCCAGATGCTCCTTGCAAGTGCTCGAGTTTGGGCGACAGGACACCCAGCCAGGTTAGCAGATGATGCGTGAATTTGTTGTCGTCGTGACAAGAGTTGTTGTGGTGGGTCGCAACAGATGGCGCGAGGGTCTCCCTTGTGATACGGTCATGGATTAAAGCTGGGCCAATCCCCAAGAATCGGCTGTGAACATATGTGAGGAATAGCAAGTGGCGATGTCAGAGCAAGAAACAACTTGGGCGCCGAAGCCAGAGGACATTCCGCAGCTGATGGCCGAGGCGGAGCGGATTTTGAAGCAATGGTGAGGAGACTGACATGCTGATATCGAAGATCGTTTCTGGTGGTCAGACGGGTGTTGATCGCGGCGCATTGGAGGCGGCGGTAGCCCTTGGCCTTGGGGGCTACAGGGTCAGACATGGTTGCCACAGTAGATTACCACAGTAGCGGGGGGTATGAGAACCTACGAGGGGCGAACCCCGTTGATGGAGTAGAGCCTATGGCGATGCCGCAGAGAGATGATACGATAGAGGCGATCAAGCGACTTGACGCCTTGCTTGAGTATGCCGTCATGCATGGTGACGTGGAAGAGGCCGAGCGCATCCGCGAGGAG
>OCTW013399654.1_pt1 | contig 10260 bp, 5 predicted proteins | sample 1539671 | NCBI WGS metagenome assembly OCTW01 (sample SAMN02144230, study PRJEB22623) | gut metagenome | biome: sheep rumen | host: Ovis aries | place: New Zealand
GGAATATCCCGACGAGCACTTCACGGCCATCATCGACAAGGAGGCCATCACCAAGGTGGTGAGCAACCTGTTGACCAATGCCAACAAATATACGAAGGACGACGTGAGGCTGACGTGTGTCGTGGAACCCGATGGCGAACACTTCCGTGTCGTGGTCAGCGATAATGGCGTCGGCATCCGTGAGGAAGACCGCCAGCGCATCTTCGACGCTTTCTTCCAGGCCCAGGACAACAAGCCCGGTACGGGCATCGGCCTGAATATCGTGAGGAATATCGTCGACCTGCACCACGGCACCATCAGCGTGGAGTCGGAGGTGGGCAAAGGTTCGACCTTCACCGTCGTGCTGCCTTCAGTACAGGCAGAGTCGGGGGATGAGGAAAGTGGAAAGAGGAAAGAGAAAAGAGAAAAGAGGAAGGAGAATACTCCAAGCGCGGATGCTGCCGCAGAACACATCTCCCTCCACACTCCACCCTCCACCCTCCACGAAAATACCCTTCTTATCGTCGAGGACTCCGACGACATGCGCGACTTCCTGTCGGATAATTTCCGCGACCAGTACGAGGTTGTCACGGCGGGCGACGGTCTTGAGGCGCTCCACCTGCTCGGCAAGCATGAGGTGAGCCTCATCATCAGCGACTGGATGATGCCCAGGATGGACGGCGCAGAGTTCTGTCGCCGTGTACGCCGTGATCCGCTGACGAGCCATATCCCCTTCGTGATGCTCACCGCCAAGACCGACGACGACTCGAAGGTGGAGGGCATGGATGTCGGTGCCGACACCTATATCGAGAAGCCTTTCTCCGTACAGTATCTCGAAGCCTGTATCCGCAATATACTCCTCATGCGCCGCCGGCTGATAGAGAAGTTCTCCACCCAGCCGCTGGAGCCTGTCACAGAGATTGCCCAGAACCCCACGGACAATGATTTCCTGCAGAGGATGACTAAACTGATTGAGGACAACTTCTCGAACTCTGACCTCAACGTGAACTTCCTGGCCGACAAACTGAACATCAGCCGCAGCGGACTCTTCGCCAAGATGAAGGCGCTGGCCGACGTCACGCCCAACGAGATGATACAGATCATCCGCCTCAAGCGAGCCGCCCAGCTGCTGAAGGAGGGGCAGTACTCCGTCAGCGAGGTCGGCTACATGGTGGGCTTCTCCAATCCATCCTACTTCTCGAAGTGCTTTACCAAGCAGTTCGGCATCCGCCCTGCCGACTACCTGAAAGAGAAGTAGGCGCGGCTTAGTCCCAAATATATCGCCGTCGTCCACAATAAAAAGGGCTGGCAGAACGTTATTACTCTGAAAAATGTTCGACAGAAACGTGAGAAGCGCCTGGAGGATGATAATCGGATGCGCTCTCCTGTTCCTTTGTCTGTGTGCAAAGGCCCAGGAGTACGTGAACTTGACGGCACAGCAGGTCAGGATCGACTCGCTGTTGCCCGTCTATACGTATCAGAAGCAGTTGGGCAGCCATTATGCCGACTCCGTCTGGCACGTCAGCATCGAGTATCCCCTATTCATCGACATGTCGGAAGAGGATGTGGCCCGTCTGCGGCAGCTCGACCAGGAGGCGCTGCCACCGCTGCCCGAGGTATCGCAGACGGTGGGCGTGGTGCGCAGACAAGGCGTGCTCGAAGTGTCGCTGGTACCTCTGGTGTATCGCGACGGGAAGTACCAGAAGCTGGTGTCCTTCAAGCTGAACGTGACGTCCACGCCTGTGGCAAAGACCCGTGCCGACGCAGTAACGAACGGTGCTCGCTATGCCGGCCACTCTGTGCTCAGGGAAGGCGCCTGGGCGAAGATCAGCGTGCCCGCGACGGGCTTCTATGAGCTGACGGACGCCCTGATCAAGAAAGCAGGCTTTGCCGACCCTGCAAAGGTAAAGCTCTACGGCTATGGCGGGGCGTTGCAGCCCGAACGGCTGACGGCTGACTACCTGGCGGAGAGCGATGACCTGACGGAGGTGGCTACCTGTGAGGTCGACGGACGGAGGGTGTTCTACGGCATCGGACCTGTGAACTGGGCCTCGGCCACGACGACCGGACGCACGAGGAACCCCTATTCACAATACGGCTGCTACTTCCTGACGGAGAGCGACGACGCCCCTCTCTCCATCAGTCTCGACGAACTCACGGCAGCCCATTACCCCACGGCCAACGACTACCACGACCTGTACGAGGTGGACAACTTCGCCTGGTATCATGGCGGTCGTAACTTGTTTGACAAGACCCTCTTCAGCATCGGCACACCGCGCAGCTACACGCTCCAGGCCAACGGCGCCACAGGCACGCTGTCTGTGGCCCTGACCTTCAACGGCAGCTTCGGCGCCACCGTGGCCGTGAACGACTCTACCGTGGGCACCATCAGCCGGAGCGTGACCCTCGACAGCTATACCGAGGCTGAGGAATATGTCATAGACTACCCGCTGGATATCCTGAAGGCAGGGGCGAACACCGTCACCATCACCCAGACCTCGGGCGCCGACCTGCGACTCGACTATCTCTCGCTGACACTCGCCGAGCCCAAGGCACTGGTCGACCTGCACGGTGACCTGCCCGTGCCCGACTTCCACTATCAGATCATGAACCAGGACCATCATACCGACGAGGCCGTCGACATGGTGATCATCATACCCACCAACCAGCAAGTGCTCACGGAGGCCGAGCGCATAAAAGCCTGGCACGAGAGCCACGACGGTCTCCGCGTGAGGATCGTTCCGGCCGACGAGCTGTATAACGAGTTCTCCAGCGGTACCCCCGACGCGACGGCTTACCGACGCTATATGAAGATGCTCTACGACCGCGCCGAGACGGAGGCCGACCTGCCGCGCTACCTGCTGCTCTTCGGCGACGGCGCCTGGGACAACCGCATGCTCTGCGACGACTGGGCAGGCTGCGACCCCGACGACTACCTGCTCTGCTATGAGAGCAACAACTCGTTCAGCCACGTGCACTGCTACGTGAGCGACGACTTCTTCTGCCTGCTCGACGACGAGGAACAGATACAGGAGACCTCGGGCTCGACGACGGTGTACAGAGGCAAGCCCGACGTGGCCGTCGGACGCTATCCGGCACGCAACGCTGAACAGGCGAAGGCGCTCGTCGACAAGACGCTGAGCTACGCCCGCAACGAGTATGCCGGGTCGTGGCAGAACGTCATCTGCATGATGGGCGACGACGGCAACAGCAACTCGCACATGGCCACCGCCGACCGCGTGGCTACGCTCGTGACAGACAGCTTTCCTGGCTATCAGGTGAGGAAGATCTACTGGGATGCCTATCAGCGCGTATCGTCGGCCACGGGTTATACCTACCCCGAGGTGACACGGCAGATCAAACAGCAGATGGCCGACGGGGCGCTCATCATGAACTACAGCGGCCACGGAGCACCTTACTCCTTCTCGCACGAACTCGTGATGCGACTGGCCGACTTCGAGTCGTCGGTGACGAACCACCTGCCCCTGTGGCTCACCGCCTCGTGCGACATCATGCCCTTCGACGGACAGGAGGATAACATCGGCGAGACGGTCATGCTCAGTCAGAAGGGTGGCGGCGTGGCCTTCTTCGGCACGACCCGCACGGTGTATGCCAACTACAACGAGGTGATGAACCTCGCGTTCACCAAGTATGTGCTCACCCCCGGCAACACCATCGGCGAGGCAGTGAGGCTGGCAAAGTGCGAGCTCGTGGCCACGGGGCGCGACACCTCGCCCAACAAGCTGCAGTACACCCTGCTGGGCGACCCGGCGCTCGCCCTGGCCTGTCCGCAGGCACAGGTGGTGGTCGACAGCATCAACGGCCTCCCCGTAGGCTCGGCTGTCACCCTCGGAGCCGGCAGCACGGCCACCGTGGCGGGTCATGTGGTGCGCGGCAATGCGGTAGCGACAGACTATCAGGGTGTGGTGACGGCCACCGTGAGCGACGCCGAGGAGACGATCGTCTGCAAACTCAACGACACGTCGTCGCAGGGCGCTCAGGAGGCGTTCATCTACACCGACCGTACGAAGACCCTCTACCAGGGCTCCGACAGTGTCAGGCAGGGCCGCTTCTGTTTCACCTTCGCCGTGCCGAAGGATATCAGCTATGCCGACGGCAGCGGACTGATGACACTCTACGCTGTGAACAACGACCATAGCGAGACCGCCCACGGACTGACAAGCGACTTTGTACTCGCCGACAGCGAGGCGACGGCCAACGACTCCATCGGACCCTCCATCTTCTGCTACCTCAACAGCCGCTCGTTCTCCAACGGCGACAAGGTGAACGCCACGCCCTACTTCTTTGCGGAGCTCTACGACGAGAGCGGCATCAACGCTTCGGGAAGCAGCATCGGTCACGACCTGGAGCTGATCATCGACGGCGAGATGGCTCAGACGTATAACCTCAACGACTACTTCGCCTTCGACTTCGGCGACTACCGCAGCGGTACGGTGACCTTCAGCATCCCCGAGCTTACCCAGGGGGCACACTCCTTGTTGTTCAGGGCCTGGGATGTGCTGAACAACTCGTCCGTGTCGCACCTCTCGTTCCAAGTGAGCGGCGATGCAGCCACGGGTGACGTGAACGTTGTATGCAAGAAGAACCCCGTACGCGAGCAGGCCTCGTTTATCATCACCCAAGGCATGGCCGCCACGGATATCGACATCATGATGGAGGTGTTCGACCTCTCGGGGCGGCAGCTGTACAAACGGGAACTGAAGGGTGCCACCACCAACGGGGCGTACGTGCTCGACTGGGACCTGACGCTCAGCGGCGGCTCGCTGCTCAGCACGGGGGTGTATCTCTGCCGGTTTACCGTGGGCGGCGTCGCTAAAACCGTTAAATTGATAGTCCTTAAACAATAAATAGGTGGCGGAAACGTTATTATAGGGCGTGTTGTTACGAAGAAAAAAGCAGATATATGAAGATAAAAGATTCTAATAGTGGAAAGTGGAAAGAGGAAGGTGGAAGAAGATCACTTCGTCCACTGTCAATGTTCCTGATCGTATTCTCTTTCCTCTTCCCCCTCTCTTCTCACCTCTCACCTCTGTATGCTGAGGACGAAGACAAGCTGCAGATGTTCAACCCCGTGGAGCATGCTGTCATCTCGCAGACCATCGCCCCTGATGCCCGTGGTGCCTCCATGGGTGACATCGGTGTGGCTACAGACCCCGATGTGAACTCGCAGTACTGGAACCCCGCAAAGTACCCCTTCTGCATCAGCCGTTCGGGCTTCGCCCTGAACTACACACCCTGGCTGCGACAGCTCGTCAACGACATCGACCTGGCCTACGTGGCCGGCTACTACCGCATCGGCGACTACTCATCGATATCGGGTTCGCTGCGCTATTTCTCGCTCGGAGAGGTGTTCGCCGACGACGGCATGAGCGTGAAACCCTACGAGATGTCGCTCGATGTGGCCTATGCGATGATGCTCAGTGAGAAGTTCTCGCTGGCGGCTGCCATCAGATGGATTCACAGCGACCTGCGCTACGACTACAGCGAGGACTCCTCGCCCGCCTCGGCCTTCGCTGCCGACCTGGCGATGTATTACAACAACTACATCATGCTCGGCAATCGCGAGTGCCAGCTGGGATTAGGTCTGAACATGTCGAACATCGGCTCGAAGATATCGTTCTACGGCGACGACGAGAGTCAGTTTCTGCCTGCCAACCTCCGTCTGGGTGCCTCGCTGATGGTGCCCGTCGATGAGTATAACCGCTTCACCATCTCTGCCGATGCGAACAAGTTGATGGTGCCCACCGTGCCGCGGCAGGAGGAGGGTGAGTCGAACAGCGACTACCAGGACCGTGTGCGCCGCGAGTACAGCGACGTGAGCTCGATCAGTGGCATGTTCAAGAGCTTCAGCGACGCCCCCGACGGCTTCAAGGAGGAGCTCGAGGAGGTCACCTGGAGCGTGGGCGCCGAGTACGTCTACCACGATCAGTTCTCGCTTCGTGCCGGCTACCACCATCAGGCGGAGTCGAAGGGTAACATGAAGTATTTCACCGTCGGCGGCGGCTTCCGCATGAGTGTCTTCTCGCTCGACGTGGGCTACGTCATCTCCACCGCCCGCTCGAATCCCCTCGACCAGACGCTGCGTTTCACCCTCGCCTTCGACATGGACGGCATAAAGGATCTGTTTAGAAGATAATGATGTTTACAGTTTACAGTTTACGGTTTACAGATGAAAACCTGGCAAGCCATTCTGTCTATAGAAGTAATCAACTGTAAACTGTAAACCGTAAACTGTAAACAATATGAAAATAAGAGTAGGCATGGGCTTCGATGTCCATCAGTTAGTAGAAGGCCGCGACCTCTGGATGGGCGGCATCAAGATAGAACATAGTAAGGGACTGCTGGGTCACAGCGATGCCGACGTGCTGCTGCATGCCGTCTGCGATGCCCTCCTGGGGGCTGCGAACATGCGTGACATCGGCTACCACTTCCCCGACACCGCTGCCGAGACTGATGGCATGGACAGCAAGGTGATTCTGAAAAAGACCATCGAACTGATAGCCACGAAAGGCTACCGGCTGGTGAATATCGATGCCACCATCTGTGCCGAGCGCCCGAAGATGAACCCCCACATCCCCGCGATGAAGGCCTGCATGGCTGCCATCTGCGGCTGCGATGAGGATGATATCTCCATCAAGGCCACGACGACGGAGAAACTGGGCTTCACTGGTCGTGAGGAGGGCATCTCGGCCTATGCCGTCTGCCTGATCGAGAAATAAGCGAATGCGCTTGTTTCCTGTAACAAGTCACATCTTTTCCCCCAGGGCTATCGGAACGGATAGTACGTCAGTCCGATAGTCAGGGCTCTGTTGTAGTATGATTGCATGACGTTGGCGAGCTCCGCCTTGGGCTGGCCCGCAATGTCGTGGAAGTCGGCATACACATTGCACCGTCTGCCGAGGTCTTTGTTCAGTTTCACCGAGGCGTACAGGTGGGCGTATTGCTTGAGATAGCTCTCCCGCCTGCTGTTGTAGATAAGTGTCGACGACAGTCTGAAGCCCTTGCCCAGCAGTAGGGTGGGTGACAGTTTCAGTACGACAAAGTCGTTGTTATGGCCGTCTGGGAAGATGGCCCCGCTGTTGATGTGTTGGTGGTACAGGTTTGCGCCGGCCGTCAGCCTGACAGGCCCCTTGTACCAGGTGACCGACGTGCGCAGCTCCGTCAGCGACTCGTTCGTCGTCGGCTGGTCGGTCAGCAACGTGTGCATCAGCCCTCCCGTCGCTACGAGTCCCGGGCGCTGGTAGGTATAGCGCAGTTCCGACCGCCAGGCCAGGTTGGTCTCCACGCTCGTGTTGTAGCGCAGGCGGTTGTCGGCGTCAATGTCGTAGAAGAGGGCGACGACGGGGTTGAAGTAGGTGCGACTGAAGGTGCCTTGCACGAAGTGGCGTCCTTTCTTATATCCCACGCTGGCGTGAAGGGCATGGTCGTTGCGGTGGTACGACCAGAGCGACGACGGGGGCGCGGTGTATTCCTTGTTCCAGAAGTTGTTGATTCTGAAGCGGTCGCCGATGCTGACGACCCACGGGCCCTTTGTGTAGTCGAGCTGCAGGTAGAAGTCGTTGTTCAGATACTGTTCGCGGTTGTTCTCCGGATACCAGCAGTTCTGGTAGCCTCCCTCCCAGCCGGTGGTCATCGAGAGCGACGGACTTAGGGGGATGCCGAACTCCACGATCCACCAGGGGTAGGTCGTGCGGAGGCTGCTTACGAAGTTGTCGCTGGTGTAGTTCAGGCCGGTCTCGATATACAGCCCGGCGTCGTTGTCGTTGAGTGTGCGCTCGTAGGTGGCCACGAGTTCGCCCCATCGCTGGCGCGACTGCATGTCGCCGGCACCCTCACCGCCGGCCACGCGGCGCTTCCAGTCGTCGTAGCCCTGCGAGAGTTTCAGTTTCACCAGGTCGCGGTTGGTCATCTGCCAGTCTACGAACACCATGGCGTTCTCCGTGCCTCGGCGCATGCTCACCCTGTCTGCCGTCTCGGTGGTGGTCTTGCCGTAGTGCAGGTTTGCCTGCACGAAACTCCTCACCGTCACGTTCTCGCCGCGGCTGGCGATGTCGGCATAGAGCTTCCCGTTACCGTAGGTGCTACCGTTCGCGCCGATCTTGCCCGTCAGCCCCTCGCCCTCTTTGAAGGCCAGGTCGATGGAGCCCTGCACACCGTCGGTGGCATTGTTCACCGCCCCGTAGGTGCAGACGACCACCTCACTGAGTTCGCAGGCCTTGATGCTCTCCAGCAGAGGCTCGTAGTCGACGCTCAGCATGATGTCGTCGACGCTCAGCAGATAGTCGGCCGTCAGGCTTCTGCCATCATATGACATCAGTTCCGGACAGATGTGGAGTACGTCGAGCAGCGTCATCTCCGTGTCGGGCTTCAGCTGATCTACGTGGATGACGTACTTGTTGCCCAGGTGCTCGATGACGTCTTCCTCCTGGGCTTGCACAGGTGCCAGGCAGCAGGAAAGAAGGGTGCTCAAAATTAAATTCTTAAGTCTGTTTATAATCATTATTTGAAATTTGGGTGCAAAGGTACGCATTTTTTCTGAAATAAAAGAACGATGCCACGACTCTCGCGAGCCGTGGCACCTGAAAAAGCCTATGTTTAACTAAAAATCCTTTTCTCTAAAAGAAATTTTCAGCCTTTTGGGCTAAAAATTTGAAAGTTTAAAAGGGAATTTCACAATTGCCTCCTGTTATCCAGTTGAAAACTTTCTCTTACCAATAACTAAAAACCTAAAACTATAAATATTACTACTAACCTAAAACAATCTATTAACCTTTTTGACGATGCAAAGATACGACGATTTTCGTTTTCTTCCAAGAATTTTTGAAGAATAAGTGTATATTTTCCATCATTCTTGATTTATGTCAAGCTGTTGTGTGCGAAAACACTAAATATTTATGCTTTTTCCTTTGTTTATTGCAAAAGTTGCAGTACCTTTGCGTGCAAATTATAATAATGTGTAGAATATGAAGAAATTATTGGCAGGATTACTGCTTTAAGACAGATGCGAGTACTGATAGTAAATACCAGCGAACGGACAGGAGGCGCTGCAGTAGCTGCTAACCGTCTGATGATGGCACTTAATAATTATGGTGTCAAGGCTAAGATGCTTGTTCGTGATAAAGAAAGACTGCAAAGCGGAACATTAGCCGGGCTGAATGATTCTATTACCGTCGTAGGACTTCCAAAGTCACCAATGCTCAACTGGCATTTTCTTTGGGAGCGTATTGTGATCTTCTTCCATTGCAGATTCTCTCGAAAACATCTTTTTGAGATCGACTTGGCAAATGCTGGCTCGGATATTACCAGTCTCCGAGAGTTTAAAGAGGCTGACGTCATTCATCTGCACTGGATTAATCAGGGGATGCTCTCGCTGAATGGAATCCGCAAGATTCTTAAAAGTGGCAAGCCGGTAGTATGGACTATGCACGACATCTGGCCTGCTACCTCTATATGCCACCTCACCCTCGGCTGCCGTAACTTCACTACTCACTGTCGCAATTGCCGCTTGTTGCCTGGTAAAGGTTCTTCCAATGACCTGTCTACCACTGTATGGCGAAGGAAAGAGAGGATGCTTGAAGGCAGTTCTATTTATTTCGTTGCCTGTAGTCATTGGCTCGAGCATGAGGCTAAGGCGAGTGCACTGTTGAGAGGGCAGAAGATAGCTTGCATTCCCAATCCTATTGATACTCATGTTTATCATCGTGGTGATAAGCAGGTTGCTCGTAAGAGTCTTGGCCTGCCAGAGGATAGGCGCCTGATTCTGTTTGTTTCACAGCGTGTCACAAATAAGAACAAGGGTATGGATTATCTCATAGAGGCATGTCGGCAGTTGAATGACCAGGCAAAGCAGACAAAGGATCAGACCCCTTGTGAGGTCGTGATATTGGGTGGACATGCCGAGGAGGTGGCAGGGCAACTGCCGATGAAGGCTCATCCATTAGGCTATGTCAACGATGAGCGTCGTATTGTGGAGATATATCAGGCAGTTGATGTGTTTGTCTTGCCTTCGCTCTCTGAGAATCTTCCTAATACTTTCATGGAGGCGATGGCTTGTGGGGTGCCTTGCGTTGGATTCAATGTCGGAGGTATTCCTGAGGAGATAGATCATAAGCGCAACGGCTATGTGGCTGAATATCGTGACTCGGCTGATCTGGCTAAAGGAATCCAGTGGATACTCTCCGAGGCCGACTATGACCAACTCTCTCAGGAGGCGGTCAGAAAGGTGGCACATCACTATTCGCAGCAGAGTGTGGCGCTGAA
>OCTW011302956.1_pt1 | contig 10259 bp, 5 predicted proteins | sample 1539671 | NCBI WGS metagenome assembly OCTW01 (sample SAMN02144230, study PRJEB22623) | gut metagenome | biome: sheep rumen | host: Ovis aries | place: New Zealand
GGCTCCAACCGGGGGCTACAAATATTGAAGCCCTATGGGCTTCTTTATACATCCATCATTGCGACAATCATTTTATTGACTGAATTCTTTTTATTACCGCAAAAATCCTTAATAATATGGGGGCAAAAGTTGAGATATAATTATATTAATTTTTATCAACACATCGGTATGACAGCCCATTGCCATCATTGGGATGTTCAAAATTCTGATTAGGATCTTTGCATTCGCAGGTATATCCTGTTGCCGACAGTGATAAAGCATGCTCAGGATCGTAGATACATTTTCCAGTTGTACCTCTTCCGGCAGTATTGTCTGTACAATTGCGATATTCGCTATATTGTCCCTGATCTCCAAAAACAATTTTAAAGCATTTTTCATTATGTGTAGTTAAATCAATACATTGGAAATTCGTTTTTGTGTTCCACGGGCGGCAAATTGTATTATGATTTTCTGCGCAGAGATAGGAATTTGTACCTGAGTTGCAGCTTGTTGCATAACAAACTCCGCCGTCACATTTGGTGTCAGCCCTACATGCATTGTCATGCGTTCCGCAGTGTTCATCCGTGTCTGCCTCGCAGGATCCATTGTCCAGGAGGTGGCCATTCTGTGTGCAATCACAGATACCATCTCTTGTACATGTACCTGTAATGGTATTGTCTGCACAAACAGCAGTCACATTGGAATTCTGAGGTGCACATTCCCTCTCTGTATTTACAACACAAGCCGTCTTATGTTCGTTAAAATGATAATTCTCACGGCATTTTTCAATCGAGCATGTACCGTCATCGTTGCATTTCCCCACGAGGGCATCATTTTCGATGTTGCAATTTTTAGCTTCGCTTGAATCAACCGGGGCGCATGCATTATCTTTATTTTCCACACAGGCCGTCTTAGTTTCGTTCAGATGGTATCCCTTCTGACATTGCAGGATGGTGCAGATTCCTGCTTCACTGCATTCGGTTTTAGCTGCGTATTCTATGGCTGTACAATCTTTGGCATCACTCGAACTGACAGGAGCACACGCTTCTTTCAAATTCTCAATGCAGTCAGTTTTATCAGCATTGAGGTGGTAATTGACGTTGCATTCTGTAAATTCACAAACGCCTATGTCAATTTTACAAAAACCGTCTTTTGTATGTCCGTAGTCTTTGCAATTCATACATTGCATTCCGCATTGTTCATTTGTGTTGTGACAATCATTCAGGGAACATGTATTGTCAATACAGCCATTGAGGTGACGGCATAACCCGTCACCGCACATGAGTCCTTCTTCGCAGACGGCACCCTGGTAATGATCACTTTTGGCGTCTTCGGAATTACAATCGCCTTTTGCACCACAATGGGTATTGCTCAAAGACGGGTTAATGCATTCTTCTCCGCATTTAACGAGGCCTTCATTACAGACACATGCTCCATCTATGCATTCTGCACTTTTGTCACATTTGATTCCCTGATAATTTTCGCTGGTCATATCAGGATCATCACATGTTCCTTTGGCACCGCAATAGTTATTGGACACCTTGCTTTCAATGCATTTGCCTTCGCGCATAGCGTATTCATCCACACATACGCAGACGCCCGAGACACAATTTGAATTTTCTGTGCAGCTGATACCGTCAACGCCCTCTGAGGCACCACAGTGTTCATTGCTGTTAGGATCGACGCATGTGCCATCTACTTTTACATAGCCATCCGTACAAATACATTCATTTCTTTCGCATGTCGAATGAGGGCCGCATTTTTCGCCGGGAATACCTTCCTGTGCGCCACAGTGTTCATTATCCGTAGGATCGACACAGATACCATCTATATTGACATAATCGTCAGTACAAACACATTCATTATTCTCGCATTTGGCATGATTTCCCATCAGAGCGATGCAATTTTTTCCGACATAATTGTCACTCGAAGGATCATCATCATTGCATTTATGTTTTGCGCCACAATGGTTAAAGTCATTGACGTTGATTTTCAGGCATTCTCCAGGAGGGGCCCTGGGCTGTCGAGTTCTAAAATTGCTTGACATTGAGGATAAGCGCAGGAAACGAGATAATTGCATTATAATCGCCCTGAAGGGGCGAAATATTACAGCCCGGGGTGAGCCCGAAGGGCGTACCCCCGGGAAAAGGGATTTCATCCATAAAATCACCCTGAAGGGGTGAAACAAAAATGCAAGAAAAAATTGAACTCGACGACCCTGGGGCAGTGCCCCGGCAGAGCAGTAACGGGCTGAACGATTACTGGATTTATACGGTTGAGGCTTCTTTGGGATTCGACTATAAATGCTGTTGTTTTACTGGCATTTTTAAGGAGGCAGTATATGAGACGATCAGTTTATTTCTTATCCATCCTTGCATGCAGCGGCATTTGGTTCACGAGCTGCAGTGATGATTCTGACTCTGGCAAGAATTCAGGGGATAACGGCACTTGTCAATGTACAGACGGACAGGTATGTAACGACAACGGCGAATGTATCGATGATCCGGGCAAAACAGGTCCGGATGAACCCCTTGGACCGGATGCATGCGATAACAAATGCAATCCGGATCAGACCTGCAAGGATGGCAAATGTGTCGATGCTGAAAGCCCAATCCCGGATCAGTGCAAACCGGGATGTGGTCCGGATCAAACATGTACAGACAGCGGATGTATTGACAAATCAAAGATATGCGACCCAGCCTGTTCGGGAGATCGCGAATGCGTTGACAACCAGTGTACGTTCACGTGCGATGTCCATTGCGGGGATTCGTGCTGCGAAGAAGGGCAGGCTTGCGATACCATCACCAACACATGTGGGGGACTTTGCTCGGAGGGTGTTCCCGAATGCAATGGATTTTGCTGTGATGAGACACAGGAATGCCTGGACAACGTTGGATGTGCCGTTGTCTGTCAGGAAAGTGAACACCGATGCGTCAATGAACAGTCTCAAATGACTTTTTGCTGCCAAAGCAATGAACTCTGTGACCTGGATGAGATGAGGTGTGTCCTTGACTGCGGTTCGAACGAACGATGTAACGAAGTCTGTTGTGGCGACGGAGAAATCTGTCTTGATGAGAAGGCATGTAAACCAGCATGTCTGGAAACACAGACGAGATGCGGTGAAAATGAAGATTTATGTTGTAACAATGATAATGAAATATGCATTTTTAATAAATGTCTGACCAAGGGAACTGCATGTAAGGATTCCAACGAATGCAATCTGGACGAATTCTGTGATCCGGCGAGCAATTCCTGTGTCAAGGCTTCTGAATCGCCAAATGTCTGTGAATATCATCCCGAAGTAGGCAAATTCAGCCCGAAGGTCAAATGGCATTGGGAAGGCCATGTTTATGGCACGCCTGTCGTTGTCAATCTGACCGATGATAATGGGGATGGCAAGATCAATCAAAATGATATTCCGGAGGTCGTCTTTGTCGATCTCGATAAAAATGCGCTGTATGCTTTGAGCGGCGATACCGGCGAAGTCATTGCCGTGAATGATTCCATGCCCTTTAATCCTCACGATGATCTTGGGGCAGCGGATATCGATAATGATGGCCTCGTGGAAGTACTTGTAGATTCTTACACAAAAACGCCTGAGACATCCGGCTTATATGCATTTAATATCATCAAAAATGACGAAAATAAATATGAGTGGAAGGTTAAGCGATCTATTTTAGGTGGTGCTAAAATCACGGATATCGCCGGGTTTATATGGTCAAATATTTATATGGTGGATATGCACCCGCAATTTGTAGATATCGACAGCAATGGTTCTGTCGAAGTCGTTACAACGCGCGGTGTGCTGGCCGGAGACAATTGGGATAGCTACAAATGCCAGTTCACTTTGCCTGCAACGTATGGTGCACACGCTTACCTTCCTGTCGTTGCAGATTTGGATCGGGATGGAAACAGCGAAATCATTTCCTATAAAACTTTCGATAAAGACTGCAATCTGTTGATGGATGAAGCCCTTTCGGCGGATGGAAAACCCGAAAACTGGTATTATGCTGCAGTTGCAGACCTCATCCCGGATGACAAAGATCCCGAGCATCCGGGTGAATTGGTACCCGAAATTGCCCGCGTCAGGAGTGGCTACGTCAGTGTCTGGAAAGTCTATAAAAACACGGTAAAAGACGGTGACAAAGAAAAGGTCGTATGGTCAGAAAGACAAGTCTGGAAGTCCCAGATTGTGGACAACAAGGGGAATCCAGGCGTCGGCGGCGGTAATCTCGTCATTGCAGATTTCGACGGCAACCATGAGCCCGACATCGGTGTCGCAAGCCGCGATTATTATATCGTGTTTAATGGCAAAACCGGTGAAGTAATATGGACGACCAAAACACAGGATCATACCAGCGACAAAACAGGCTCAACCGTATTCGATTTTGACGGTGACGGCACATCCGAAGTCGTATACCGCGATGAAACGCGCCTTCGTATCTATAGCGGTCCCGGCGGAGAACTCGCCGAAGGTGACAAATATAAAAGTGCCAAAATCCTTTGGGAAACACCGAATTATTCGGGCACAATCATCGAATATCCCATCGTCGTCGATGTCGATAACGATGGCAAAACCGAAATCGTAATGGTCAGCAACCGCCATGTCGAAGACGGTAAAAACATCGGCGGTGTCACGGTCTATTCAGACACATGGAACAACTGGGTTCGTACACGCCGGATCTGGAATCAGCACGCTTATCACGTGACCAATATTAACGAAGACGGAACGGTTCCACAGCACGAGCAGGCCAACTGGCTTACTTACAATAATTATCGCCAGAATATCCAGCCAGAGGGGGCTTTTAATGCACCTAACTTTACCCCCGGAAATCTCGATTCCGAAGCAGTTGAATGTGATTTAATTAAACTCACCGCACATGTTAAGAATGAAGGTTCCTACGGTATCAAAGCGGGATTGCCAGTCAACTTTTATGTCGTCAATCCCAACGGCAAAACCGGAAACTTCTTAATCGGCACGGCCTACACAACCGCAGCCCTGCCGCCGGCAGGCGAAACGACCGCCATACTCGAGTGGAATCGAACAGTTACGGTTCAAGAGGAAACTATCAAAGTCGAAATGCCCGCCGATATTTTCTTTCACATCGATGAAAAGACGGACGATACACCTACGGGCATGTATGCAGAATGTAATGAAGAGGACAATCGCTCTGAACCAGTCCAGGCTCTCGGATGTGGTATCAATTAGCCGGGTGCGGGGGTTCACCCCGCACACCCCACAGATGCTGAGAATAATGCAAGGGACTGAATCGTAACATTTTTAGTAATTATTCAACCCTAGAGTACACTCCTGTTTCCCCAAAATACTTAAAATCTCTTTAATTCATAATGCTGAATTCATAATGCTAAATGGTTTTGCAAAACCAAAAGGATCGTCCAAGTCCTCTGAGCATAACATTTCATTATGCATTCATCATTATGCATTGTGCATTAAAGAATAATTTGAGTTTTTGAAGAAAAACAAGCATAAGGACTGAATAGTTACCATTTTTAAGGTGAAATACAGGAAAATACAGTTATATCGTACACTGCTGCGCAGTGCCTGACGTTATGTTGACATAGCCAGCAGAAACATATCCAATGCCACCATCATATTGAATGACATACCACTGATTGGTTCCGTTAAGGGTTTCACCAATGACATAGCCAAAGATTGAGACACTTGAGTCATTTTTAAGTGAACCCAGTTTTGTAGAAGATGACGATGCCGATTTTCTGACATTGAGGGTTCCGCTGTGAACTTTGCCTGCAATATCAGCGCCTACACACCGATCGCCACAATTTAGCGATTGGCTGCTGCACACACGCTGACATTGACTCTGCGAACAACTATAACTCGATGCATTGCTGTCATAGCATGAATGATTGCAACTGCCGCAATGTTCTGTACTCTCGCTCGTATTTACGCAGGTACCACCGCAATCTGTAGGGAGGTGGACTGGACAGACGCAGGTTCCATTCGTGCATACTTTACCCCCCGTGCAATGCGTCATTTCATCCCCGCAATGTTCATCGCCATCGATCTCACAGGCATCTCCGCTGCCGTTGATGTGATAATTGATATCACAGTTCGATAATTTACATGAATCCACGACACATGTGCCGTTCCCATGCTCGTATTTCTTAGTGCAATCACCCTCATTGCCGCAGTTTTTATCTGTATTGGGTTCGCATTGGCCATGGTCATTTGGATGATAGCCGCTGTTGCAACGATCTAAAACACAAGTGTCCGCATCACACTTTCCTACACCATTGGGATATTTTACGGCGCATTCCGCGGCATCACAACCTGATCCGGTATCGGCAGTACATCCGCCATTGCCATCCAGATGGTAATTGTCCACGCATAGCTTGGCTTTACAACCCCCATGGTCACAGGTACCAGCCGATACATAGGGAAGCTCGTTGCAATTTGTGCACGAAGGTCCGCACTGGGTGTCGGTGTTTACACAGACGCCATTGTCATTGCACTGATCATCGCAATTGGCTGGAATTGCCGGATCGTCGCCTGTACCCGGATCGTCGCCAGTGCCAGGATCGTCGCCCGTACCAGGATCATCGCCGGTTCCCGGCTGTTCCCCCGGATCGGAAGATCCCGTATCGACAGCCACACATCGTGCATCGACGCATTTCTCAGTTGTTTTGCATCGAACCCCCATGAAATCATCCGACGTGGGGTCTGCCTCATTGCAATCCCCTTTTGCGCCGCAATATTTGTGGTTCACCGAGCCATCGATGCATAGCCCGTCGCAGACAGCAGTTTCTTCGGGGCACTGCATGCAATAATAATCCCCCCTCGACGAGAGGTGGCACGAGGGGACTTCGCCCGGGCATGTGCTTTGCTCAAAATGGCTGGCATAGACCGGGCAGTTATCGGCACCTGAGCAAAGGACGAGATCGTTTGTGACGATGAATTTCAGGGTGCCATTGTCTGAGCCCGGGCAGAGTTCGCCCCATCCTGTTCCGGCAGGATTGACAGAGCTTTCGGAGGAACAGCCCATGAGGGCACAGAGGAGAAGGGGGAGAATGAAAAGTTTATGTTTCATGTGGGAGGCCTCCTAATTTGTTAATTATCAACCAAGGTTCTGCCCACATCCAAAATCTCAGAACTATTGTTGTTAAACATAGTCTGAATAAAGTGGGTGTTTGATGTTTAATCAATAGCAGAGGTGATTAATGAAGATTTTATTTGTTTAGCGAATTTCACCTATAATAAAGTCTGTTCAGCGTGAGTAAATAATTTTAACCATTGCTGCAATAACCATTACACGTCAATTTCGTGCCACCACATGATTTCGTTGAAAACATATGTTGGGTCGGATCTGTACATTCGCAGGTCCACTCACCCCTTATCGCATGCTCAGGATCGTAAACGCATTTGGATGAAACGCCTCTGGCAGGATATATACCTTTTGAACAATCAATATCACTTCCGTATGTAAAGCAAACTTTCGAATTTTTATAACACTTTCCATTTTCACATGAAGTCGATCCTGATGGGCAGCTAAAATTATTAGATCCGCAATGATCGAGTGTATCTCTTTCACAACTATTATTGTTTTGGTGGTAATTATCATTACAGCTTACGAGTTGGCATGTGCCACTGTTGGTATCACAAGCAGCATTGCCTCCCGAAATAGAACATACATTACCATGTCTGCCGCAATTTGAATTATTATTTGCTTCACATTCACCACCATATTCATGATAACCGGTGTTACATCCTGCCAATTGGCAAGTACCTGTGCTGACATTACATATACCTGTTCCCCCCGTGTAATTACATATTTTGCCATGTTGACCACAATTTGCTTCACTATTAGCTTCGCATGTACCATTATATTCATGATAATTGGCACTACACCCTTTGAGCTGGCATGTTCCTGCGCTCACGTCGCATTCGGCAATACCTCCCTCAATGGAACATGTTTTACCATGCACTCCGCAATTTGAGTCGGTATTGGGTTCACATTCTCCAGAAAATTCATGAAATCCAATGGAGCAACCTGATAACTGACAAGTTCCTTCAATGCACTTACCGTTTCCAGAAGATATTTCTTTAGTACAATCTTTTGTAATTTCAGAGTTCGTTGGTGCGCATGAAGTCGATGTATTGCCTATACATCCTCCCAAACCATCTAAATGATAATTTTCCATACATATTTTGGCGGTGCATTCACCATTATTACACTGACCGGATGCGACGTTAGGTATTACGTCTGTGCTATTACAATTTTTACATGCTGGACCACATGCCGTTGCATCATTGATAAGGCATGTCCCATTATCAAGTCTGCATTGTTTTTCATCACAAACAGCGGGTTTGCAAATTCCATCACTGCATGTTTCATTCGTGTCACAAACATTGCCACATTCACCACAATTATTTAAATCAGTTTGAAGCCTTGATGTATGAAGACAATTAAAGTAGCCTTCATTTTCACATTTATGATATCCATTGTCTGTGTCACATTCAAAGATACACTCACCGTCCAGACATGCCGACACAAGTTTTCCTTCCTCTGATGGCGTGCATTCCCTATTGCAACCACCGCAATTATATATATCGGTAAGCAAGTCCTTACATACACGGTTATTATCGTTATCCGTGCATAATTCTTTTCCGGCTTCACACTGTTTTAAAACACATTTGCCCGCATTGCATCTTTCATTTTCTGTGCAGGTGAATCCTACGAAATTATCATCATTTTTATCATCTGAGTTGCACAGACCTCGTGCTCCACAGTGTTCTCTATTGCTATCTGGATTAATACATTCTTCACCACATTTTATATAATCATCATCACAAGTGCATTTGCCATCTTTGCAGGAAGAATGTGCACTACATTGCACACCTTCAAAATGTCTGCTTTCAGGATTTGTACTGTTACAATCGCCTTGTGCACCACAATAATCCGGATCTGTGGCAGGATTGCGCACACAATCCCCCTTACAAATAATTCCATTGCACTGTGTAACAGTACAAGTGCCTTCCTCACATCGTTGATCCGAATCGCACTTTTTACCCCAAAAGTCAGGACTATCAATATCACTACTAATACATTTACCTTTTGCGCCGCAATGATCGTTTGAATTAGGATCGACACACTGACCATCACATGCCACCTGATTATCAGAACATTCAATGCAATAATATTGTTCATCGAAAGTTTGTTGACACGTTGAAATATTTGGGGGGCAAACATTGAGTTCAAAACTCTCTGCGTATTCCGGACATTTTTCTTGATCGCATCTTGTTTCGCTGTCTACCTGAATAAATGCCAGTTTTCCATCTTCTGACTGCCCTGGGCACGGCTCCCCTCTATCAGGAATACTATCCAGCGTACATCCCGCCACGCCGCATACCAAAGCAGCGATTACAAATGCCCATTTTTTATGCATACTTTCCTCACAGCAGATGAGAATGGTCAATCATTAGAAATTCCGCCGTTTTGAGGTGACGGACATCCCCTGGGAAAGTATAGCGAATTATTTAGGTGATGCGCAGTTTTTTCTTTATTTTGGGATTATCTTTAACTCTGTTTAATGGAGTTTTTTTACAGACCAAAAAAAAACCGCAACCAAGGTTGCGGTTTTTTTAAACATTAACCGTAAATATTAGTTGTTGACGGCGTCTTTGGCGTCTTTGGCAGCTGCATCGATGGCGGCATTGGCAGCATCTTTTGCAGTATCAGCAGCAGCATTGGCAGCAGCGTTGCCAGCGGCAGCGGCTGTTTCGTCAGCATGTTCTGCAGCGTCTTTAACGGCATCAGCGGTATCTTCGGCAGCTTTGGCGGTTGCATCAGCAGCATCGGCACCAGCTTTGGCGGTATCGGCGGCGGCATCAGCAGTCTTGGCAGCGGCATCAGCGGTGTTGCTGGCAGCGTCGGCAGCATTGCGAACGGAATCGGTAGCGCCTTTGCAAGCAGTGAAGGTAACGAGAGCGGCGGCAACAGCAGCAATCACGAGAAGTTTTTTCATTTTTTTAATCCTCAAAAAAAGTGGTGTTATTTGCTGTCATTCTGACAGACAATGATCATCATACCAATGGCCACGGAGAACGCAAATTTTTTGCATTTTCACAGAGGCGGCGGTTTTATGGTACATTTAGCCCCCAATGTCAAGGGGTAATGCCAAAAAATCACAGCTTTGCGCGGCGTATTGCCTAAAAGGCAATAGACGCGCACAAAAAAGGCCGTATTGCCCGCAGGCAATAGGCCGATTTTCAATTAATAATGCATAATGCACAATGATGGATG
>OCTW011466542.1_pt1 | contig 10258 bp, 5 predicted proteins | sample 1539671 | NCBI WGS metagenome assembly OCTW01 (sample SAMN02144230, study PRJEB22623) | gut metagenome | biome: sheep rumen | host: Ovis aries | place: New Zealand
CCTGGGGGATACCAGATTGCCAGGTGTTAAAATGGATGCGGGCTTGCCGAGTCCCAAATCTCCAGTTGGTTTTTCGATGCCCAATTCTGCTGATGCGGGCTTGCCGAGTCCCAAATTAGAAGCCGGTTTGCCGAGCCCCAAAATGAATGCGGGTTTGCCGAGTCCCAAATCGGATGCTGGTATTCCCAGGCCAAAATTTGAATCTGCAGAAGTTGGGTCACAAAATAACGTAGATTCGTTCGGATTGGGATTGACAGAGGAGTTACCTTCTCTAAAACAAATTGCGGAATTGCCATCTCCAAAATCGAATGCAAGATCCCTGGTTCGGGATGATTTCCCTGAACCACAAAACTCTGCCAGGTCACGGGATGAGCAGCCTCTGAGCGACGAAATCCCTCAGGGGGCTGTGCGCACTAACACCAAGATGTTTTCTGGTGCACTGGATTCGAGCATTCGGTCTTCGGTGACCAATCCGGTGGATCAGCAAAAGAATAATCTTGAAGTAACAGGTCATTCTTCCGGGCCCGTGGGAAAAACGTTCGAAGATTCTGCGCTTGGCGTTGTCAAAACCGGACCATCCATACAGCCTCCGATTCTTAAATTGGATCGACAGGAACCTACTGGTGCCTTCAAACAATCGCGCGATTTTGACAATGATTCGGGGCTTCCTGTTGCAGATGATCCTTTGGGGCTCAATCTGAATTTTACGGATAATGCCATTCCCGACACACTCCAGGCGGATTTGCAGACACATAAACTGCCTGTACCGAATCTGGATATGACGGGTACCAAGGCGGATATGCTGACACATGAAATGGAACAGCCAAGTCTGGAACCAACGGGCACCGATATCGAAATGCCGAAATTCGATGTTCTCGGTTTGCTCGGAGAGGAAGGGGATTCGGAGGATTCTATTCGGACTTTGACAAATTCTGTTCAGAAGTTGAAAGATAATGTCGCTTCCGGTCAATCTGCACAAGCTGCGGGCCTCGTCAATCCACTGCTAAGAGAACCTGCTAACCCGGAATCAAACGCCCTTTTGGGCGAACGAGGCAGCTCCGGACAGGCGGACTTGTCGGGAGCTCCCACAGGCAATGCACCTGTTCCGCCCCCCATTCCACAGAATTTGCCTGGGGGGAGTATTGTCGAAGCCGATGATGGTCAAAACGGGGAACTTGTCTTTGACCTCAACAGTATTCAATCGGATAAGCAAAGTATTACACGCGAAGATAAAAACAAAAAGGCATCGGCTGCGAAAAAGACCTTCAATAGTAAAGTCATTCTCATCGTTGCTTTGACCATTATCGTCCTGGGGGCCGTCGGTGGAGCAATTTACAAAATTATGCTCGACATGCAGACGGTTCATGAAGAAGATCTTGCCAATATACCTGAGGAATCGAAGGCTGAAGTGCATTGGGATATTGTAAAACTCGACAGCAAGGAGGCATATCTCAGTTTCTTTACACAAGCCATTAAGCGCCTGAAACAAAAAGATATTGACAGTAAAGAGCGCCAGGAAATTCAGGGAAAAATCCTGATTTCGACGGCTTTGTCCATGGTGCGTTTCCCCGATGCATTGCAGGACCAGGTCGAGTCGCTCGACGACAGCGTCCTGGAAATTGTCAAAACATGTGAATCCTCATGGTGCGCGCTCGGCCTCTGGAGTTGGGGCAAGTTCAAAGGACAACAGGAATTGGTAAAGAGCGTCGAAGATAAGCTCTCGTCCGATAAACAGGACATTCAGAATGTTGTTCTCAACGCGATGTTATACCGTGAATGGAAGAATAAAGACCAATCCAAATCGGATGCCCGGAAATCTGCCGATGCGCTTCTCCGGAATCTCAAGGATTCGGATTGGCCGCTTGCTGCATGGATAAAATCCGACTTGCTTCAAACAATCGGGAAGTTTGATGAGGCGGATAAAGCGCTTTCTGCCAGTATCACTGCAAATACAGGCGAAGAAAATGCCATTCCTCCGAGCGCGCTTATGTTGAAAAAAGTCCGCAATGATCTGGCCCTCGATAGAATCGAGCAGGCCGATAAAACATTGGCTTCTTTGATGGCGGCTACCAATATACCGGCGGGTGATAAAAAAGAAGCAGAACAGCTTGCCCTCGGTACGAAAGCCTCGCTCGGAGAGTGGAATGTCGAACAAAAGAATTTGACAGATTTCCTTCAGAATCATTTGAACAGTGAATCGGATGTCCAGTCTGTTGCGCAGGTCTGCCGCTGGTTAAATAAGACTTCGGATTGCAGAATTGCATTTCAGATCCTTTTAGAAAACAATCAGAAAAATTTAACGCTCCGCTCTGAGTTGATCCGGATGTCTCTGGAAGAAATGGATGCTGCTGCGATCTTTAATCCGGCTATGCCCTTGAGCAAAGCCCCGCTGGTACAGATTGACATGCTGATAGAGGAAGGCATTAAGCTTTCTCCCGAATCGGAAGACCTGTGGGGGGCAAAGGCCGTCAGCGCTTTTGCTGCACGCGATTACGAAACCATGGAAAATGCTGTTGACGAAGTGGAACGCGGTGAGAAAAAAATCTGGGTAGGCGCGTTCCTTCGCCAGCTAAAGTCGTTTGCAAATGGGGATGAAGCACAGCAGAATGCTGCACGCGATGCGCTAAAGGGATACATGAAGGATGTCTCTGATCCGGAAATGGCAGTTTCATTGAGTTATGCGCTCAAGGCGGTAAACGAGAGTGAAAGTGCCTTGCAGTTACTCGAGGAAATGGCCAAATATCATCCGGACAATACCACGGTAATGAACGCTTATTTGAGACATACCATCGATTTCGGGGATCAGAAAAAAGCGGAATCCATTCTCAAACGCCTTGAAAAGCGTGGCGCTTTGACGTCGGAGCATGAGTATACCTATGCGCGTCTCGTAGAACAGCTCGGTGATATCAATGGGGCATTGGAGCGCATGATCGTTCTTTCTGAAAAGAACGATGGCAATATGCCTGAATATCTGGCTTACATTGGCGAGCTGTTTATGAAACAGTCAAAATGCGAATCTGCATTGCCGAAATTCAATCAGGCTCTCGAGATCAACCCGAGCGATCCGGAGACCCATTTTAACAAGGGATACTGCCTCTATCAGGATAAGCAGTTCGATCCTGCACTCGTCGAATTTAATGAAGCGGCGGCGCAGGATGATTCAAATCGAAAATATGATTTGTGGATTGGCCGCGCGATGAAGGATCTCAAAATGAATGCTGATGCCCAGCGTTCATTTACGACGGTGATTGACGAATTTGTCCAAAAACCAGAAGAAAACCGAACGGAACAAGATATCAGATTGGCTGCAGAGGCTTACTTCTATCGGGCAGAGACGCATAAACTGCAGAATCGTCGCACCGAAAGCCGGCTCGATTTCCTCGAGGCTTTGAAAATGGAACCCGAGAATCTTCAATTCTTAAGCGGATACGCCATCTTCTTGTATGAGAATGAGAAGCTTAAGGATTGTATTGCGACGGTGGATAAAATTGAAAGCATTGCGGGCAGTTCGATGGCTGCCAATCTGTACTTCATTCGAGGTCTTTCCAAATTAAACTCCCATAAACGTTCGGAAGCCGTTACCGATCTGGAACTCGCCTATAAACGCGGATTTGCAGAATTGGCAGACCCCGGAATCATTGGTGTCAGGGAATCTGCCGAGATTTATGAACGTCTTGGGTATCTCTATCGGGATTTGGGCAGAAAAGCGGAAGCCAGGGAGATGCTTCGCAAATTTATTGAAAAATCGGAGGCATTGTCGGACAATGCACGCAAAGATATTCAAGGAGATATTGACAAAATATAGGTTTTTGTCTCAAATAGAGGCGTTTCTTGGAACGTCACATTGAGAATGGCCCATTCGGAAATGTGCGGCGTACTTTAGTAGCCGCACGCGCAGGGCGTATCGGTCACAGACCGATAGCCCGCGCACCCAAAAAACATAAACGGTTGTATGGAGAAACCTTTTGAAACTTCTAGCTGTCGTTGAAGACAATTTAAAATCTGTTTTGCAACATTCTTTGGGGTGTGAAATCGATTTTCGTTCCTCATGGCATGAAGTGCAGGCGTCTACCTTGTCTGGCTATACAGCATTGATTGTCTCCGGGAGCATCGTTGAGGATCCATATTCGCCGCTTGTCTTTTGGGGGGTTGCCAGCGAAATCCGGTATTTTAGTTTACAGGCCGTGCTGGTCGATGTTTCTGGCGATGGATGTAGCCTCATCGCAAGGGTTTATCCACAGATTAAATTGGCATCCTATCGCGGGGATGAGCAGCTTCTGATATCGCAGCTGCGTGCCTGTCTGCCTATGCTCTTTCACGATCACCCTTCATTTGGAACGGGGACGTCGGCATCCTCGTACTATGCAAGGCGCATTGAAGAGCGCCCAAAAACGACGCTTACTCAGACGGATCTGAGTGGCCCGCGCCAGAGCATGCCTGAAATTCCGGCTCCTCCGATCGCTCAAATGCCCGGCAGTTTCGGTGCCATTTCTTCGATTCCGCTCGGTGTGCACAGCACACGCTCGCAAGCCGCACCGAGGTATACACAGGATAATCAAGTCTCTTCGCCATCGTTCAGAAAAGAGGGAATGGGAACCGGCCGGAGTGTCGGTAGCTTACAGAACGATTTGGATCTGGACGATAATATCTCGAGCGTGTCTGATATCTCCGGTATCTCTGGTATCTTGGATGCCCCTTCCGATGGTAACAATCCCCCAATCGATCAACCTGAATCACCTCGGACGTCTGAACTCAAATCCAAACCCAAAGCCGCACGACTTCAGGATGATACGGTTGTCATTCGTCGGTATGCAAAAGACATTCAAATTGGCAATGTCGAATTCGGCACCATCATTCATGTCGTACAGACGATCATTCGTCTTGCTTTAACAGGAACCCTCGAAATTCAGAATACGACGCGGGTTGTGAAAATTGAGTTTCGTGAAGGACGCGTTTTTTCGGCAGCTGCTGTGGGGTTGATACAAAGTGCTTTGGCCTGGACACAGGGCGAGTTTACTTTTAATTCTAACCGAATGCTTTCTGCGAATGCGCAGCCACTCGAGGTGCATAAGCTTTTTCGTGTTGCATCGGAACAGTTTCCCATCAACGCGGTTTTGCGTACTTTGGAGCAGAATTTTAACCAATATATCAAAGTCACCAATCAGTTTTTGGCCGATCATTACGATCAGACCGTGGCGTTGAAGTGGTGGAAATCGTGTGATGGCATGACGAAGCTCTCCGACATTATCATGAGTGCCGGTGCGGAGCTCGATTTGATTTCCCGTGAGATATTCCTGGCCTGCCTCTGTGATGAAGTGCAGTTTTTTGATGCCCCCATGATTCAGCTTGTGCGTGTTCAGTACGATGAAGATGCACCTGCAAAATCTCATAGCGGGCATTCGAGCCTGTCTCGGGCGCTCAACGAATTATCTCAGGAAAATTCGCAGATCAATGTGATTCGTGCGGATCTCCTTGAAGTGCGCGAGCGATTTAATCATGAAGATGGTTATGCCATACTTGGGCTTTCTGCGGGATGTGGCACCAAGGCGCTGGATGCAGCTTACTATGCCTGGATCAATCGTTACCATACGGACAGGTTTGTTCGTTTTAAAAACCCGGAATTCATCAAGCTCGCAAACGAAATCCTGATGCTGATGAATGCCGCTTATACCAAACTTTCTAAAGCAGAACAGCGCAAGGAGACGCGCGAAAAAGCGCTCAAAGCGATTGCACGCCCGCATAGTGATGCGGAGGCCCCCAAAGTGAGTGAGCGTATCGGTACGGGACGAGCGCGAATACAGACCGTCAATCCGGCAAATGCGCTCGATAATGAACAGCTCAGAAATTTATCGAGTGAATTGAGATCGATGCAGAATAGCCAGAATGCCTCTGCAAATCCGCCGAGAGTTCCGGTTCGACCCGCTTCAATTCCCCCCGAAGGACGGTCGCGTTCCCAGAATCTTTCGGTACCGCGTCCTCAGAACAGTGCTTCGGGCGTCGTAAAGATGAGCGAGATTTTACAACGACGTCAAAGTTCTCAAGCTGTTTCTGCAATTGAAGCAAATGCGACCCTCAGGCCTTCTTCGCCGCATTTGCCTTCTCAGCCTTGGGCTTCTTCATCTGTCACACCCGAACAGCATTTTCAGACAGCAAAGAAAAAACTGACTTTGGGACTGGCACAGGAAGCTTATGTCGCATTAGGGTGGGCACTCGAAGCACAACCAGATAATATCGATTATATTATTTATCACGCTTATGCAGCTTATCTTGTAGACGCTTCCAAACGCGAAGAGTGTATCGAACGCATCTTAAATTCATTGGATGATATCAAAAGAAAATTATCCAAACCTGTAACTCAGGAAGAAATTGCCCAATTGTTCGCTGCGAATTATTTTCTTGGAAAAATATATATCAGCGTTGAAGATTATGAAGAAGCTGTCAAATATATCGAAGCTGCGAGTAAATATAATCCAAATGATATCGATACCCAACGTTGCATGAGATATATTAATATGCAGCGGGAAAAGAAATTATCACAGTCGGAAAGTAATAATAAAGGTTTGTTCTCTAAGTTAAAAGAGCGTTTGAACAAACCATTGTGATTCATGTAACTGTTCAGACTCTATGTTTTTTTTGAAAGCTCAAATCATTCGCTCATGCATCACGATGAATGCATCATATTGAATGGATCGCTTCAGCTTTTTGCCTTGGGGCAAATACGCTTTCGCGTCCGGCCTGCTTCGCACGGCCGGAAAAACGCCGCTATGCTTTTGGCATACGCGGCGTTAATAATTTCTATTATGATTTCTTTTTCAGTTTCGCAATTTCGGCTTTCATATCTGCGATGATGCCGTCAATGCCTTTTTCATCGATTTTCTTGGAATACTTCTTTTGATAGGTCTGTGCCAGGCTGGCACCATCGACCAAGATGTCGTAAATTTCCCAATTTTTATTGACGGAATGAAGGACAATTTCCAATTCGGTTTCGACATCTTTTTGCTTGGTAAAACATGAGACGATGGCAGATGTTTTGGTTTTGACGACGCGATCCCAGTCAAGTTTGTAATTGTCTTTGAAGGCTTTGTCCGACAATCTTTTCAGGTATGTCAGCTCGAGCAGCTCCTTAAAGAGTGATTTAAATTCGGACTGTTTCGCAGCTTCAAATGAAGCCCAGCGATCGCCCATGCTGCGTTCGGCCAACTGGTCGTAATCGACGAGTGCATCGACAAAAGACTTGATTTGCGCGTCACGGGCTGCGGAAGGAGCCATGGCATTGAGTTTTAATGCCTGTGCATATTGGGCTTTTGCAAAGCTCATGGGTTCGGGGAGCTGTGAAAAATCTACTTCAGTCGGTGCTGCAGGGGCTGGCGCTGCTGCCGCCGGTGCTGCTGGCGCTGCTGCCGGTACCGGGGCGTCCTGGGCGGAGGCTAAACACGGTGCGAATAACAGGGAACTTAAAGAAAGTAAGAAAATTGCCGTATTTTTAATTTGAAATTTTTTCATTTTAAGTCTCCGATTGTCGTTTATAAGAACCGTTGCAGTGTCAACGTTCTTTCGATAATATATGCAATGTGTATGCCATTGCAATCAATGTTTTGGGGAGGTCGCCATGCAAATTATCCTGAAAGATTCTGAAAATAATCTCATCGTCAAAACTCAGTTGGAAGATGATCGTCGTGCATTGGTTAATTTTTTATCCATATTGGATAAAGACAGGATCGATGAGATGGAGATTATCGACTGCAAAGACCAAAAAATTCCCAGAAATATCCAGCGATTTGAGCGGCTGAATCGTTTAAGATTTGTGCGTTGCCATGCGTTGACTGGGCTTGGCCCGGAATTGGGAAAATTACCGGCATTGCGCGAACTCGGCTTTATACGTTGTGCGGATTTTCACAATTTGAATGGCATCCGCCAATGTCAGAACCTCGTCGCACTTCATGTCTCAGGATGCGATTGTTTTTCGGATGTTCCCGAAGAACTCGCCGAACTTGAGCATTTGCGCGCACTGGATTTGTCTTACAGCGAGTGTGTTGGATGGATCAATCTGGCAATGCTGCCCAAATCCCTTCGGCTGCTCGATATGCATGGCTGCTGGCAAGGGGATTTTTCTCCCGAAGATATTCGGGGGTTGCATCTCATTTCTTTGCAGATTCAGGATATGTCCAAAGGGCTCGATTGGGATCATGAGCCTGTCATTCCTGATCTTGGCACGCAACTGCGCCATACATTGGCACTTCGCAACGGATGTGCGCTCGATAGTTAGTGTTTATTTGCAAAAGTATGAGATTATTTGTGGAATCTCTACGGGCTTCTTTTGATGATAATATCTATGATTTATGCAAATAAACACTAGTTTTCCTTAAAGATAATGACGACTTCATCGGGGCGTGCCATGCCGAGTTCGTCGCGTACTTTGCGTTCGATGGCTCGCGGGTCGGATTTGATGGACTCAATGCGGATGCGGAGCAAGTCATTCTTTTTGGCAATGACTTCGTTGCCAGCCTTGACTTCTGCAAGATCCGATGAAAGACGCACATACGTGTCCGACGAAGCCTGTTCAAAAATCTGGTAAACCAGAAAGGCAACGAAGATAATAAAGGCAAATCCCAATGTGAGTTTAAATAAGTTTTCCATATTCTACCCATGCGCAGGGCTCTGTCCATGAGCCACATCATGGGATTTTTTCACACTTTGAAGGGATTGGCAAAAATTGGCGTTATGGATTGATCTTTGGGCGTGGTTTGATAGAAAATTCGGAATTCGGAATTCGGAATTCGGAATTCGATACTCAACAACTGAACATCATTCACATTTGTCATAACCCCAAAACACCACTTTTCTTTTGGAAGGGGGCGAGAAAAAAATGCTTGCATTAGAAGGCATACGCGTCATCGATTTTAGCAGGATTTTAGCAGGTCCTTTTTGTACCATGCTGATGGCAGACCTCGGGGCGGAAGTCATCAAGATAGAGCGGCCAGGCAAAGGGGATGATTCCCGTGCTTATGGGCCATTTGTCAATGAAGAAAGCCTTTATTTTATCAGCGTAAACCGCAACAAAAAGAGCATCGAGCTCAACCTGAAAAATCCCAAAGCACATGATTTTTTGCTCAAACTCATCGATACAGCCGATGTCGTCGTCGAGAATTTCAAGCCCGGTGTCATGGATCACCTTGGGTTGTCTTACGAGACGCTTTCGGCACGCAATCCTCGTTTGATTTATTGCTCGTGCTCGGGGTATGGCCATTCCGGTCCATTGGCCATGAAATCCGCATACGACCTCATTATTCAGGGCATTACCGGGATGATGAGCATTACCGGCCCCGATGGCGATCATCCCTATAAAGTCGGCATGAGCATTGCCGATGTCGATACCGGTGTCTTTGCCGCTCTCGGTGTTGTGACTGCATTGTATCAGCGCGAAAAAACCGGGCATGGGCAGCATGTCGATATTGCGATGTTCGATGTTCTGATGGCCATTCTCGAGAATGCTGCTACGCGGACTTTAAATACCGGCAAGCCACCGACGGCCATTGGCAACCGCCACGTCACGATATGCCCCTTTGCGGCGATCAAGGCATCCGATGGCTTTTTTAATATTGCAGCAGGCAATGACGCGCTCTTTGTCAAATTGGCCAACGCGCTCGAAGACCCGCAAATGGCCGAAGATCCCCGTTTTTTGACGAATGATTCGAGACTTCAGAACTGGGATGCACTCGAAGCACGATTGAATGCTGCCGCCTCTAAAAAGACCATTGCCGAATGGTGCGCCATTCTCGATACAGTCGGCGTTCCGGCGGGCCCAATCAATAATATGGCTCAGGCACTCGAAAATCCTCAGATAGAGGCGCGCAAAGTCGTCACGACCGTACATCATCCAGTGGCAGGCGATATTCGTACCGTTGCCACACCTGTGCGCCTAAGTGACAGCGCCCGCGAAGAATATGCGCCATCGCCAGTCCTGGGTGAAGACACCGTGCGCTATGTTGCCGAAATTCTCGGATGCTCTGAAGATGAAGCGCATGCCATGGTGAATGAAGGGGCGTTTGTGTAATTCAATGCGGAATGCGGAATACTTTTCTTTGGGAAGGGGAGTGGGGAAACGCTTTTCTTTTTGGCTATGTTTAACCAGCGTGGATATGCTTCTCAATAAAAGCATTTGCGCCTACGCGGCGGGCGGTCAAGGGTGTTACGTGACACCCTTGACAATCCCCACGTCGGGGGACGGCGTTCGAGAGGCGCCGATGGCGCAAACTCG
>OCTW011587891.1_pt1 | contig 10257 bp, 9 predicted proteins | sample 1539671 | NCBI WGS metagenome assembly OCTW01 (sample SAMN02144230, study PRJEB22623) | gut metagenome | biome: sheep rumen | host: Ovis aries | place: New Zealand
AAAGGCTACCGCATGAGCAGTACGGTAGCCTTTTTGACTGTGTATTATATTTTAGGAGAGCTTTAACGAAAGCCTGAATATAATATAGCACTATTGAGAATGAAAATCAATAGATAATTGGAAATTATTTTTAAAAACGAAAAATCCCCAAGGTCAATACACAAAACCTTGGGGATTCTTCACGTATATCACGCTCTCCTATGAAATAGTCTATCATAGGAATAGAAAGTTGTCAAAATATTTCTCCTAATCATAGACGTACGCAAGTAGAGCACATCATGTGTAAATATTACGCCATGAACAGCATACGCTCAATATCTCCATACTGGAGTTTACTGTTTGCATCTGTCGGCTCGCCCTTCAGGATATCCTGCTCCACAGCACCCTTATCGGATACATTCACACGACCAGCAGCCACTTCATCCTTGACCTTCTGCAGCAAAGCCTTCCGGCCAGCAGCAGAATCAGCGAAAACCTCGTTGTTATAGCGGGCATTCATGGAATGCGCATCCTTATTATCATTGCAGTTGAAGAAAATATACACGTATTTCTTTTTGTCAGCAACTTTCTTCGTAACCTTGGTAGCAGCAGCCTTCGTTGCCTTTGCCGCCGTAGCAGCTACAGCTGCTTCCGTTACCTTGCTGGCAACAGATTTAACAGCCTTCTTGGCAGCAGTCGTTGCCGTTTTCTTCACTACAGTTGATTTCTTCGTAGACATTAACAATCCCCCCATAAGTTCACCTAAAGTTTCCCCGTGAGCAATTTTATCACAAAATACATCTTATTGCAAAAATTCATCATGAGTAGTAACGCTTCCTCATTCCTGCATTACCTTCTGCAAATAGCTTGTCAGCATTTATCCCATTGTTGTATACTATCCTCGTAAAATTACTGATTGCTGTCTGATTGGAGATCATAAAATGAAGAAAGAACTCCGCCACTTCAAAATCGGCCCAGCCTACGGCGGTGCCCAGCACTGGTGCCCTACCTACTGGATGAATATCGGTGGCTGCGCCGCCATTACCGCCTGCGATTGCAGCATCTATTTTGAGCTCTGCAAAAATATCCATGGCCTATACCCTTACGATAGAAATTCCATCACCCAGGCAGATTATGTGGACTTTGCCTATGTAATGGAGCCATACCTAAAACCCTGGGAATCCGGCATTGACCGTCAGGACATATATATCGATGGCTTTTCCAAATTCCTCTCCGAGCACGGCGCACCGGATATAAGGTTAGGGCCAGGGGAGGGCACCAATAGCCTCGAAGCTACCAAAGGCATCATAATCCAACAGATTGATAATGGCTGGCCGATTCCCTGCCTTACGCTCCTGCACCAGCATCCTGCCATGGAAGATTACGTCTGGCACTGGTACATCATCAATGGATACGAGCAGTACAATGATACTCTTATGATAAAAACCGTTACTTACGGGACATGGCGCTGGTTCGACCTTGCAACCTTGTGGGATACAGGCAAATCTCCCAAAGGCGGCCTAATCCTCTTTTCTTAATAAGACCAAATACCATAAGGAAACGCCGGGACAAGCACATTGCTCCCGGCGTTTCCTTATGACATCTTCTTATTCTGTTTCCGCGCATAAACATCTGTTGCAAAATCAATCATTTCTCCCCAGCTACTAAACCGTGTAGTCTTGGCAACATGCTTATCCATCTGCTCTTCTGGAAGTTCCTCGAAATCTTGCTGGGATGTTATGTGGAATTTTCCACCCTGCAGGAATTTCTCAAAACTACGGTAGTTCGTATACTTGCGCATGAATGATTTATCGATTAAGTCCTCAAAATCTACCGACTGCGGCATCGCCCCCGGCAGCTGATAGTAACCTGTGAGTTTTACCATGTAATTCTCCTCGTATCCAATTTAACTCCACCTTTACGCGATGGAGTCCAGCACTCTTTTCTTAGCATCAGGCGGGAGCTTATTCGCATCTTCTATAAGTTTCTGCTTGATTGCTTCACTTTCCTCCTCCGTAAGCCCGAGAAATTCGTCCACACTCATTTCGTAGAAGCTGGCGAGCCGGGCAATATCCTCTGACTTAGGCAGTACTTTCCCTGCTTCCCACTTGTCATACTTACCTAAGGTAATACCAACCCCCTTGGCAATTTCTTTTCTCGTGATGTCTTTACTTCTTCTGATTTCCGGAAGCCTGCGCACGAAAAAGTTTGTTAATATTTTATTGACCATTCCATTCTCCTGCTTATCCTTTAAATTCTATTGATATATCATATCAGTTGGCAACGCTGAAACACATAGCCATCTTATTCATTATTAGGTATCATAGTTACGCATTAGCAGAAATTAATATACGTACGGCAGAGCATATTCCTTCAACATAGTTTCTAGTCCATCTCTTGCTATCAGTTTCACATCATTATCTTTTGCAAGTTTTATTGTTTCAGATGTAAAACCAATAGCATTAGTAACTACTACTGTACCAAATTCTATCCCTTTATACTCATCTAGATTTTTATAATAATTTACAGCAGCATATACTTCTTGTACACCTTTCTTTCCTTGGGCGCTATTGGGATTATCTTGATGCTTGCACTGTACGAGCAGCCCACTTTTACCATCGTCAAATAAAACAACCACATCAGCGCCATTATCATGAGAACGTTTTGTTTTTATTGCTCTACATCCATCTACTTTGGAATAAAGATCCTTTATTATTATCTCAAATACATCAGCTATTACATCATCAACATCACTAATTGATACATAGCAATTTCGTTCTGAAGATGCTTTTTCATCCTCTTTACTCACACATCCATTAAATATATGCTGACCATCTCTAGCATCATCCCCGGTGGGGAACATAACATTTTCGCTAAGTCGTCTCTTATAATCCAACAATTCATTAAGTTTTTCATCAAAGCTGTTTCCTAAATGCCCATTGCATGCTAAAGGTAGATATACATGCACATCACGCTTCTGTCCAATTCTGTAAACACGATCCGTTGCTTGATCTTCTTTAGCAGGGTTCCATGTACGACTCAAATGGATGACATGATTGGCCGATGTAATCGTAAAACCTACACCTGCCGCCTCCGGAGATAGTATAAGTACCCCAAATCCTTCAATACTATTGAATTTATCAATAGTACGTTGCCGAGCAATACCATTCATAGTGCCATTTATAGGTGGATTAACTGTAATATTAAAAACTGATTTGATGAGATGACGTAGAATATTTTGCATTTTCTTGCTTACGACAAATACAAGCGCCTTTTCATCATTCTTCTTTATTTCCTGCAAAATATCAAATGTTTGGATTAATCGTGCCGATTGATTAATTACATCCCAAGCATCCATTTGATAAAATTTATCCAATTGCTTAATGCTTAAATCAGGATGTAGGGAAATATCTCTAAGCTTTGCAATAGTTACAAGAGGATGCACCTCGTCTCTTCTTGCCTCTTCCAGTACAGCAATGTAGCGTTCCTTTTGATATTTGGGCATATTTAATCTACATACATGAACTTCTTTCTTAGGAATACCTTGCAGCTTATCTTTTTTCATTCTGCGTAAAAAAAGAGGATTGAGGCTTTTCTTTAATTCAACGCCTAATTTTTCTATACCATGAATATCTCCATTTAAATCTTTTAGACGACTGATATACTTTTCTCTAAACTCACGCAAAGTTCTTAAGTACATAGGATGAACGAAATCCATTATACTCCACAAATCTGTCCATGAATTTTCAACAGGAGTACCGCTTAAGCAAATTGCATAATCATAATTCATTGCCTTTATAGATGTTGTGACACCCGTGGATGGATTCTTTATCTTTTGAGCCTCATCAACAATAATTATTCCCCATTCTACTTCTGCAAAAGAGAACTGATAATCCCGAAGTGTTTCATATGTTGTCAATGCGATTGTTTTACTATCAATATCCAGTATTAATTTTTTCTTTTGATTTGGTGCTAAATCACCAGTCTGATATTTCTTTATAGATGCTCCGTGTAATGCTGTCACTCCGGAAAAAACATTTGAATTCAGGAACTTATTATACTCATTTTCCCAGTTAGTCAAAAGTGCTGTTGGGCCAACTATCAAAATAGGCTTATTGCAAGAACTCCCTGAACCTTTTTTTAGTTCTGCGATAAACGCAAGAGTTTGAAGAGTCTTCCCCAACCCCATATCATCAGCAAGCAACACACCTTTATATCCCTCAGTCCATGCTTTGAACATCCAATTGACAGCATCCTCCTGATAGTCGTATAACGAAATTTCCTCTTTTAAAGCAGACGCATCCATAGCTCCTTTTCTAGGATGTAAATCCGGAGAATAATCTGCCAATTCAAAGTTTGGTTTTATATCCAAAGCCATAGGGCCAGTTTTGACATATTCTTTCACATCTTCCTCATTATCATCATTTGAAAACTGATTATTATGATGTTCTGTCAAGAATCTGCCTTCATCACTCATTTCCTCACTTTCTTCTTTTAATTTGTTACTTTCCTGAGCTTCAGTAGTTGATTTAGCCTCTTTTTCCATGTCATTTATCGGAGCATCTTGCTTATTGACTTCTTCAGACGTACCCTCTTGACCTAGCCAATCGGTTTTATGTCCGCTTCCATAATATATTGCTCTTCTTATATTGGTCATTCCCTTAACACGATCGGAATACTCAGCAGTTACACATTCCCCTTCCTGAGGCAATTCTTTCCATACAGACTCCTCTTCTATATCATTATCACTAGTTTTCGAAACAACGCCCTCTTTTTTTCTAAATATAAACACCTCATCCTCTAATAACTCCCTTGGCTGTTTTGTAAACCTTTCCGCATCTTGAGGTGTTAATTTCGTTTTGTTAATGTCTTTAATTTTTTGTAATCCATCCCTGACTTTTGATGGAATTACAAATTTTATATTACCTTCATCAGTTCTACTCTTATATACACTCCTTACTCCTGGTCTTTCAAATTCCTTTAAAAACTTTTGCTGATTTTCTTTAGACAATTCATCCCCTGTTCCTTCTTCTAGAATAACAGGTGTTATTTCTATATTTCCTTTTCCGTCATCACAAAATTCAACATCTAAGTTTTCAGGCAGAATGATTTTTTGATTCTTTTCCGACAATACTGCGTCCAACCTAGTATCTGATTTCTTTGCATGGCGCTGTATTCTACCAAGATTTGTCAAACTATATTCTGTAAGTTCCCTTCTATCAAGCTGAGGCACTGTAAGATTGCTTTCAGTAAGTAATTTTACAAGTTTATATTGCTCCTTACTTAGAATATATTGTCTATCCTTGTCAATATACAGAATACAGCCAACTATTTTAGGATTCACAAATTGTTGCCCATCTGGTTTTAATACATTGAACACGTAGTGCAAATCGTTGTAGCCAACTGTACCATCCGCATTAATAGAAATTTGATACGGATTTCTTTCCGGCAAAGCAAAGAGTTCACAGTCTTCACTCGAAAGGTCAACAACATAATCATACGGCATATAGTAATCAGCCTCGTTGATTTCTGCGGATCCCTCATAATAAAGCATTTCCAATCGTTCCTGCTGGCTGCTTCCATCTGGAATATTATGAAATAGAAGTCCATCCATCTCCTCTATCCAATATTTTTCCATGTGTACTCTCCTCTAAACAATAACTGTCGTTAAATATCTATCAATCCGGCCAGATATTACAGTTTATTCCTAGCCAATTTTTTACTTTTCCCTGCCAATTTTGATATGCACTCGCTGCATGTCTCCATTCTTCCAATGGCCTATAGTATGCGTTAGCTATATCTTTCTTATGCATTTCACTTGCACCAAAAATTTTAGGTGCTTCATCGTGATCCCATACCCTTAGCATTCCGGCATGGCTCCATTCTATAAAAACAAAACTCCCAATTTGAAATGCAAAAACACTATGATCAGGCAAACAATCCTTCCCCAACTTTCCATATGATAATCTTTTATTATCAAGTCTTCTTACATATCGAATAGCATCACGCCCAAACAAAACCCATGTGTTCTTTATGTAGGGCAGATACTGCCTCCAAAACTCTTTTCTATAGCTCCACATATTGTCCACTGCTGTTTCTTCAATTATCTTGAAAAACAAATCCAAATCCTTCTCAGCCAACCATGAGAGAAAAATCCTGCGTGATTCATCCGTCACTTCATTCCAACGCACCGTCCAATCACCAAAACGAGGATCCCCTAATACATCATAAAACACATCAATACACGTTTTTTTGTAATTAGACTTTTCTACTGTATTATCATTTTGTACATCTCTTATAAGTTTATCTGCTATCTTCGGTATCATAGCCTTGAAATGGTCTATATCATTTACTATCTCATCCAACACTCTCATTTTATTTTTTACGCAACCATTTATCTTTGTATAATATACATAAACCGAATCTAGCATTAACGATGAAAATATCAACTGCTCCGGCAGGCTAAGTGCTTTACCTGTTCCTCGTATCCCTTTTCTATCTATTATTCTCGAAACATTCATAGATGATGGCGATGTAAATATTACCTTTTTAAAGTTTTTTAATTTTTGGAATAATTCCCCACGTAAGTATCCATGATTATCTAAAGATAATCTTTCTATTATAATATTACAAAAATACTTTTGTTTCTCATCATTCATTTGAGTATAGTTTAGAAAATATGCAAATATTAATCTTCTTACTGTTCTAATATTTGATAAATCCATTAATTCCATGCACTTATCAAATAAAGAAATAGAGCAATCCACATCTGCCATAACAAATGGGATTTCTCTTCTTTCTTTTCTGCTTAATTCGAGATTACTTGACAATTTATTTAAAATAATTTTTATTGGTGTTGATTTCTTTGCCTCCATTTCCTTTATTGCAATCTCTTTTTCCAACTTGATAGCATAGTTATGCATATAGGCTAAAGGAACAATGCTTGCATTATCAGGCAAGATATAGCCGATCTTTTGTTCAAGTGTTTTTAGTGATTGCTTAAATTCAATCATTTTTTTCAATCTTCCTCTTTATAAATTTAACAATACTCATATCTTCTTGTGTAGGCGGCGACATGGAAAAACGTACATCAATTCTTCTATTCCGCTGACGACCTACCGCATCTTTATTATCTGCAATAGGTCTTGTGTCTGCATATCCACTACATGAAAAAATTGTCTGAGATCTATTATTAATTAAAGTTTGTAAATTAGGAACCGCCTGTCCCATCAAGAGCCACGTATTAATAGCTCTCTTGGTAGACAAATCCCAATTTGATGCAAAAACGCCATTATTTATAGGAACATTATCAGTATGCCCTTCAATGAAGACAGTCTCCACACTACCTGCAAATCTTTCGGAGGTTAAAGTCTTATCTAGTGCCTGTGACAGTTTTAGTATTATCGCTTGACCTTCCGGTTTGACTTCAGCACGCCCTACATCAAACATAGCACCTTCAGGAATACGCAATATTCCATGTTCTTCATCGACCATAACCTGAACACCATTTTTTTCAAGTTCTTCATGTATTGTATCCAAGAGTTCTGCTCTTTTTATATCATTTTGAGTTAGCTGTGCTGTTACCTGGCTAAAATTTAATATAAAATAACATATTGTAAGTATGAAGATGGACATCAAGCCTGCCATAAGGTCGCTGATACTTAATGCAAATGCATCTGCACGTTTATCCTGCTCTGCCTCTGTTGCTCTCCTGCTAATCATTATTTCCTACTTTCATTATATTTTAATAGATCTGCGACCATTTCTCCCAACTCGTCTATGACAGTTTTTAACTGAGAGGAAACAGTTGCAACATCTTTATCAAACAAGTTCATTTGTTCGTTCATACCTTTATTCATAAGCTGATTATAATTGGAAATCTTTTCAGTAATCATATCGAGAACATTACTTAATTCCTGACCTATACTGCTCATGCCATTATTATACTTTTCCCATGCCTCTATAGCTTTTTGCTCGGCCTTATCTGTGGTATCAGAAAGTTTCTGCAATGAAACATCCGTGTCATGACCTTGTTCTATAAGCTTGCTTAACTGTGAAGTTGTCTCCTCATGAAGAATTCTAGTCTGTTCTTGTACTTTTTCGAGCTGATTTTTAAGCTCTCGACTAGCTTCTAGAACAGGTTCAGCGGCCTTCTCCATACAGTCACTGGAACTATTCACTTTATCGAGTACATTATTGATTGTTCCTGCCATTTCTTTTATCGATGCATAATGCTGTTCTATACTATCATTATGTTCACTAATAGTTTTACGTAGCAACAGTATGGTTTCTTCCATTTTCTCTCTGCTATTTTTCTCCATTTCTTCTAGCATTTCTTTTTGCTTGGAAGACATGGTCTCGAAAACTTCTAACAGATGTTGTGCAGTAGCATTATTTGACTCGGCAGCTTCGTTTAGCATAGCCTGCTGTTTTTCAATCATAGTCTTCATAGTTTCAGACATATATTCTGCCGAGTTTTTCGTTGTTTCGATTGATTCACTAAGCCCCTGTTGTGCAGCTGTGCTGGCCTGAAGCATATTATTCATAGCCTTTTCAGAACTTGCATTGAATGATGCTACCATTTGACTCATTTGTTCACTTATTTCAGAAGCTGCTTCCCGCTGCTTCTGAACTGCCTCATCTGTTCCACTCTTGAGAGATTCACCTATTTGTCTCATAGTCTCTGTCAGCATCACATTTGCCTGTGCACTTGTTTTTTCAGAAACTTCTAGACTTTGCTTCATGGATTCCTGCATATTTTGCAAGGTTTCCGCAAAAGCGTCCAATTGTGCTCCTGCTTTTTCACTTACAGCCCCGGCAATTGCTGTAGCCCCACCATCATTCAATGCCGAAATAGCCTCATACAGTTTTTCAAAGGTAGGCTTCATCTGTCTATCAAGATTTTCACATAGTTCCTCAAATCCAGCTGTCAACTGTGCATCTAACAATTCACTAAGGCTCTCAGCCATGTCCTGACCTAAATTTTTTAGAACTTTAGTTTGCTCTACAGTTTCATGGTGTCCATCTGACATCCACTGTTCAATTGTTTTTCTAGGATACATATCCTCTATCTTATTTGATAGTTTATCAACAGAATCAGATAAATAATCCTGTATTTTTTTATCTGCAACACCATATATAAGTGCAAAAAATATTCCCAGTAGCGATGTACCAAATGCGACCGAAATTCCATTTAAAAGAAGACCAATGCTATCCTTGATTTTTGTTACATCATTACTAGTTAAATCCACTCCATTTAATCCGATCACAAGGCCCAGAAAAGTCCCAAGTATTCCAACGCCAGTATATATACTACCAAAATTTTGCCAATAAGAAGTGTTAACATCATGCACTACATGTGAATATCTGAAAAATGCTCCTGCTTCTATTGTTGAATAAATCTCTGTTTGATCATCTACATTTCTATTCTTTGTAAGTGTACGACTGAATTCTCTCCATATACCACCCGCGGTTTTATCATCAGACAACAATTTATCAATCTCTTCAAACTTCGATGAATAATCTGCTCTATTAAACTTTCTGAGTTCTTCGTATAAACGATTTATATTCTTTCTTTTATTCAAAAGCTTAGAAAAATACTTTCTAACGGCCCATCCTGCTAAAATTAGATCTAATATTAAAAAACCAATACATAAATAAGTGTTGAACATTGCTATCCTAAATCCGCCTTCCAAAGTTTAATTATTCTCTCATGGTAACACCAAGGCTACTATACATTAACAATTAGATTAGAATTTGTTTATTCTAATTTCGCCTTAATCTTTCTAAATCTTCGCACACACATTGCTAACATGTAGCCATGATACTCCATCAATACTAATTATAGCACCTTATTATTGTCATTGCACGTAACTTTTGATTAGTAAAAACTTCAACGCCAATCTACCTTCACATTAAGACTGAGCAGATTCCATACTTTCATCAAACAAAACATAAGCCACCCCAGGCGCACCTAAACGAAACGCCGGGGCAACCAACGGTCCCGGCGTTTCATTATACATTCATGCTTACTCCTGTACATCCAGCCCAAATTCCTTTCTTAGTGCCCGATAACGTGCCAGTTCCTTTTCCTTTACCGGCTTTGCCAAATCGTTGAAGGTGTGGTGCATGACATCTGCATCCTTCAATACTTCATCCATTGGCTCATCCTTCTCCAATTTGTCATCATGATGGTATATCGCAGAGCATATGATATCAATTTCCCTCGGTTTAGCCAAGGCATTTCGCAGCAGAATTTCCTTCGCCATATCTGCCCCT
>OCTW011605316.1_pt1 | contig 10257 bp, 7 predicted proteins | sample 1539671 | NCBI WGS metagenome assembly OCTW01 (sample SAMN02144230, study PRJEB22623) | gut metagenome | biome: sheep rumen | host: Ovis aries | place: New Zealand
TCTCCCCGAAGGAGGGTCCCCTGGGCGGAGAACTCCCCGTCCCCTGTCCGGCTGCAGCTGAACCGAATGTAATCCAGGTAGTTCCCGTCCTGGTCGTAGGCTTTTACTTCCAACTGGTCCACCAGGGAGATGCTGCCGCTTTTGACGGCCGTCTGCTCCAGCGCCACGGGAAGCTGCAACCGCACCCACTGATCCTTACCGTTGTCTTTGGCACAGCCGCAGAGCAGGAGCGTCAGCAGCAGAAAAAGGATATGACGGTGCTTTCCCATGGCTTAGAAACTGATTTCGTATTCTCCGTCAAACGCTGTATCGGTGGTAATCCCCGCTTCTCCATTCTCCGTGAAGAAACGGCCTTTTACAATGGTACGCTGCCCTTTTTTCAGGGGAATCTCCAGGTTAAGGCGGCTGATGGCCTTTCCGGAGGCATCCTGCAGGAGAATCTCCGGCTTAACGGTGCCGTTGTCCCCGCCTGTGAGCAGCATGTCCTGCGCCAGGAGGACGGTACCGTCGGCCTGGATCTCTGCCGGGACGGTGAAAGAGAGGCCTTCCCGGGGCGAAACGGCCGCCTGTTCCCACAGGTTATACGCGGTGGCAAGCGGTTCCGGATAAGTGACGGTGACACGGATGTCTTTGCCCTGGAAGGCATCGGCATCGGTGGCTATGAGGCTATAGGCCGACACGGGGCGGGTCATCCTGAGGCTGCCGGAAGCATAGGTTCCAGCCGTGCCCAGGTCCTTTTCCAGCGAGCCGCAGAAGGCGTCCCGGAAACTTTGCCCGGACTGGTATGCGCCCTCCGGCAGGCTTATGCGGGAGAAATCCCGGACGTACCACTGCCAGTCCGCTCCGCTGTCCTGTACGTAATCTGTCCAGGCCAGGATCTTGTATCGGTCTGTCTGGAGCGTTACGGAGACGTCCATGCCGCCGGGACGGTCTGCGAAAAGGACTTTTTCCACCTCCGGCGCAGCCTGCCAGGCACCGGCGCCGTTACTGCGGTAGAAACGCAGCGTGTGCCGTACCTGGGTGCCGCCGGCCCGGGTGAGGGTGCTCTCCGGCATGGCGCCCTCGAAGGAGAGGTTCAGCTGGAGGGTTACCTCATGGCTGCCGGACGTGTTGTTTTCCGGGGAGTCGGGCTTGCCGCAGGCTGCCAGCGCAAGGGCGCAGGCGGCAAAAAGCGGTATGGGCAGGCCCCGGCGCATGGTTTATTCGTCCGGAACCCGGATGGTTTCCCCGTGTTCCTGGGCCACGGTCTGTTTCCACAGCTCGGTGTAGCCCGGCCATTCCACACTTTCCGGTATGCCCTGGGAATGTTCCGAGTGCTTGAAACTGCCGTCTTCGTTCTGGGGCTTCACATTGCCGTCCATGAATTTCACCAGCAGCTCCACTTCCAGCTTGCTCCAGTCTGCGAATTGCCGCTGGGCGGTGTTCACGGAATAGTCGGTGACATATTTGATGAGTTTCTGGAAGGGCTTCCGGGAAATCATCACGTCGCCTTTGGAAGAGAGCTTTTTCTGCATCTTCACGGCCACTTCGTTGTACATCACCACGGCCATGCTGTCCACCGTGTGGGTCTTGCGGAACATCTGGTCCAGCTCGAAAGCGTCGGCCCGGGCCCTTACATGGGGCGCCATCACGTTGTACATCTTATAGCAGGCGTTGGAGATGCGGTTGTTGATCCAGAAAGAGGAGGTGGGGGAATAGTGCAGAAGGTCTCCGTTGCCCACCCGGAAACAGTCCGGAACCTTGGTGATGCTGGTGTAGATGGGGGTGAGGTAGGAAGTGGCGGCGTCGTCGGTGCCGAACCACAGGATGCCGCCCACCACGTCGGGCACGTAGTTGCGGGCCTGGCCCACCATCCAGAAACCGGTCTGCTGGGTGGCGATGGCGCGCTCGTTCACATAAGTGCGGTCTTCCACCTTGAATTCCATGGGCCGCCAGCGGTACGGGAGGGCGTTTCCGCCGGCGCCGATATCCTGGGTCATGTCCATGGGGGTGCCTTCGTAGTGGTCCCGCATGACATCGGCCACGTCCTTCACGCTGATTTTCTTCCGGGGATACACGAACAGGGGGAAGTCCCCTTCCAGGTTCTCGCCCATGACATAGTCCAGATAGGAGTAAGCGTCTCTGGTTACGGCGTTTCCGTCCTCGTCATAGAAGGAGAACCAGCCGTTGGTGAGGATGTTGAACGCGCTCCAGGCGCGGGCGTCGCAGCCGCGTACGGTGCCGAAGTCGGCCGGGCAGTAAGCTTTCTTGAAGGAGAACTCGCTGTCTGCCCCGTCAAAATAGCCTTTGCGGCGGGCGAAGGAAATCACATCCGGGGCGTAGAGGCAGTTGTCCGGGTCGTTCAGGGGGAACTTGCCGATACGGGCCTGGTTGGCATGGGCGCAGATGGCTCCGTCCGGGACGCGCATGGCCACCCAGACGATACCCTTGTTCATGTTCACGTTGTTGCGGATGTTCATGCCCTTGCCCACGAGTTCCATGATCCAGGCCTCGTTCTTGTCGGCGATGGAGAAGGTTTCCCCTTCCGATGCATAGCCGTATTCGTTGGCCAGTTTTACGATGACATCAATGGCCTCGCGGGCGGTCTTTGCCCGCTGCAGGGTAATGTAAATGAGTGAACCGTAGTCGATTCCGCCTTTTTTGTCTTCCAGCTCCGGGCGGCCGCCCCAGGTGGTCTCCGTGATAATGAGCTGGTGCTCGTTCATATTGCCCACCGTCTGGTAGGTGTGTTCCACCTGGTCTATCTCTCCCAGGTAGCGGTTGGTATCCCAGTCGTAAACCTTGAGCACTTCTCCCAGTTTCCAGTCCTGTGCGGGGTGGTAATACAGCTCGCCGAACAGGTAGTGCGAGTCTGCCGCGTAAGACACCAGCACAGACCCGTCCATGCTGGCTCCGCGGGAAACGATCACGTTGGTGCAGGTATTTCCCTCCGCAGACGCCAGCAGTGTAAATGCGGCGGCGACGGAGGCTTTGAGGAGCAAATTTCTCATCGTTTTTGTGGTTTTTCGATTTATTGCGTAATTTTGTACTTCGGCATAACTCTGCAAATTTATGAAATTTTATCGTTTAATACATCTTACGTGCGCCGTATTCCTGTCAATTTTTGCGGCACAGGCCCAAAATCAGGCCACTACCCCGGAGCAGCGGGAAAAGCAGATGCTGGAATCCATAGACCGGGAAAAGACCCGGCTGCGGGACCTGCTGGACTTGGAATACTGGCAGGAGTTTTATGTAGATTCCATCCTCACCCACGATTACACGGCCCTTACGGAAGAGCTGGAAGGCATGCAGAAGGCCAAGGTGGAAAACACAGACCTTTACATCAGCGTGCAGGACAAGTGGATGCAGCAGATCGTAGACAGCTACAAGAAAATCTTCACGGAGGACCAGTGGAAAAAGTACATGAAATCCGGGGGAGAACGCGCCCAGAAAGACCGTGACAAACGGAAAGGAAAGAAAAAATAACTATCTTTGCAAGCTAATTTACAGCCGATATGAAAGAAGCGATTGAAAAAATAATGGCCGAACTGCAAGACCTGAAGGCAACGTCGGCCAAAGAGGCGGAAGAAGCCCGGATCCGTTTCCTGGGAAAAAAGGGTGAAGTGACGGCCCTGATGGAGCAGTTCCGCTCCGTAGCGCCCGAACTCAAGCGGGAATACGGCCAGAAGCTCAACGAGCTCAAAAAGGCCGCCACCGCCCGGATCGAACAGTTGAAAGCCTCCGTGGAGGAAGCTGCCGTGGCCGCCCTTCCCAAGGAAGACCTCACTATGCCCGGAGATGCTTTTCCGCTTGGGTCCCGCCACCCTGTTTCCATTGTCCGCCAGCAGATTGTGGATATTTTCCGCAAATTCGGATACGATGTGGCGGAAGGCCCCGAGATCGAGGACGATTACCACGTGTTCGAGGCCCTCAATTTCCCGCCCAACCATCCCGCCCGCGAGATGCAGGACACGTTCTTCGTCAGCACCGGCCATCCCAATCCGCTGCTCCTGAGAACCCACACGTCTTCCGTCCAGGTACGCACCATGGAAAAGCAGACGCTGCCCATCCGGGTGGTCTGCCCCGGCCGTGTATTCCGCAACGAGGCCATATCGGCCCGTGCCCACTGCATTTTCCACCAGGTGGAAGGCCTGTATATAGACAAGGACGTCACGTTCGCAGACCTCAAGCAGGCTATCCTGCTCTTTGCCCGGGAAATGTTCGGCCCGGACACCCAAATCCGGATGCGTCCCTCGTACTTCCCCTTCACGGAGCCCTCGGCAGAGGTAGATGTCAGCTGCAACATCTGCAAGGGAAAGGGGTGCAACATCTGTAAAGGCACCGGCTGGCTGGAGATTATGGGCTGCGGCATGGTAGATCCCAATGTTCTGGAGGCCAGCGGCATCGATCCCAAACAGTACACCGGTTTCGCCTTCGGTATGGGCGTAGAGCGTATCGCCATGCTCAAGTGGCAGGTGAACGACCTCCGTCATTACTTCGAGAACGACATGCGTTTCCTCCAGGAATTCTCCACGGCTACGGAAGTGTAGCGCGGTCCTTGCCTGAAACATGAAAAAAACAGCCTTTGTCCTTTTGTGCCTGCTGGGCGGCCTGGTTTCCTTGAATGCCCAGCACGACAGCCGCGCCGACATCCTCTCTGACATAGAGCGTGCCGGCGGCGTGCATTATTTATACCCCACGGACCAGCCTCGGCCTACTGCGGCTCCCAAAGGGTATAAACCCTTTTACGTGAGCCATTTGGGAAGGCATGGCGCCCGCTATGCCCTGGGAAACACCGTTTACACGGACCTGTGGAACATCTGGTCCCGCGCGCACGAAAAGGCTTGGCTCACCCCGGAGGGAGAGGCCTTTTACCAGGCTTATGCCGCCCTGTATCCGGCTATCCGCCAGCGGGAGGGAAACCTTACCGCAAAGGGGCAGGAGCAGCTCCGCTACATTGCGCGCTCCCTGTACCGGAACTATCCCCGGCTGTTCAAAGGGGCCACGCATGCGTCGGCCGTATCGACAGGCTCTCACCGGGTAATCGTGAGCATGTACTCCCTGCTCAGCGAACTGGACCGGCTGGACAAGGATTTCACCTTCGATGCAGACTACGGCTATCCGTATCAGGGGTACTTGCTTCCGGAAATCATAGACAGGCCCACTCCGCTACCCGACAGCGTAGTGCGGAAAGAGCAGGATTTCTACCGACGGATGGTTCCCCAGCAGCAGATGCTGTCCCGCTGGTTTACCCGCCCGGACAGCGTGGTGGCCAATCCCCAGCGTTTCCTGGGAGACCTCCACACTGTTGTCTCCACGCTGGATAATCTGGATACGGAGCCCGCGCCGGAATTGTACGCGGTGTTCACGCCGGAAGAGCGTTACGGCCTCTGGGCCTCCAACAACTACAACGGCTATGTGTGGATGGGGCCCTGCCCGGATGTGGAGAATGTACGTCCCGCAGCCATGCAGGCCCTGTTGCAGGATATCATCGGCAAGGCACAGGAAGATATCGCTTCCGGCCAGGTGCAGCTCCGCCTGCGGTTCTCGCACGATTCCGCCCTGCTTCCCCTGCTGTCCCTGATGGATGTCAACGGCATGGGCACGCGGACCTCGGACCCTGAACGGGTGGGGGATTCCTGGCGCACCTTCGACGTTCCCATGGCCTGCAACCTGCAGCTGGTCTTTTTCCGCCGCGGCCGCACCTCGTCCGACATCCTGGTACAGGTGCTGCTCAACGGCCGCGAGGCCACCTTGCCGCTTCCCATGGCCGCTCCGGGCAGTTTTTACCGCTGGACAGACTTCGTACTCCGTTATTCCCGTCCATGAAAGCCCGTCAGGTTGTCATATTTCTGTTCGGGGTGTTCGCCCTGCTGGGTGCGGGATGGCTGGCCTTTCCGGCAGACGGCGTAAAGGCCGGTCCGCTTACCCTTCGTTTCGCCTCGTACGAAGGCATGCTGCGGGACGCCCGGGAGAAAAAAGTGGACGTAGATTCGGTCCTTCTGGCCGTGCAGCAGCGTTTCCAGATGGAGTCGGACACGCTCAATTACTACAAATCCTTCTTCTTCGACAACCCGGACCGGATTTACCTTCCGCAGGACGACTACACCTTCTTCGACCCCCTTTTCCGGCAGCTGGAAACGGCTGATTCCCAAGACCGTCCCGTCCGTGTCACCCATTACGGGGATTCCCAGATAGAGATGGACCGCATCTCTTCGGAGCTCCGGCAGGCCCTGCAGGAACGCTTCGGCGGCCTGGGTACGGGCATGTTCCCGGCGATATCCAATGTGCCGTCGGCCAGTATCAGCAAGTCGGCCTCGGGCGGATTCGTGCATTATACCATGTACGGCGATTCCACTACGGTACGCGCCGGACACAATCGCTACGGCCTGATGGCCCAGGTGGTCCAGCTCTCCGGCGGGGGCACCCTCAGCCTGCGGGCCACGCGGCAGAAATCGGCCAAGGAAAACACCCGCACCTTCTCCAGCGTGTCGGTCCTGTACGGGCGCGCGTCGGCGGGCTTCTCCGTGAAGGCCGTGTCGGACACCCTTAAACCCACGCCCGTCATCGAAAAGGCCGACGGTGGAACTACGCTGGTCACCTGGAAGTTCTCCCGTCCGGTGCAGAAGGCCACCCTGACTTTCCAGGGCAATGCAGAGATTTACGGTGTCTCGGCCGACGGCGGAAACGGTGTGGCCGTGGACAATATCCCGCTCCGGGGCTGCTCCGGGACCATTTTCACCCGGATTTCCAAGCCTTTGATGGAGGAGAGCTTTGCGTTGGCTAATACCGGCCTCATCATCCTTCAGTTCGGCGGGAACTATATGCCGGTAGCCAAGTCCACCAAGGTCATTTCCCAGTATCAGGAGCAGATTGCCAAGCAGATCCAGTACTTCCGGGAGGTGGCTCCCCAGGCCCGGATCCTGTTTATCGGCCCGTCGGATATGGGCAAAAGCGTGAACGGACGCATTGTCACCTGGCCGCGCCTGCCGGAGATGGTGGATTCGCTCAAGGCTACGGCGCTTCGTGGCGGCGCCGCCTATTGGGACCTTTACCGGATGATGGGCGGAGAAAACTCCATGGCCCAGTGGGTCAAGCATAAACCCGCCTACGCCGGACCGGATTATATCCACTTTACGCCGGCCGGAGCGGAAAAAGTCGGGGATGCCCTGTCCCGCTCCTTCCTCACTTATTATGATTTCTACCAGCTCCGGAAAACCCTTCCCCGGGAGCGGGTGCAAGCGGTAATGGGCCGATGAAAAAACTCTCGCTCATCCTCCTTCTCCTTGTCCCCGTACTCTGTTTCGGAGCCCGCAGGCTGCCCCGTTACCCTTTCATCCATGCAGACCGGAATGTGCTGCAGTTTCCGGGCGGGGATTCGGAGGATTTCCGTGGGTTCCTTCGCAAGCTGGACACCCTGGTGCTCAGCGGGAAAGGCGATGTACGGGTGCTCCATGTCGGGGGCTCCCATGTGCAGGCCGGTACCTGGACGGACCGGCTCAGGAGCAATTTCCTGGCCCTCCGTTACGGGATGGACGGCGGCAGGGGCCTGGTTTTTCCTTTTTCCGCCGCAGGGACCAATACCCCCGTCAGCTATCAGTCGTCCTATACCGGCAATTGGGAGAAGACCACTTGCCTGAAACCGGACTGTGTGCTGGGGCTCACCGGGATGGCCATTACGGCGAACGATACGTCGGCCCGGGTTGCCGTGGACCTGCTGCCGCGGGAACTGCACCTGCACCAGCCGCGCTATACCTTTAACCGAGTGGACGTGTTGGGAGACGGGTCGATGGAACCTGTCCTGCTGCTGCAGGGGAAAGATACCCTGCGCGGGGTTACCGGCAAGGGGCTCACCCACTTCGACCTTCCCTATTACACCGACTGGGTGCAGGTGGCTTTTTCAGGTGCTCCCGGCCGATACACGCTCCGCGGGCTGTACCTGGACAAGCCGAATTCGGGGTTCACCATGGTAGAGGCCGGGGTCAACGGTGCCGCCACGGGCTCCTGGCTCCGCTGCGACGACTGGGAGACGGATCTGGGCCGCGTACGGCCGGACCTGGTGATTTTTTCTATCGGCATCAACGATATCCAGGGAGACTTTGACAAGGCCCGTTTCATGGCCAATTACCGGAAACTGGTTGCCAAGGTGCGGCGCGTGAATCCGCATTGCGCCATTCTGTTCACCGGCATCAACGACAGTTGGCGGCGGCGCTCCGTGAACCCTTATACACAGGAGGCGGAATCGGCCTTCGAGGCCCTTGCAAAGGAGTACAAGGGCGTTTTCTGGGACATGTTCGGCATCATGGGCGGGACGGGCTCCATGTCTGCCTGGCAGGAGGCCGGGCTGGCGCAAAGTGACAAGGTTCATTTCACGGCCGACGGTTACCGGCTGCTGGGAGACCTCCTGTTCGAGGCCATCATGGATTGTTATTACGCCATGTGATGGAAGGGCTCTGGGGAATCATACGGGATTTTTTCGTGGCGCTGTTCTCCTTTGACCAGGCGCATCCGCTGCTGTTCACCCAGTTCTATTTCTGGGCGTTTTTCGCCCTGGTGTTTGCCGTGTTCTCGCTTTTCCACAGCAAGGTTCTGCTGCGGAACGGCTTCCTGTTCGCCGTATCGCTGTTTTTCTACTACAAAACCAGCGGAATCTTCCTGACCCTGCTGGTCTTTGTGATTGTCTATAATTACTTCGCCGCCAAGGGGTTGTATCGGCTGAAAAAAGAAGGCTGGCGGCAGGCGCTGACGGTCCTGAGCGTGGTGGTGGACCTGGGTATTCTGGCCTATTTCAAGTATGCCTACTTCCTGGCGGATTTCGTGAACAACCTTTTCGGGCTGTCCATAGAGGTGCACGATGTGCTGGGAGAACTGCTCAATTCCCTTACGGGGGCCAGCCTGTTCCGGGTAGATACCATCATCCTTCCGGTGGGCATCTCCTTCTTCACTTTCCAGGCGGTGAGCTATATCGTGGACGTGAAGCGCAGGCGGATCGCTCCGGTGCAGAATTTCCTGGACTTCGGCTTTTACCTGAGTTTCTTCCCGCAGCTGGTGGCCGGGCCCATCGTGCGGGCGTCGGAGTTTATCCCGCAGCTGCACAAGCCCTATAACCTGAGCCGCCGCTGGTTCGGAATCGCCATTTTCTGGATCATGAACGGCCTCCTGAAAAAGCTCATCCTGGCAGACTACATGGCGGTGAACTTCTGTGACCGGGTGTTCGAGAATCCCCTCATGTACAGCGGCTTCGAGAATCTGTCGGCCTTGTTCTGCTATTCCCTGCAAGTGTATGCGGACTTCTCCGGCTATACGGACATCGCTACGGGTGTGGCCATGCTCATGGGGTTCTACCTGCCCAAGAACTTTGACTCTCCCTACAAAGCGGTGAACACCCAGCAGTTCTGGCGCCGTTGGCACATGACGCTGTCGCGCTGGCTCAAGGATTATCTGTACATTCCGCTGGGCGGCAACCGGAATGCCACGGCGGGCACGTTCATCATCATCGCGGCGGTGGCGGTGTTCGGCAGTTTCCTCAGCGGCAGCTGGTGGGTGGCTTTCGGCGTTGCCTTGCTGGCGGCGGGAATCGGCCTTTGGGCCTGGCTGCGGCCGGACAAACGGAAACTCATCACCACCAACATCAATTCCATGAACACCATGCTGCTGGGCGGCCTGTGGCACGGGGCCAGCTGGAATTTCATGATCTGGGGCGGGCTCAATGGAATCGGCATGGTCATCTATAAGATTTGGACCAAGCAGAGTATGCTGGTGAAGCTGCTGATTATCAGTTCTTTCATGTCTCTGAGCGCCCTGCTGGTGCACCTGACGCATGCGCCGGTCTGGAACATGTTCACGGTGTGGCTGCTCATTATCTGGGCCGGTACTTTTGTGAAGTACTGCTACCGCTGGGCCGTCCTGGGCAAGGATGCGGTTGTCAAGGCGCCGGCTCTGACGGCCAAGGGAGCGGTCATTCCGGCTCAACTTCCGTCGGCCCGCGCCCGCTGGATTTCCCGTGCGTGGGATATTTTCCAGACCTTTGTTTTCATCACCTTCACCCGGCTGTTCTTCCGCAGCGGCTCCAACTTGGATCCCGCCCTGGCCAACGAACAGGCCTGGAATACGGCCAAGAACATGGTGAACCAGATTGGCGGCGCCTGGGACCTGTCGCTGGTGCCCGCCATGGCCTGGGAACACCGTGCGGTACTGATTATCTTTGTGTTAGGCATGATCATCCACTGGCTGCCGGAGCGCTTCAAACGCCGTTACCGGATTGTATTCGCCCGGCTG
>OCTW013424047.1_pt1 | contig 10257 bp, 5 predicted proteins | sample 1539671 | NCBI WGS metagenome assembly OCTW01 (sample SAMN02144230, study PRJEB22623) | gut metagenome | biome: sheep rumen | host: Ovis aries | place: New Zealand
TAGCAGAAACTTGTCTTACTCTGTTTTCCCTGAACATAGTCGTCAATCTTCATGGATGAAATCTTTGAGGGGTTAAATCGGCGAACAAAAACCTCTCTTGCTTTGAAGAGCGGTTTATATTCTTTCTCCAGAGCATGAAGTCTGAAAGTCTGCTTCGCTTCCTGTAATTCTTGATAGTTCATAAAGCGTTAATTCTTTATTGCCAATCTTGATGATAATAATTAGCTACATTGATTATTTCTTTGGTTTAGGTGGATTTGTAGGATGATGGAAAGTTGGCATTTTCTTCTCATTCTGCATATGGTCACCTGGTAATTTTACCTCAGCAGTTCTGGGGGTGGTTGAAATGTTAGGAACCTGTCCCTATGGCATTATAGCTGACTATAGCATCACAAGGATGTTCTATTTTATGTGCCCTTAAACCATTTGCATCAGAGCCTTTTTTTATTGACATGATGGTTTTCGAGGCTTTTTTATTTCATTTCCGCTTAGTTTGCCTAAAGCATCCATGAAATCTTCTGTGATAGCAACTTTCATACAAATTATTTCTTAGGTGGCGGTGGAGGGGGCAACTTTGAAACTTGTGGTAGCTCCCTTTGATGCGGGTCGTTATTACTCATACTAATTGTTTTTAGGAGGTGGAGGTGGAAGTTTACTTGTTGGCGTTTGATGACTTTGTGGAACCGCTTTAGGTGGCACATTTGTCACTTTTCCTCTTGGTGTTGAATTATTTTTGCTCATAAAATTTTTGAATTAAATAGTCGTCTGCCTGTTTGCGGATTTTATCATCCTCCTTTTCGCTCAATGAATGAATCAGCTTGTTCATCAAAGTTTCATTTTCTGGTGATTTCTTTAGAACTTTCGACAATTCCTTGTTTAATGATAGCTCATCTGGAGACTCTGTATTTTCGTGCAAATTCCAAAGACCCTCGATTTTTTGTAGTGTTTCTCCGAAGTAGATGGCAAGTCCATCAATCTTTGACAATTCTTCTTCTGATTGGCACACCACAGGGAGAAAGCTTTTTATAACTTCCAATACAGATGCAGCAATGGTTGTAACAAATGCGCACCAATGCGAAAAGAAGAAGGTCGGTGCGCCCAATGCTGCCACACCGATTATGCACATATTATAGTTTCTGTTGAACTTTCGCTTTTTGTCAACATAATAGAGACAACTAAGCTGGTAAGTCTTAGCTTTCTTCATTTCTTCCCAAATCTCTTGTCTAATCATTGAGCAAGTTTTTAGTTTCTACCTAAATGAATAACATACATAAAAGAGTTACTACGTTCTACGGAATCGTGAGGTAGCAATACATACTTCCATTGCTTACCTCCATGCTGACTATTATATTCTGTAGCGTACTTACAATACTCTTCTGCAGCTGCTTTTTTAGATTGGACATCTGCATCATTCACATCTTTAGCTTTCTTTGTTTCAACCATATAGATTGTGTCAGCAGTTTCCACGATGAAGTCTGGCTCGTATTTATGCGCTCCGTTTCCCCAATAGATATTGAACTGATTTGTTACTGGACGTAACCATTTCAATACATCTATGTCGTTTTCGAGAACAAAGGCAAAATCCTGCTCCGTTGTGCTGTCAAACTTATTTTCGACATAGTATGATTTCATGAATCCTGTAAAGATGTATTTTGAAACAGCACTCTTTGGAGTAATCACTTCTCTGTAGTCTTTCCTTCCATAGCCTTCTGTTTCTGTCATGTGTTGTGGTAATATCTCGACAAAAGGAAGAATATTCGGAACGGCAAAGCCGTCCGATTCCAATGTGATATTATTTACTATCTGATCGTGTATTCTTTGTCCAAGTATTTTCTTGAATTGGTGAATGACACGTGTAATGTCTGCATCAGCAGACAATTGACTTTTAACGGCTGAAACAGCTTGCCCACTCAGTTTGAAGAGTAATTCAGAGCATAAATCATAATCAATATCATCGTAGTTTATAAGTTCGCTAACTAATTGCTCTACAGGATTACCGAATGCGCCACTTGACTGAGCCTGAATGATTTCATAACTATTATCAACAAGCCCAATACGAACAATTTCCTCATTAAGGTACGGAAGCGAGAAGCCAGATCGGGTATCAAGGTCAAAATCATTGTAAACAATATGAGTTTCACCCTGTTGGATGGTCATACGAGGTATCGGTATCACATTTTGAACATAATCCTTTACAACCATTTGTACAACTTTTTCAACTTGTGCAATCTGTTCCTCTGCTTCTTGTTCTGCAAACAACGTATTAGCTTCCTTCGCTTTCTGTTTAATGAAAGTAATGGCGGCTTCCTTTACTTTTTCAATATTCTCATTTTGAGTTAGCTGCTGTTGTGAATCAACTTTTGTATTGAGTTTAGGTAGCACTGCCCAAACCGCCTTTTGTGCATCAATGTTAGCCTGAGACTCCTTTTGTTTTTCGATAGACCAATTTTGAGTCTGAGCTTGCGTCTGCAGCTGTTGTATTTTCTGCTCTTGTTGTGTAACCGCAGTTACTACTTTAACTTTCTCCTTAGTCGTAGCAGGGTCATATTCAACAAAACTAACTCTATTAAGGACTGAATTAGGATCCTTTGCAGCCTCTATTACCTTTTTGAAATTTTCATGTGCAATGACTGTGAGCTTGTCAACTTCTGGCTCACCTGTTCTTCTGCCGCCATAAGGAAGACGAAGACCACGACCTATTGACTGTTCTACGAGAATTGGGGCATCTGCTGCTCGTAAAGGCACTATCGTATAGAGATTACTTACGTCCCATCCTTCTTTGAGCATGTTCACGTGAATTACAACTTCAATTTCATTGTCAGGAGTGTCGAGAGACATAAAGAGTTCTTCTACTTCTTCATCTTTCTTTGTGGAGCTATCAATTTGCAAAACTTTACCTTGATAGCGTCCTTCGAAAAAGTTGCTGCTCTCAATCCTTTCCTTTGTTTCTTGTGCGTGATTGATATTCTTACAGATAACGAGAATGAACGGCCTGACCATCTGGACATTATTGTTCTTTGCGTACAACTCCAAATGTATCTTTGTCTGCTCATGAATACTAACTGCATCCTCCAGTTTCAGAATATCTAATTCTTCTTCTGTAAGATTGCCCTTTTCAAAGTTCCTTCTGCTTGCTACTGTTGGGTTCTTTACATACAACCCATCATCCAATGCCTTTGCAAGATTATATTCATAAACAATGTTTTTGAACGACTTTCCATTTTCATCGAACGGGGTAGCTGTCATTTCCAATCCGAGTACAGGATGCAACTCATTGATTGCCTTCTTGGAAGCATCTGCATGGTAACGGTGTGCTTCATCCATAAGAACAACAAGGTCGTCCAGCCCTGCTAAGTACTCATAGTAAGATTGGCCAAGATATTCGGAAAGTCGTTTCATCTTTGGCGCAAGAGATTTGCCATCCTTTTTCGTCGTCTTATTGTCTGTGTTAAATTTTGAGATGTTGAAAATGTTGATTTCTATCTCATCCTTATCAAAGACTAGGCGATTGGCCTGTTGAATATAATTTTCGCCATTAACTATATAAGGCTGGTGAGTCACAAACTCTGAAATCCCCTTGAAAACATATTTTACATACGATGAATCACCAAAATCCTTATTCAATTTCTGATAAATAGGCAGGTTTGGAGCTAGAATGAAGAAATGCCTTACATTATGTTGTAGATACAAATATGTAATGATGGCGGCCATCAATCTTGTTTTGCCAATACCTGTGGCAATAGAGAATGACAGCGAAGGAAAAGCTCGTTCAAAATCCGTACACTGGGGACAAACGCCCTGAACTTCTGCCAACTTCTTAGCAAGAAATCCATGCAAATTATTGACATCAGGTTTTTCCAATCGCATAACATCTGTAATTCGTTCTACCATTTCAAGTGCTTCGCCCAAAGGCTTTCTAAGTGAAAGACGTTGGTTTATATATGAGCAATACTTATTCATGCTTAATATTGTTTATTCATTTATATTCTCACAATCATCTACCTCTGGAAGGGATATTATGTTGAGTTTATAGTCATCTCTATCAAATTCACATCTGCCAAGTAGCACCTTAGGAATTTTCTTTATTGTAATGTTCTTAAATGCGGATTCACACTCTGGCTGGAAAGCCTTACAACAGATAAGAAGAGATTCTTCATCGCTCATTTCGTCATGGATTTTTTCCAAAGATTGCTTAGTTATGAACTGAGTTGTAGTATATATATAATCATTTTCTGAACTCTTTCCTTGTTTCCAATAGAATTCGGAAGAAGGCTCATAGTCGAAACCTTCATGCTTTGCCATGGCTGCAGCAAGCATGTTGGGATTATATTCTTTGTTTATAACCAATTGTTCATGAGAGTCCTTTTGAAGAAGGCTTGGGGCTAATTCATAAAATCTAAAACCTCCACCATTTTGCCAATCAACGATTTCTGTTATTCCAGTTTTGTCGTTACCATCAATAATAGATGAAAGTCTTTTATAGCAATGAGTATATGCTTGCTCCCCCATTTCCACACCAATGTATTTGCGGTTCATCTTATGAGCAACAGCTATTGTACTTCCCGAACCTAAAAAACTGTCAAGAACAATATCTTCAGCATTGGAAAAATGGTTCAAAATGATATTCAATAAGGCTTCAGGCTTTTTACCTCCTCTAAACTCAACACCTCCTTCACCTCGGCAATTGCCGAATGAACCGGCTAAGTCATAGAAATTATTTATAGGAGAATAAGAAACATTCTTTTTACTTAAATCCAATTTGTCAGTCGGCACTCCTTGATAGTATTTCCCTTTCGTAGCACCAACTCGATTAGGGCCTGTAAAATAACGAAAGTCAAATTTGTCATCACCAATATTATAAACTTTGTACAAGATACCGTACCCATCCTCTTCATATCTTCCTGTTAAATAATCACGGAAGAATCTACCCGAAGAATTACCATCGAGTATTGTACCAGATGCCCAAATTTCCTTACGTCCGTCTTCTGTACCTTCTTTTTTCTCAACAGACCATTGCCCCTTCTCAAAGACTTCTACCTTTTTGCCACCTAACTCTATTGTCTTAGAAGGAACACCCTCTGTAAAATAGTATTCGAAGGCACCAAAGTCATAAGGCGCAACATTCTTATTTGGTTTTGCTTTCGCTGTTTTTCTGTATATATGAACATACTCAATTTCCTTATGATAGTCCATATCTTGTTTTAAGGTCTTATCGGCATATCTAACCCTAATATAGAACGTGGTAAGATAATTATTACGATTGAAAATCTCATCCATAAGAACCTTAAGATAATGGCCCTCGCTGTCATCAATATGACAACATATAAAGCCATCATCAGCTAGCAAATTTCGCAAAAGAATAAGTCTTTGCCTCATTAAATCAAGCCAAATGGAATGTTCTAGCATGTCATCATAGTTTTCAAATGCCTTACCTGTATTATATGGAGGGTCAATATATATGCATTTGACACAGCCACTATAATGCTGTTCTAAAGCTTTTAACGCTAAAAGATTGTCTCCATGGATAATCATGTTACCATGCCATTTAACGCCATTGGGGAGAACTGATTCTTCAGGCTCGCCATAACTATGTGATTCGTCCTCAATGAGGATTCTTGGCTCGACATGCTCCCTAGGGTCATTTTTGCCAACCCATGTAAGTTCAAGTTTCTGTTGCATATGTTGTGCTATTTAATTGTCCATTTGAATGTGAAAAGGGAAATCTGCTCAACTTTTTGATCAAGCATTCTTTCTACTTTTGATATTAATGTCTCTTTTTTGTTATCTACTTCATCTTGAGCCTCAAAGAGATTTTGACGTTTTTCTTTACGTCTGGATTCAAGATCTTTGATTTTACGCTGTATTGCGACCTTTTCTGCCAGTGCTGTAAGCTTTTTAGCTTCGCCTTTTTTTAGCTTGATTTCCGCATCGAGGTCTTTGATTTCTCTTTCAAGGCTAAGCTTCATGTCATCTGCCCAAGTATCAAGTTTATCCATTTCATCATCAAAGAAAGTCTGATTTCGAAGACTACTCTCTTCAATGATGCTACCACGTTGCTCATTGATACTCTTGTTATATTGGCTAATAACAAAAGACGGTATTTTAATTATATCTTTCCCCTCTGATGCATTTAACCATAACAGACGTTCTGCAATATCTGTTGGCACAATATCACAATCTTCAGTAAAGCAACTAATCAAAAGATGATCTTCTGCTTCAAAAGAGTCAATAGAAACTTTCTCAACGTGCATCCAACCACTTTTGCCTATTAAGTTTTCTTCAATATAGGCTACTTTGTCTGCTGAACCAGTATAGTCAATTACGACCTCATGATTCAAAGAGGTGTTATTTATAACATTACCAATTATTTGCTGTGTAAGAGGGTGACCGACTCGGAGTAAGAGGCCCTTCCCGTCGTTGGTTGAAACCCTTTTACCATTCTCGTTCTTGGATAGATAGTATGTTCCTGAAAAAGGATGATTCTGGGGAATGCTAAACATTTTCTTTTCCTCATCAAAGACTGCTTCATTGGAAAGAGCATACTTAAACAGAAGCCACATTTGACGTTCAAAGGTACTAAGGTTACTAATCGTATTTGCGAGATTAACACGCAACTTATCAGCAACGTCAGTATCAAAGTTTTCAAGAAGGGTTGAACGAGCAGCAATCATTTTGTCAGAAATCTTTGTTTGAAGTTCAGATTGCAGGTTGTCAAATGCCTTCGTTATTTCTTCTTTTGTACGGCAAGAGTTATAAATCTCAGCGATACGTTTCTCAAAATCGACTCCATTGCCAATGCTACCAAGAACTTCATCACTTGTTCCGAAAATTCCATTAAAGAGTTGGAACTTCTGATCGAGCAATTCATAAACACGTACGTCTGCTTCGTTAGCCTTATTCAGGAAGTTAATAACAACAACATCAAATTGTTGTCCATATCGATGACAACGGCCAATACGTTGTTCTATGCGCTGTGGATTCCAAGGCATATCATAATTTACAATGAGAGAACAAAACTGGAGGTTGATACCTTCAGCTGCTGCTTCTGTTGCAATCATAATAGTTGCTTCTTCACGGAAATAATCAACAAGAGCCTGTCGCTTGTCAGCAGTGGCAGAACCTGTCACTTTATCAGTTCCAGCATACTTTTCTTTCCATTTATTATAAATCGCAGTTGATAACTTATCAGAATTTGAACCATTAAACAGTACCACTTCACCTTTATAACCCCTTTCTTCAAGAAGCTCATAAAGAAATTCTTGTGTCCTACGAGATTCTGTGAAGATCAACGCTTTTCTTCCAGCCCCAAGCTTTGCCAGTTGTTCAAAACCTTTGTCGAGAGCTTGGAACAGATGTTCTGCCTTGCTGTTTTTCTTGATTCTTTTTGCTAAATCCCGAAAAGCTTCAAGTTCATCTATTTCTTTTTGTATGCCTTCAAGTTGATATGGTGAAAGTGGTTCGTTACACATTTCACTAAACTCCTCATCGTCATCAATCCATTCATCACGTTCGTCATCAATAGATTCGTAATCCTGAGAGAATGATTCTGTTGGAAAATTAGCATTGTTCTTCTGTAAGACAAGTTTCAATCTATCAATAAGAGTGCAAAATGTCCCATAAATAGCATAAGTTGATGATGCCAACAACTTTCGAAGAATCATGGTCATCAATTGTCGCTGGCTATTGGGAAGAGCATAAAGGGTTGGTCTCTGAAGGTAATCAGAAACCAACTCATAAAGAGCTTGTTCATCTGCTGTTGGATAAAACTCTTCGAGTATAGCAATACGTTTTGTATATCGTATGTATTCGAGAACCTGTCTACGAAGTGTGCGCTTGCATACAGGTTTGAGTCGGTTCCTTAATTCAAGATAAGCAGCATCGTCAAGATTATGACTATACCGCTCCTTGAAGCTTTTCAAGTCCCCAAAAAGATAGCCGTCAATAATGGAAACAAGACCAAACATCTCCAATATCGAGTTTTGAAGTGGTGTTGCAGTCATCAAAATCTTTTTCCGGCTTTCTAATGCATCCTTAATGATGTTAGAGATTTTGTTTGTTGGACGATAGACATTCCTCAGACGATGAGCTTCATCTATAACAACTAAGTCCCATTCGGTCTGTCTAAGGTATGCAGCTTTTGTCTTTGCAAACTGGTAAGAGCATATTACAATCTTTTCTTGATTGAATGGATTAAAATTACCCTCATTGATGATAGCATTAAAACTTTTACCTTCCAGAAGTATTGTTGGCAGGTAAAATTTTGAATGAAGTTCTTCGCACCATTGCATTCTCAGGTTTGCAGGGCAAATGACTATTAGCTTCCTCTTGTGTTCTGCCCAGTTTTGGGACAATATAATTCCAGCTTCTATTGTTTTGCCAAGTCCTACCTCATCTGCAAGAATCGCCCCTTTTGACAACGGAGATTTGAATGCAAACAAGGCAGCATCTATCTGGTGTGGAGTAAGGTCAACACGTGCATCCTGTAAGGTCGCAGTAAATTTTGCACCGTCATTGGCAGGAAGTCTCCTTGTCAAAGAGTGTGCAAAATACTTTGCCTGATATGAGGTAATACATTGTGTCATGTAAGTCATTTAAATATGACAAGGGACAGTCCCCTGTCATAACTTATTTTTTATCTCTTATTTTTGTCAATTTCTTTCCCTTATAACTGAAGAAGTCGGAACCTCGATAGGTATTTGTTTTTGTATGCATGCTATCAGGTAAAAACTCCTTACAGAAAGTTGTCAGTTTATATTCCTTATTTTTGTAGCTTACAGTATTCTCACTTGCTACTGAAACTTCAAGATTTAACGCATCAAAGATAACTTTATCACCTGGCTTTAAACCTATCATCGAAAATTTGAATGGTGGTACTGGCGACTTTCTCTTATCAGGCTTTGCAGTCACATTTTTCTTTTTCTTCTTTGGTTTGGAGGTGGATTTCTTTTCATCCTTTGCAGTATCATTGAAGTGTCCTTCAATATACTCCTGTAAGTTTTTGAATTGCATTTGTGAGAGTCTTGTGGCTGTGGGTCTTTTGCCTATCACTCCAGCCTTCTTCATTGCAGAATGTTTTAAGGCTGCGCTATTTGTTTCTGCAAGAAATTTGACAAGGAAGAATCTTTTATTTTCACTATCACTATTTGTATCGCCTGAAATCAAAAATTCATCCTCAACATCCATCTCCTTTGAATAAGGCATCTGACTGTCTAACACCTCTGCTTTAAAGCGAATAGCACTTTCAGGACTTGAACCATATAGATAAACTATATCTCCTTTCTTAATGTTCTGAATACCATTCTTATGTCCCCAATATACCTGTCCATATTTCTTGAAACATTCTGCCACATTGAAATATTTGCTGTCATAACAAATCATCCAAGTCTCATGATTGGTATGGGTATTATTATCAGATGGAGTTGATACAGGTATTGTGTCATTTCCATTATCATCATCAAAAATATCTTTCTGCTTCACATCTTTGCTTTTACCTCTTTTCAGGAAGATGTCAAAACCTGCAGCACAGATATATCTCTTTGCTTCTTCAAAAACAGGTTGTAACTCTAAATCCTGATCTTCTTTCAAAGGTGGATAATTAGGTTTTACCTTATTCTCTGAAAGGTCAAAGTAGCCTAAATCCTTTACAACTTCATAAGTCTTTGCTTCAAGCCATCTGACCTCTGTAGTAGAAAGAGTATTCATTTTGGAATGAAATACAATGGCTTCAGTCCAAAATTCTTTTGATTCATGATTTCTAAGTCGTTTGATAGAGTCTTCAGTTTCGCCAATATATAGTTTGTCTGTTTCTCTATTGACAAGAATATAGAGAGCTGGTTTTTCCAACTTCTCAATATAGGTATTTATGAAGGCCTTGTCAGACCTGTCTATTACCATTATTTCGTGTGCCTGATTTTCACTGCTGATAATCCTCGAAATCATATTTTCGTTAGGCACTTTTAGTTTGAAAATTCTTGCCATATATCTTATTTTCTAATTATCTTTTTTAAAACCTTGCCGAACTTCAAAGCCCAGCAAGGGGTAATCAATAAAATGATTAAAACTTAAATCTATATTATCATTAAAAGTATTCTATTGATAGGTTCTTAAATATCTCTGCAAAAGTACAAATTAATTTTCAAACTACCAAATCGTAGGAAATTGGCCTATAAGAGTGGTAAAAGGACAAAAGGACAAAGAGACATCACGATTTCTCAATAATTGCGACATTAAGGGTCTATTAATTTTTATATATTATAT
>OCTW011600722.1_pt1 | contig 10256 bp, 10 predicted proteins | sample 1539671 | NCBI WGS metagenome assembly OCTW01 (sample SAMN02144230, study PRJEB22623) | gut metagenome | biome: sheep rumen | host: Ovis aries | place: New Zealand
TATGGAAGATCCCCAAAGGTATAAATTAGTTCATGGGGTAGTTACCGGTCAGGGTGCTATTGCTGGTATTCAGTATTGTCATGCTTGGGTAGAAGATGGTGATAATGTAATTGATATGACATTACCAGCAGATATGAGAGTATTTCCTAAAGATGCATACTATGCTATCGGAAACATTAAAATCACGAAGAAGTATAATTACAGACAGACCTTGGAAAATGTTTGTAAGTATGAAACCTATGGTCCTTGGGATAAAGTATTTGATAACTATTTATAATTTTTTATAGTTATTCTTCGTCATCAGCATTTTCAGTAAACCCAAGTTCTGATTCAAAAGTCTCCTTTATGTCAATAGATTCTTCTAATTGCCTTTTTAACTTTTCTTCTCCAATAGGTCTGGCTTTTAATAAATCTGCAAATGGGATACCATACATCTGTGACATTTTAAGCAGATAGGCATCATCTAATTTGCACTCCTGCTCTATCATTTCATGTACTATTAAATCTTCAAGTTCATCATACTGGTCAGTATAGATATGATCAATACCATAGGTACTGTTATACCCTTCAGTAGAAGATTTCATATTTTCATCATAGGGAGCATCATATTGCGTACTGAATATTGCTTCTAATGTTCTCATTTCTGACGGGGATAATTTAACTTTAGGAATATCATCTTTTGTAATTTGTGTCCAAGGTTTCCCAAGTTGTTCTCCTGCCTTCATACAGATAGTTCTTCTGAGTGAGTACTTAATTGTATTTAATTCCCTACGGATACATTCAGATAATCTAGGCTTAAAAAATACCGAAAACGATAAATCGGTTCGGTATTCAGGTGCAAATTTATATTTAGCCCACATATCGCAGAAGTTAGTAAGGGCAGATTGTAATTTATCTTCATATGTAGCCATAGGATCCGTAACATATTGATTCTTGGCTATATATCCAAAAAATGAATAGTTCAATTCTATGATTTCATCCCGGATATCTGTAAACTTCTCTCGTTCTTCAAGAGTAGTTTGCGGCAACATATCATAAAGCTCCTGGGTACGAGCTTTTATCCAATCGGCTTTTTTCATATTTTTGTAATCCAGCTTTGTGGGAATATCTGAATGATACAAGTGGCACGCTCCCAATATGTAGTATCAGATGGCTGTGATGTTCATACATATTGTATATTATCATATAATATGGTAAAAACCACAATAAAAATTTACAGCTATATTACAAATATATTAAGTTTTATGACATATAGATTACAATTTATATGTTTCTGTGATCAGCATTGCTCGGTCTGGGCGGTGAGTGTCGGAAATTCTTTCAGATTTTATGTGTAATTCGAGTGGAAATCCTGCATAAAATTCTGAAATTATTTCAGAATTGCCCGCTAAATATAAATAACATCAATTAACAATAACATCAATTAACAATATTCAAATCAATAAATAATAAATAATTAATTATTTCTATATTTATAAATTAAATAGATATAATATTGTTTTTGTTATTTACCATCTATATTTTAGTTGCAGATTCCAGAATTATTTCGGAATTTCTCTCCACTCGTAACAATGTTACAAAATGACGACAAGGCATTTTTGCCCTTTTAATTTCTGTCAAAATCATTTATGATTTGAACTACACAGACAGATGCCGATGTCGAGGTTATCAACTCAGTAGATTTTAGGAACGGCATTTCCGAATAATCTGAACATTTTGGTAACTTCGACATCGGCATTTTCTCTCTAAATCGTTTTTATATTTGAAACTTACAGTTAGGTGGTGATGGATAAGTGCAACGTACAAAATATCTTGAAATTTATCCATCAGAAGTTGCCGCCAGAAAGATCAGCAAGCATCTTGATAAGATGGCTGAAATAAGACCGAGAGTTTACCAAAAGACTTTATTAAGATACAGAAAACTGGCACATGTTCTTATTGAATGTGTTACTAAAATTGTACGTATGCTTCAGTCTGAAACCTTGCTTTCTTCTGATGATGCAGAGTTTCAGGAACTGGTTTCTGATTTTAATATTGAGCAGATTGACGAACTCCGTGACTCTGTTGATGCTCTTGGAAATCTTGTTGATAGGGCACCGTCACAGGAACTTAAAAAATTATCTAATGATACATTGAAATTGTATAAGACCATTTTTAAGCAAGCTGCAACTTTTGATTTTGGGTATGTTGAAGTTAATGAGTGTGCAAATCTTTTGAATTGTTGGATTATTCATAGATTCTCCGGGTATAATCCAAACTTCAGATATCAGATTAAACAATTACCCATCTGGGCTACTTTTATTGTTATTGCCTATGGTAAGTATCATTCTCTTGGACAATCTCTTGCATTTTCCCAGGAATTTAAGACTTGGTGTGAAGAAATAGATATGGATAATAACAACTGCTGGGCATTGCCTTATAAAGTTTTTAATATGACTAAAACTATTGAACCTGATAATTTTACTTTGGATGCTTTGGTAATCTATGATATTTTAGTCAGTAATTGTTTTTATCAGTTACTTGATGGTGCCAAGGGTGTAAAAATTCCTATGGATTCTTCATTTATTGCAAAACTTGTAAAGACACATCGCCCAGAACTTGCCCATGATGTAAGTACGAGATTTACTCGTCAGAATGAGCTTATTGAAGCATTAAGTCTGTGCCCTACTGTTGACGTGGAGGAAGAATAATGAGCAGAATTTATTCTTCTACAAATAAGATCAGGTTTACAAGTATTTCTGAAAACTATAAGGTTCAGCGAAACTTTAAGGGTGCATTAAGTGAATTGCATTCTTCTGTGATTACATATGCCATGTCTCATTTTGACGGCACTATGGCATGCAAGCAGAAGATAACTAAAATTATCAACATTCTGACTTATGCTATATATGCATCAGAATCATTACCATTTACATGGAGCAAGGCTAATCCGTTTGTAAATATCCCGGATATTGAAGATGATTTAATTCAGGAAGTACTCGGAGATGTATATCTTACTGTTGATGCTATTGAGTGGGATCTTCCTATAACTGATGAACCCTCTACAGTTACAGCTGTTAGTTCATTTCGACCAGTACATTCAGCCTCAATACCGACAACCCCTGCGGTAGTTATTCCTAAAAAGGATGTAACTATTAAGGAAACTCCATCAACAGATTTGTATATTCAAACCCCGGAATTTCCGCAGTTTGATGTTACCCGTCCGTGGATTCAGAAACAGTGTGGAGCAGACTTGCTTACTATCTATACTACTTTGCCCGAAATTCCTAAAAGGCAAAGAGATATATCTATAACTACGGATATAAATAAAATGACGGATACAGATTTGTTAAATCTTTATCCTAATCACTTCGTTAGGACTCGTGCACCGATTATGTATGAGCCTCAAACTAATATGGATTTTGATAAGGAATTTGGAGTTATCCTACCTATTGATGATTATTCCAGAGAACAAATCGTTGATAATATTATCAAGTACCCACATCTGTATAAGCTTGCTCGTGAGCAGAATGATAGTTTAGTCAGCTTTTATGCTTATATGGAAATTGATGGTGAACTGGTTGATACATTATCTGTTTGGGATTCTCTTGAAATCGCAAAGTGGATCCCTAAAAATGCAGAATTTATCAAAGAGTACATCGTTAGAAAATACTTGATGGATATTGAGTATAAGCATACTGAATTTAAGTATCCGATATTTGGTACCCTTGATCCATATCTTACTTTGTTTATGCCAGCTGCTGATTATGCCAAGCGTGGATTTAATACAGTAGATTTGGCAAAGAAGTGTGTTATGAGCAGAGTATCTTATAAACAATCACGTAGTCCAGTTTTGCGGAGGATTAGATCAGATGAATAATTGTATTTTTACAGGCCATTGCATTAAATCGACCTGTGACCAGTCTTGTCCTTCTTATGCAGAATCTTCATTTTTGCTGGAACAGAATAATATAGGTATGAATAGTAATGTATTTCATGCTGATCCTGCTTTGCTTGCAAAATATGGAAGAATTGTAGATAACGCTGAGGGTAAACTTCAAACGGTAATTGTCAAAAATACTAATGCCGCGGCAGAGTTAATTGCCTATTGCGGAGTTTGTAAGTACTGGAAAGGCAGTAGATTAAGTACCGTAGTATATACTTTGAAGTTATCACAACATTTGGAAACTTTGCAGAATAGTTGGTCAAGGACTTCTAATTTAGATAGCTTTGAATTTCAGAAGATTTGGATTGATAAAGCCAAGTTGCTGATAATTTCCAATATTGACTTCGTAAACTTCAAGGATTATCAGTGTCAAACTCTTTTATCTTTATTGCAGTCCAGAGATAAGCCTGAAATGGGTACTATCATAGTATCTCCACCTACTAATTCTCTTGTAGGTAGCGGATTATTTTTTAACAGATTACAGGAAACATTAGGAAGAACTATTGTTAAATGACAGAATCGATAGAAATTTTAGTCATATCAAAAATACTAACTTCTGATGATGAAGCTTTAGTAGATGAGTTATGCAGTTTTGATAGCTCTTATTATGCTGTCTGCACTGATCAGATCTCATTTATTTTGAATCATCGCAGTCGTTTTGGTAATGTTCCTGATGTATTTACCTTTATGTCAGAATTCAAGGGGTTTACTGTTGTTGATGTAACCCGTGAATCCAAGGCATTTTTAGTTGAAGAATTAAAGAAGAACAAGCAAAGAATTATTCTTCGTGAAACCTTTAACCAGTTAAAAGAACTAGGTTCTGGGGATGTTCAGGTTGCTTGGGATTATGTAAATCAGCAGTGTGAGAAAGCAGCTCAACTTAATGATGTTCAGCCTATGAATATCATTGCTGAATCTAAAGACCGTGCTGCCCAGGTTGTAGAGTGGGCAAAGGCGGCAAGAATCCCTACTGGATTTGCCGAACTGGATAAACTTACTTATGGTGGATGGTCAACTGTTGAAGAATTGGTATCAGTAGTTGCGTCTACTAACTCTGGTAAGTCATGGCTGGCAGCAAAGATGTTGGAGGCTGCTCATAGGGCAGGATTCCCTTGTGCTATCTATTCTCCAGAAATGCAAGCTTCCTACTTTGCTACAAGATTTGATACTTGGCGTGGGCATTTTAAGAATAGTGAATTATTCCAGGGTAAATATACAGATGACTACAAGACTTATCTTGAAGCACTTAGAAATGATCCTGTGCCTGCGTTTATTATTGAAGACAAGGATATGCCTGAAGGTGTATCTCCCCGGCATCTTGAAACATTTATTAAACAACATGGGATTAAGTTGCTTATCATTGATGGTATTTCCTATATGTCAGATGATAAGCGTTCTACTAGTGAGTATGACAGGCTTACTCATATCTCCAAGGATTTATTCCAGATTAGTAAGAAGTACGGTTGTGCCATAATTGTTATGGTTCAGGCAAACAGAGATACAAAAGATGCCAAGGATGAGAAAGGTGTACCATTTCCGTCTATTTATAATGTTGCTGGTGCATTTTCTATTATTCAGATTTCAACCCAGGCTTTTGCTATGCGCCAGCTTTTTGATAAGCATGTCTTTGAGATTAAGTTGGAAAAGACTAGAATGGCTAAAAATGATAAGAATATCCTGTCATATTCTTGGGATGTAAATACGGGAAATATGCAATATATGCAAGGTGAGCAGGGCGAAGATCCTATGTTGGAGATGCCTAAATCCGCAGATATTTTGCAAAATCCTATTGGACCTGACAATTCTGGACTTGACCTTGACCTTACAGATGGTGAAGATAAAGTAGAGTTCTAATCGTTATCATATACAGTAATACATATCAAAAGGAGAAAACTCTATGGCTAATCGTGTGTTTAATAATGATGGATTTTGGGATCGCGTTAATCTTGCTATTCAGGATTCTGGGATGACTAAAAATGAATTGGCTAAAAAGTTGGGGGTTAATCGAAAAGCTTTTTATGCCACGTCTTGCCCTAAGGGTACTGAAAGTTCTTGGCACTCTGGGAGAATTAAGGCTTTTTGCGAGGCTACTGGAGTATCTGCTGATTGGCTGCTTGGGTTGTCTAATCGTAAATCCTTAAAGTCACATAAGAATAAGTCTATTAAGTTTAAGGTCATCGATAAAAGGACTGGTAAAGAACCCATCTATGATCATAATCATCTGTTTAAGGAGAAGTGGTTTAAGGAGAGTAATTTAATCTATTGTGATATTTCTGGTTGGGCAATAGATGAAGACGGATACCTGATGTTAGTAGACGACTGTAACCGAGTAGCCTATCCCCCGTCAGATAGATTTGAAGTAGTCTTTTTATAAATAATATATTTAAGGAGAAGTTGTATGATTGAGAAAGTTAATCCCAAACATCCTGATAAGGTTGCTGATAGAATAGCGGGTGCTATCGTAGATTTGGCATATACCATTGAGGAAACTCCGAAAGTTGCTGTGGAAGTTCTTATCGGACATGGTGAGGCAAATATCATTATTGAATCTGATATTGAGTTTACTCCTACACAGATCCTTCCTATCATTGAGAGAATTGGCGGTGCGGATCTTACACTTAATCTGAAATCTGTAAAGCAGGATGTTCATCTTGCATCAAATCAGAATGGTAGCATCAAGTGCGGAGATAATGGTATCTTCAAGGGAGTTCCGCTTTCTTATGAAGAAGAAAAGTTATCTACTATTGCTCATGAAATCTATGAGAGATATGACAGTGATGGTAAGTATATCTATGATCAGGATGATGACCATCTGATTATCTGTCAGAGTAATGCCCCTACTTCAGAACTTAAAAAGATGTATCCTATGGCTACAATTAATCCTCTTGGAGATTGGACTGGTGGTACTGATGTAGATACCGGTGCAACTAATCGTAAGCTTGGTTCTGATATGGGGCGAGCAGTTACTGGTGGGGGTCTGCATGGTAAGGATATTTCCAAGGCAGATGTTTCAGTAAATATCTATGCTTTCCTTAATGCACAGAAATTCGGAAGACCAGTTTCTTACTATTGTGCTATCGGGGATACTACAATTAATGGAGTTCCTTATTCTGAAATCGTTGATATCGCAAAGAAGTTTATTGATGACCTTGGTGGTTTTGAAAAACTTGCAGAGTGGGGACTTTTCTAATTTCCTATGGATGTTGAGCTGATCCTTAATAAGTTATCTGAAATGAATCTCATTAGGTTAAGCAGACCTATTGGGGATTATTATCAAGTCTATTGCCCTATACATAATGATGGTCAGGAGAAGAAACCCTCTTGTGGAGTTCTTCTCCATGATCAATATAGGGATGGTAAGAAAACACCAGCGGGATTCACGCATTGTTTTTCATGCAATTGGGCAAAATCGCTTCCCGATACTATTACTGAAATCCTTAAACATAAAGGTATTAGTGTTTCAGGGTTGGATTGGCTCAAAGCGAATATTCCGGGATTTGATGTAGAGAACGCAGAATTTGACTATTTGCTCCCACAAGATATTTCAGATGCCTTGCAGAGTAATTATGCTCTTGATTACTTAAATTCCCAAATTATTTCGGAATCTAAATCTTATGTGTCAGAACAGGAGTTGGCATCTTATCGAATGATAGTTCCTTATATGTATCAGCGCGGTTTGACAGATGAGATTATTGAGAAGTATGACATCGGTTATGACGCCAACTTTATTCCAGAAGGTAGGAAGAAACCTTTACCATGTATTACTTTCCCAGTTAAAGATAGGGATGGTAATACTTTATTTTTATGCCGCAGATCCATAGTGGGTAAATTTTTCCATTATCCACGCGGTGTTGAAAAAAGTCTGTATGGTATATATGAATTACCCAAAAATGCAACTTCTGTAATTATTGCGGAGAGCTGCTTAAATGCATTAAAGGCCGTTAGGTTCGGTTACAATGCTATTGCTTTGCTTGGTACAGGTACTTCATATGAAATTGAGCAACTGAAGACTTTGGGAGTACAGGAGTATGTACTGTGTCTCGATGGTGATGAGGCTGGCAGACGTGGCATTGCTAAATTGAAGAAAGCCTTACGTTCAGTTGCAATAGTTTGGACAGTTCAGATGCCCCCAGATAAAGATATAAATGATTGTACTAAAGAGGAGTTTGACCTTTTGTACTCAAGGAGAGAATAGTTTTGATATTGTAAAATATGTTACAATATTGTTACATTGGTCAAAAGTCCTTTTAATCTCCAAAGCTTATGTTATAATCAGAATTGTAAATAGGCAAACATCAAAGCCTACAGCATATCAAGAATACAATAGTACGGAGGTCTTTATGTCATCAGCCAACAACTATCAGTTTATCCAGACTCGCAATATGTTCCGTGAGTATCTTTCTGGATACCCTACCCCTTTAACTTATGATGCTTGGAAGAATGCAGAGGAAGATGATAAGGCTGCACTGCTTTATATCACTTTCTATCAGGAAGTAACTCTTGCTTGGTGCAATGCTATTACTTCTCGTGGGATTTCTTATGTAACTCAGGAAGACGGCGTAAGTACTGTTTTGCAGTATCTGATGAAGAATGTAAATCTGATTATGGCAGATTCTAATAGATATTCTTCAAAGTATATCTATCGCGTTTGCTACAATTGCATTGGTTGCTTGCCGCGTGTCGCCAGCGAGAAGATGAGAGATTTAAGTGATATCTCTAATATCTACATTGATGGTGATACTGAAGTAAATCTTTGGGATTTGGTACCATCAGAAGATGATGATCTTGAAACTTGCCAGACCAAAGAGGCTATCTGGAATATTATTCGCCATATGGGTCCCAAGGCAGAAAAGGTAGTTAATCATCTTATCAACCCCACAGATACCATCGGTAGGGTTCCGAGTATGTCAAAAGAACGTGCATCTGACAGACTTGCAGATATTATTGTAAGTGAATCAGAATATGCAGAAATTATCAGAGAGTTGAAGATTAGGCTTGCTCCATATAAGGATGTATTGCTCTCTATCTAATAAAATGTTAAAAATAATAGGTTAGGGGAGTATCTCCCCTAATCGTTATTATATGTGTGGTTAGTAGCATATCAAAAGTGCAAAAGTACGGGATTACATAGCCATAAACAAATCAAAAGTCAACAAATAGGAGGACAGTAAAATGGCTTTTAAGACCGTAGAAGAATTTAACAATGATCGTCATCTGAATAAGTTTGTTATTCAGAATGATAAGGAATCCGCAGATGTAGTATTTCTTTATCAGTCATATAGCGATATGCTGGTAGCTGATGCCCATTACATTAAATCTGCTAGTTACTCTGGTTATGTGCATTGTTGCGGAAATGGTTGCCCTATCTGTGCAATTAAGAAAGCAGATGGTACACAGGCAATTAGAACGCAGTCTAAAATTTTTATTCCTGTTTATAACATCAATAAGAAAAATCCTGACAATCCTGATGAAACAGGTGTTATTGAGTTCTGGGATAGGACTCCAAAGTTTGAGCAACAGTTTAAGCAGGATGTTTTTGACCTTTACCCTAATCCATCTGAATATGTATTTAAAGTTATCCGTCATGGCGTAGCTAATGATATCAATACTCGCTATGAGATTAGAGCTATCGGTAGGAATACAGTAGCAGGCATGTCTTATCAGGAAATTCTTGATAGATTCCATGCTAAAATGCCTGATTATTATGAAAACATCATTAAGGCTTTCTCAATTGCCGAACTTACTGATATGCTTCAGACCCCCCATTCAGATGCTAGCATGGTTACACAGGATTATGTTCCGATTCCTCGTGCAGGTTATCAGTCTTCTCTCCCTAATACTTATGTCAATGCTGCAGATGCCGTAGGGGAATACACAGAGACTCCTCCTGTAGATGCTTCTGACCTTATTGACGAGGATCCTGAAAATATTGATCCAGCTTTCTGATACTATAAGTACTAGCAGGTGTGGTGACTATGGGGTTATTTTCTCCAGAACAAATAGACCAAATCAATGCAGTTGCTGCTAAATCCAAAGAAGTCTTAAAACCTATAAAGGTATCAAAGCAAGTTACTTCTTCACAGCATGAGATAGATGAATCTACCAAGGCTGTTCTTGAATATTTCGGGGACAGCCCAGCTATCTTAATTACTTCAGTTGCACAATTGCATGAATATGTTTTGAAAGCGATTGAATCCGGGTATTGCGGTATAGATACCGAAACTACTGGACTTGATCGTATTCAGGATACTATTGTAGGTGCATCTCTGTATTATCCAGGCGGTGTTGAATGCTATATACCATGTAAACATATCGTCCCTATATTTGAGAC
>OCTW013433989.1_pt1 | contig 10250 bp, 13 predicted proteins | sample 1539671 | NCBI WGS metagenome assembly OCTW01 (sample SAMN02144230, study PRJEB22623) | gut metagenome | biome: sheep rumen | host: Ovis aries | place: New Zealand
CGAGAGCGTCATATTTCTTTTGTGTCAGCGGGGGAGGCACTTATACCTTATTTATGCAGAATGAAAAATGGGTCATTGAATGCGTCACCGAGTTTTTCTCTTATTTATCGCATATTCAAAGACCTTTCTTAGAAGGGTTATTGCAACTTGCTGTTTTTTAGTAATTACAATTATTGTTCAAAAATCAATCATTACCACATTATTCGTTTTTAACGGATTGAATACTTCATACTGGACATCCATTTCGTGACCGCCCCAAAAAAATCCTTGACCCGTCTATCGGCTTGTCGCATATCGTTCCATCAAGCGGCTGACCGATGCCGGATGCCACGTTTTGTTGGTTGTAGTCACGAAACCGTTTCGATTGAGATAGTCGGCTTTTTCCCGAAGAGTTCCTTTCATAAACTTGATGGCGGCGTATGCCTTGACATTTGCAGTCGCCCTGTCTGCTCGTGCTTTTCTGTTCTCCTTGATGAGTTGATGATTTCTCTCTATCAGTGTCAATCCGTCTTCCGTCTTTAAGGCAAGATGAGGATTCCCCGCTTGCTTGGTAGATTTCGCCATCCCTTGCTTGGTTCGTTGGGAAATAAACTCACGTTCTTGCTCGGCCATACCTAAAAATATCCCCAACTCCAAAGGACTGATGTCGGGATGGTCACAAAACTGGACTGTATAGTTCTTATAGATGTGAGCACCGTCCTCGATGTCTCTGGTGAGCCTATCCACCTTGGCAATAATCAAGGTCGCTCCGAGTCTCTTGCATTCGTTCAAGGCTGCAATGAGAATAGGCCTATTGGACAATCTTGCTTCACCTCTTACATCCTTGCCGGATTCCTTTTCCTGATATTCGGAGATGATGGTTCCACCAGCATTGGAAACGAAGTTGCTGATGATGTCCTGCTGTGCTTCAAGACCGAGACTTTGTTTCTTGGTGCTCACTCGGTAGTATGCGATGTAATTCGTCATTTTGATATGTTTTTTGTTTCTGTTACGCCACTAAAACGTTCCTTTTAGTGGCGTGATTTTTCTATATAACGCATATTTCTCAACGGCAGTGCATTCATACAAAGATATTTAGCTTTATTTAGCCAACCTTGAATTCGAAAAGAACAAAGCAGGATTCGAAGTGTAGCCTTTGGGGTCATATTTTGTTGGTTTTGTGATATTATTCTTCCATATTTAATTAATGAAGTAAGTATAAACAGCAATTTGATGTATTTGATGGAGAAAAGTATCATATAGAGAAGCGTAAGAACGTAGACAATTCTAATTAATACAATGATTTACAAAATGATTTGGTCATACCAGTTTTTTTTCGTATTTTTGCAGTGCAAACCGTGAGTTATTGGCTTGCCGAAAAGAGTGCTTTTCGCTTTATTCCGCCAACTGTGAATCTGGACAATTCGCAATATTACTAAATCGGGATAAAGGATGAAAGCCTGCTTGTTCTGTATATACGTTTTCAACGATATACACCAAGTGGGGCTATTCAGAAATCCTTATCTATTTAGTAATACAAACAAGGGAGTCCAGACCCTACAGTTGGAGATAGGGCAAATCGGGATGGCTCCACTGTGCTCATTTGGGTAAGTCTGTAATCACATAAAAGGCGATATTATACAGACTGAAAATGCTCAATGAAATGAATACAGTAAAAAAAGACGAAATGGTAAAGCTGCCTCAGGGGAACACAATCAATGACCCGATAATCATCGATGGGCAAAGGATACAGCCTCGTTGGGAAGATGTGTATGAATACCCTCCAAGATATTATTACGATGAGGAGACAGACACGTTATGCCTTGACGGATATTGGGGAGACATCCGTATAACGGATGCCCCCGACATTATTATTGACGGGAGAAATGAAGCACTTATGTTTAGCCCAGAGGTAAAACACCTATACCTTGGAGCCCATTTCAATACAGACGACATCCATCACGTATACCCTATTTGTCTGTGTCCGGTATATGTGTCTCCAATGAACCGTGTCTTTGCAGAAGTCAACAATATTCCTGTATATAAAAAGGACAACAAACCCGTTCTCCGCTCCTGTGGAAAAGGGTTGTATGAGATTTGCCGTGACACGAAATGGGGCGTGATTGATGAAAACTTCAAGCAGGTAATACCTTGCAAATATGACCGCATTGGAAAGTTCAGCAGAAATGGTTTGATAGGTGTGAGCGTCAGGCTGAAAGACGGTCGGTTTATGTATGGATTGGTAGACAAGCAGGGCGTTGAACAGGTGCCGCTGATTTATGATTCGATAAAGAAAAACCCCAAAGGTCATTGGATTTTCGGGAAAGACGGAGAAGAGTACGCCTTCGACAAAAACGGCAATAGGATAAAATGATTTGAGAGGAAAGGCATTGAGTATGGAAATAATACATAAACCGACAGCGACCGTAGGGCAGATTGTGAAAGACTTGGAGCTAATTGTGGCGAAGAGTCCGGACATCTTTATGGAGTATCGTAACGACGATTACAATGCCATGTTCGTGAAAGGCATCAAACTGCGTAAGGACATTGCCATATTTGAAACGACAGGGAAGAGATACCGTGCGGCCACGTTGGAGGAGATTCTGGCGATGCTAAAGATGCTGAACACATCGGTAGGAGTTGTGATGCAGGATGGGTGGGAGTTGCTGGATTTTCATCCGAATGCAGACGGCTCCATACTACGGTATGACGACGAGGAAGACTACTGCCTGTTCCTATTGGACAGAAATGTACAACTCCTCACCACCCAACAGATGGAGGCGGAATTGAAAGAAAAATATGGTGAGGAGGTCCTTTCTTACAAAGTGGCGATGGTGGATAAGAAACGCAGAAAAGCCTGCCTGATGAATAGTCTGCAATGGATTGGAGGCAAACTCTGCCTGTGCCATGATGAGGACGAAGAAAAAGACAGCATCACTGTTGCCGAGCTTTTGGAAGGATTCCCGACCTGTGCCGAATTCATGGTGGTACTCGTGTCGAGGTACCACACCGTCGAAGTCGGTGAAAATGGCATCTTCTTTGACTTCAAAAAAGGTGATGAGAAATACCTCGGTTTATTCTTTGGCGAGGTGTTGTATGACTCGAAAGAAGAATTGGAAATATTAATCTAACAAAAATAGCTATGAGTAATTCGATTGAAAAGAAAGAAGCGTATAAGGCCGACGTTGCTTCCGACCTTGCAAGAATGCACGACATCATTATGGGTATCACCCCGTGGAACCAAGCCGGAACCCGTAAGGGAATCATTGTCACGGCCGATGGCATACACTTGGACTCCAATTTTGCAAAAGAGCATCTGAAATATGATGTGCTGAAAGAGAGTGGGAAGGTCAATGAAATAACGATTGACAGCACTTGGCCTCTCAGCAACGAGCTTGACGATAAGAATGCTTTGTGGGAAAGACTTGTTGCCGAAGCAGAAAAGGTTAAACAGGGATTGCTGGTCATCAACGTGTGCGACATCAACCTCTTTAAGCATTGCTGGGAGCTTAAGCAACTTGTCAAACAGGAAAAGCTTGACTTCGGCGGCTACGTCCTGCTGGTGCTTAAAGATATGGACTGGGAGAAAGATATTAGGGAGTTTGTGCATAAGCAAGAGGGCGGCAACAGCAGTGAGTTCAAGGTAATGATGCAGGAATTCTACCAGTTGATTTGAATCCCATGTAACAGAAATGAATACTAATCAAACAAAATAAAGATATGTCAGCAATTCAAGTTAGAGACATCAAGGGCAACTGGTCAGAAGAGCTACAGGGAATAGATAAACGGTACTTCATCAAAAAAGCATTTATCACAGAGTACCGTGAATTATATGAGCGAACTGAAGGTGATTTTTATGGAGATGCAGAGGCAGGCGTTCGTGTTGACGGCGTAGATATCTTGTTGAGTGAAATTACTGATAAGGAGAGAGAATGGGCGATTGACTTCTCGGCTGTTGAGGATACTTTGACAAATTCAAAGTTTGTCGAAGTTTGGGAAAGTACTCTCTATCAAATGGCCAAAGAGGATGAGTGCTTGTCAGCATTATACAAGAAGATTATTAACCTTGCCAATATTCCGCCAAGTGAAGAAATAGACTATTTCGACGGATATTGGATAATGTTGAAGTTCTCCGATGAAACATACACCTATCGGCTTGAATCCCCAGAGGCAGGTAATCTGTATTTTGATGGAACTAAATTAAAAAAGGTAGAGGAAGAATAGGCTCCTTGAGCATGTTGCAGATACAGCCATTTACACAGATAATTATAGAACGACATAATAAACCTATTAATAATATAATGAATATGCGTAAAATAGACATAAGCAGCCTCATCGAAAGTATCGAGAACTCCTTTATGGACAACGGTGTTGTTTTTGAAGTGGAGTGTGTTTCCCCAGAAGAAGTGGTGGAAGATGTGAGATATTTCAAAACCATCAAGGATATTTTGGAGCACCCAAGTCTTTTTGAAGAACACCAATGGGTCAAGATAGCGCATGGACACACATATGCTTTCGTGAGGGTAAAGTTGGATGAAGACAAACTTAGTACCCTTGTGTATGTAACAGAGGATTGTCCGGTAGAAGACTTTGAGCAGATGATTGTGGATGGTATAAATGAGTATGCAAACAATGAAGGACTGGAAAGCGCCATATCTGTGTCACCAAGTGGTTCGAGAACACCAATCCAGCAATAGAAAAATACAATAGAACCTCACGATGTATAGGCAATCGTCAAAGTTATGAGAATTCATACAAACAAACTTGACATCAATAAGTTCAAAAAAGATTTCGTCACCCTTTACAGAGGGAAAGACAAGGAACAAGTTTTGGATAGACTGGTTGAATTAATCAATGAGTCAGATTGTTCCATCCCCGCTTTTCTAAGGAAAGTTGATTTAATCGAAGAAAAAAGAGTCCAAGAATCAAGCAGGCATGCTGCTGTTGCACAGATGTATAATGTGGATTTATACAACAGAGGTAACTCTTGTTATGTCGAGACAGCCTCCTACGGAGAGGTTGTAATGATACAAGTGCCAATTAGCACCGGCTCTAATCCTGAATATAGCACAATCATTCTTTCCAAATATGGAGATGTACATATCAACGAAGGAGAAATTTGGACTCATTCAGGGCTGAATTATGGTAGAGGACTTATCGTTCGGAAAATAATTGACGGACAAGTGTCAACAAAATATGGCTATATGTACGCAGGAGCCCGTGTGTTGCCGTGCGTGTTTGATTACATAGAAGGACACATTGGGTCGCTACCAGACATCTATTCTGGTCCATTCCTTATCTACTTGCAACTCTATGGGAATATAGGTTCTGTCAGCAGAGATGAATTACAAGAAGTTATAGACGATTACGATAGAGAATATGTCATTAACTGCATCTCGGAAGATTCTATCCTATTTTCGCTAAAAACTTCTGGAAAGCCTGAGATGCCCGATGCCATAAATGGTATTATGGCGATAAGAAACAACAAGCGTGTTCCTTGGAATCGTGATAAAATAACAGAGGCATTGAGAATTGCCTTGTCTCCTATTCTCATATCCAAAGAAAAACTACAAGAGATTGTGGAGTCAAAAACAGAATAGCCGTCCAAAAAAAAGAACATTGTGGGAGTATTGAAGAATTTAACCAACGAGTATTTCGGCGAAAAGGTGCGGGATGAAGATGTGGTTTTTAGGTACAACATCGACGAAAAGTGTCCTCCTAAAAATGAACTAGAACCTGAAGCAGTGGTCTTTTTACGGGGATTGGCTGAACATCGACTGTTTCTTGACAAATCCCTGTCGTTCCAAATTAATGACCTTCAGCGGCATACTAGATTGATGCTCAGCGGAAGGTGGATAGACCGATATGAATTTCCACCCAACGACGAACAGGAAAAGGAAATAGAGGAACTGGACAACCTGATAAAAAGTATTGAGGAAAGATTGGGCCAGTCCCATAGGGAGGACCAGAAACTGGAAGAACTACTTAATGTCTGCAAAAGACAGCAGAAAGAACTGGAGAAGGCATTAGGTAGTACAGTTGCGAGGCCTTATCTAGGTATGTATTATTATGATGACGATGAGTGCGTCATTACGTTATTTGTGGATGTTATTGAATCTATCACCATTGGACTTGACGAAAAGATGCTTCTGATGGGTGAAGTTCTGCTCCACGAATATTTCCATTCATTCTATCATCACGTGGGTGTTGGAACCAAAGACATTTTGAGATGTATGGAAGAGCCAATGGCCGAATATGGCAGTCTGGTGGTATTGGACAGTGTGGCTTCATCCAATTCAAGGATAGCATCAACGGCCAAGGAGGCTCTTGAATACTCCAAAGACTTTATCGAGAAAAAGCAAAGTTGCATAGGGAGAACTGCCGCCTACGGTTTCGGGGCTTATCTCTACGAATTTCACAAGGATGACTACCAGAGCTTGATAGCCAATTATGCAAATGTATCTCTTCTGCTGGATAAACAGAGCAATATTGCTTTGGAGTATAAGTATATGCTTTATCCAGAGTATCCCGCTCCTTGGAATGAAGATGTTGCATATAAAAAACTGAAAGCGTTATTGAATGTTGATGGAGTCCGTCCATCACGGAAAGATACGAATACGGCCAAGAGAACTTTCCAGATAGAGCACGCCGTAACCACCACCTCTTTCTATTCTGTTGAGGCTGTCTCCAGGGAAGAAGCAGAATCTCTATTTATGCAAGGAAAAGTCAAAAAGGAATGGGAAGACAAGAATGAAAATTTGGATATTTCCAAAATGGAAGAAGACTAAAATTCAAGCAAATGTACATTTCGAAATCTAGATTTATTAACTGGACACGGTGTCCGATGTATTTCCCGATGGAGTTGAAACACAACCCATCGGGGAAACACGATATTGATATTGAACGCGAACACCGCATGGAGATGCTGGAAGAGTTGTCGGAAAGCATGGCATCAACTGGATTCCCAGAAGAAGACGATGAAAAATTCGACGCTACCCCTCGTCCGGAACTTGAGGCCTTGCTCCCCTACTACAATCAGGTGGAAGAAGAGGCTCTGCGTGTGGCCAAGAAGTATTTCCACGGCACTTTCATCGCAGACTCTCGGAATGTGCAAAAACAGAAACTCTTCGAGTATGTGCATAACGGCCACACCTATCGCTGCTATGTGGATATATACAACGAGAACAAGCAGGAGATAAACATCATTGAGGTAAAAGCCACAACTAATAGCAAGTATCTCCATCGGAAAATTAAGAAGGAGGAGAAGGTGGAGAACGTGGGATTGTTTTTCTCTGATACCAAATCATATCGTGGCGGCAACACATATTCCTTGTTTGTCAAAGAGGGTAACATCTGGCATCTCAACACCGCCGCCAGCAGCGTGAACGAGTATACTCCTACCAATTTCGAGAAGAAGATAATGACCCTACTCGACAGGTATAGTGACGTTGGGAAATATCCCCACGACCTTGCCTTCCAACGGTTCGTTATCGAACACGCCCTCCGTCAAGAGGGAGACAACCGCCCTGTGAATTACTATCTTGCCGTGTTGAATAGTGAGTATGTGTATGACGGAGCCGTGGATGAGAATGGCAAATGTGTATACAACAATGTGAATGGTCGGGAGATTGTTACATTCCTCGATATGAATACCATCACCGAAAGGTATCAGGACATCATTCAGAAGGAGATTGCCGACCTTGAGCGATACATTTCGGAGAGACACGATACAAGCAAGGCAGTCCCTGTCGGGAAGTATTGTGCTTGGGGGAAGAATACGGAATGTCTTTTCTACAAGCATTGTTTTGAAACTTTACGAGATGTGCCCAAAACAAACAGGGCAAACAATTATGTGTATTGTCAGGGGAGATTTAAAGCTGGGAATATCGAAAACAAGTACCAGCTAATAAACGAAGGTTACTGGAAGCTTGAAGATGTGCCAATAGGTTGGTTGGAGAATAAAAATCACCAGATTCAGCGTGATTGCTATGACAAAGGGACGGAGTATGTTGATAGAGACAAGATGCGGTATTGGTTCGACCAGCTCGAATATCCCATCTACCACTTCGATTTCGAGACATTCGCTTGTCCGTTGCCACGCTACCACGGCGAAGAGCCATACCGACAGTCGGTGTTCGAGTTCTCGCTGCACATCGAGCGAGAACCAGGCGTTTGTGACAAGGAGAATGACAATTTCATCTTTCTAAATGAAGAATGCTCTGATGATGAACGCAGGGCATTGGTGGAAGCCATCATTGACCATTTCGAGTTTAACGAAGACGGCACACTCAAAGGTACGATGCTTGCACAGAACACAAGTTTCGAGGTCGGACGACTGACGGAACTTGCCGACATCTTCCCAGAATACAAAGACAAACTGCTTGCCATTTGTGCCAAGTCGGCAGACCTGATGCATCTGCTAAAGACAAACCAAAAATTCTACGAATCCGAATTTGGAAAGGAACGAGCTGGGCTCATCAACTACTACCACAAGAAGCTCTCCGGCAGCTATTCAATCAAGAAAACCTTGCCGACACTCGTTCCTGCACTCACTTACGAGGGTATGGGTGTGGGTAACGGTATACAGGCCTATATTGCCTATATCAACTACAACTCTACCGAACCCACCGCTTTCGACAAAGAGAAGAAGCTCGTGATGAACACCAAAGCAGAGCGTAGAGCGGCATTGAAACGCTACTGCCAGCAGGACACTTGGGCGATGGTTGAGATATTGAGGGCGGTGAGGAAGAAGATATATTAGAACTCATCTGTTGTAATAATAAGAGATGCTAACGGTAATACTGATAATAGTGGCAGTGGTAGTCGTCATCAAGTTTTTCGGGCCGGTTCTGCTCGACATACTTGCTCATCTATGGGACATCCTCACACTTCCTTTCGCCCTTATCGGTGGCATCCTCGGATTCCTTGTCGAAGCGTTGCTATTTGTTGGTCTGTTGTGGCTGCTCGTGACGTTGTTCGGAGCGTAATATGAAATCGCAATAATAAATACTGAATTATTACGTTCTTTCTTGTAAATTATATAGTTGATTATGCGAACACAATATTATGAATAAGTCGAAAGAAGTATATACCGCTGTGGATGCCAAAGGCAGTTTCACAATATATGAGGGGGAAGTACCTTTGGGGGATAGTTTTTTTTATGGAGATACTCTTTTTGAAGGGGAATATTACATCAAGGGTATAAAGAAAATGACAGTGGATAGAATGAAAAAAAAAGTTGTGAATTGTTTGTGCCATTGGGCAAATGTCAATAAAGAAGAGTATGATTTTGAGACACACAACTACGTGAGTGTAAACGAAAGGGATTTGGAATTTGGGGACGAATACACCTGTTCGCTTGAAGAGCCCATTGTTGAAGTAAAAGAAGAATAAATCAATAGAAATCATCACGCCTAATAATATGCAAACATTCTATCACGGCACACACAAATTGTTCGACAAGTTCGACCTCTCACACGCCCTTGAGGGCGATGGAAAGGTCAAGTTCGGTTTTGGGGTATATGTGACCTCGAAATATGAGTCAGCAGTCCATTATTCGGCATCGAACAAGTCCGCCACCGAACACTACGTCTATACCCTTGAAGTTCCCGATAAAACGGAGAAGAACCACATTGCCTTCAAGCAGCCGATAAACCCCTCAATAGTTGCAAAGGCAGAGAAAAAGTTGGGACATACCATTCCGACGAAATTCACAGAAGACGGTAAGGAGTTTCGGGAGTATCTTGCAAAGGAGCTGACTGGTCATATTGACATCGAAGGCGAGAAGGCTGCATCGAAGTTCCTCGTGAGCATCGGAGTCATCTTCATTTGCTGGCCTTATTCGTGGAAGAATCCCGCCTTGGGCTATAATATGGCTGTTCTTGACGAGTCGGTCATCACCATCACCAAAGTTGTAAAGGTCAATCCAGATAAGAAATGAGTTTTTACAGTGTAGCACCATTCATCGAGAGGTATTATCCCGAATACTATTCAATAGAGACATACCATGTGACCGATTGTGTTCCATTCAATGAGGTCAAGAGGGAGTGGGGGATTTTCAGCAATTTTGCCCATACTCCCATATGGTATGATGGTGTTACATACAAGAATGTCGAGCAATTGTTCCAGATGATGAAATTCACTGACAAAGAAGTCCGAGAAAAGGTCTATGCTGCACCCAATCCGAAGATGACCGCTAAACACTACGAGAAGACCCATAGACGGGACGATTGGGGAATGATAATCCTTGATACTATGAAGCAATGCCTTCA
>OCTW011334794.1_pt1 | contig 10249 bp, 4 predicted proteins | sample 1539671 | NCBI WGS metagenome assembly OCTW01 (sample SAMN02144230, study PRJEB22623) | gut metagenome | biome: sheep rumen | host: Ovis aries | place: New Zealand
AATCCTTCATCAGCCGATCCAAATCTCCGGTTAAATTGTGACCGAAAGCATCGTGTATGAGGTTGAGTAATTCGAGCACTCCAGTGCTGTGCATATCGCGCTTTCGCTGTGTGGCAATGACGAATGCGGCATTTTCGGGCACGAAGACCAGAAGGGGATTGGGCGTATTGACCTGCCATGGGGTGACGATGTTTTGGGGCACATCCATTGCGGTTTGTGGCTGCGGGTGAGTACATCCGCACATGAGGGCAATGCCCAATAGAGCAATGATACAAATCGTACGAGCAGCGGTCATTGTGGATTCCTTTTTGGCTTTGCGACTGTGGATTCGCTTAACGCCTATGGATTATAGCAGAGAATTGACAGATCTTAGAACAGGTTTTTGGTTTATGGGGTTACGACTCAAAAAGAATGCGTCTGATAACTTGCGTGTTTTTCCAACTCAGAGTAGAATGCGAAAGGTTTTTTGTATGCGCATGTGTGCGCGCACATAAGGAAGGACATTATGGGCGTATTGGCGAAACCCATTCCATTTGGCGATTATTTTTTACTCGAAAAGCTCAACACGGGCGGGATGGCCGAGGTTTATAAGGCCAAGACATTTGGTGTTGAGGGTTTTGAACGCATTGTTGCGGTCAAGAAGATTTTGCCGTCGATTTCTGAGGACAAAGAATTTATTTCGATGTTCATTGATGAAGCGAAGATTACGGCACAATTGACTCATGCCAATATTGCGCAGGTCTATGAGCTCGGCAATATCGACGATGACTACTACATCGCCTTGGAATACGTTTCGGGTCATGATCTGCGTGTGATTTATGACCGTTGTGTTCGTAAGAACCAGAAGCTCGATATCGGCTGTGTCTGTTATATTATGAGCGAAATCTGCAAAGGTTTGGATTACGCTCACAATAAGAAGGACGCCAATGGTGAGCCGATGAATATCATTCATCGTGACATCAGTCCTCAGAATATTCTGATTAGCTATGAGGGTGACTGCAAGCTCATCGATTTTGGTATCGCCAAAGCGACGAATAAATCTTCGGCCACGCAGGTGGGCATTCTGAAGGGCAAATTCAGCTACATGAGTCCGGAGCAGGTTTCGGGCAAGACGAATATCGACCGTCGCAGCGATATTTTTGCGATGGGCATCGTCCTGTTTGAGATGCTTACCCTCAAGCGTCTGTTTTTGGGTGCAAGTGATTTTGAAACGCTCGAGAAGATCCGCAAAGTCGAGGTGAGTCCTCCGACGCTCTATAACTCGGACATTCCCGAGGAATTGGAAGATATCGTACTGAAGGCGCTCGAAAAAGATGTTTCTCAGCGTTATCAGACGGCAGCCGAACTTCAGGAAGCGCTTCAGCGCTTTATGTTCAAGCAGAATATTTATTATACGGCCAAAGATCTGAGCGAGTTTATGAGCTCGATGTTTGCGCAGGAAATCGCGCTTGAGCAGAAAAAGATGGAGTTTTATAAGGAACTTACCTGTGATGTTCTTGCCCAATCGAAAAAGCCGAGTGCTACGCCCGAGGATGAGACGGCTTTTTACGAGAAGCAGAATATCCGCCAGATGAGCGGTGTTCAGTATGAGTCTGTGAATGCTCAGCCTGCCCCCAAACAGGCGATATATGCCGAACTGGATGATTTTCAGCCGCCGAGTGACAATATTGTTTATTCTCCCAAGTCAACGCCGAGTCCTACGATAAGTCTCGAAAACGTGAATGATATTGTTTCGGCCCCTGTGACGGCGGGCAAGCCGCATCCAGTTGCACGAAAGTCGTCCGCCTCTATGGAACCCGTAGTCGTAAAGAATCGGGAAACCATGCTGACTTCGTCAGTTCCGGAGAAGCCCAAGAAGAAGAATTCCAAACACATATTGGTGATCATTGTTGTCGGATTGTTTTTGATTGTGGCGCTTTTGCTCGGTATTTTGTATGGCAGGGGGGGCGTCCAGCAGTTATTTGACAAGCGTAATGGTCAGCTTCATTTTGCAGTGTATCCTGACAATGTCGTAGTCAATCTCGAGATCAATCATGAACAGACCGAAAGTGGGCTTGGAGCTTCATTTGATGTGAGGGATCTTTCGACGGTCGGGGAAACGCATTACCGAATTACAGCAGAAGGCTATAAACCGTTTGAAGGGAGTATTCTTGCGGATGCTGACGGTGAAGTTGTCGAAGCTCGTCTGCAGCCTGCCGTAATGACCAAGCTCAAATTGTATGTCACCAATATTGATGGTGCTCGCGTTACGGTGGATGATGTTCCCATTGAAGGCGATCGCAATTTTGAAGTATCAGGACTGACGCCAGGAGAACACTTTGTTCGTGTTCAAAAGGATGGCTATAAACCAGAAGAAAAGATCTTCTCTATTCGTCCGACAGAGCAAAAGTCCCTGACTTTTGAGCTTAAGCCGGCGGTGGTTGCATTGCTGCTCAAGACGAATCCCTATGAGGCATCCTACAAACTGACGAACCTTCGCACAGGCGAATTCCAGACGGGCCGTACGGATTCCAATGGCAAGCGCATTACGGATCTGCCTGCGGATGATAAATATTCGATTACGATTTATGATGGTAAAGATACCTCTGAGACCATTTGGGTACCTCAAGTTATGAATTTGCCAAATGAAGATCAGGAGCGGGTATTTTTAACCAAAACCAATCCCAATGCAGAACCAGTCGCCGAAGCTGCTGCTCCTCCGGTACAGGCCAGGCCAAAACCGGAACCTCGTCCAAAAGCAGAGGTAAAAGAGTCACCTGAGCCTCCTCGCCCGAAACCAGCTGAAGAAAAGAAGACAGAAGTACCTCCGGCTGGTGTTCCCGGGATTCTGCAGATTGCAGGAAAACCGCCCTGCACTGTATCGATCAATGGGAAGAGTTATGGGACGACGCCTAAGAAGATAGAAATGCCCGCGAATGCTTATACCATTCGATGTGTCAATGAAGAACAGGGTATTGATAACGAACAGAGCGTGACCCTTGGGGCTGGTGAAGTTAAAAAGGTGATGTTTAAATAGCTTAAAAAGAAAGCGCCCCATGAGGGCGCTTTTTTTACAGGCTGTGTAAGTAAAGAAACTAAAAGGGCTCTGTTTATCCACCGTGGATAGGACTTGTTCCGATAGCTAAATCATTTTGCTTTGAGCTTTGAGCTTTGAGTGGTCAATCCATTCTCTAAGCTCCAAGCTCTAAGCCAGGATGGAAGTTATCTGTGAAAAAAACTATCTACAAACGTTAAACAAAGCCCAAAAAAAACGCCCGTTTGCGGGCGTTTTTTTTTAGGCATGCGATCTGTTATCGGCAGTAGGCATATTGTTCCGTTCCGATAGTAGATGTGACGCATTCATGCGTGCAATTGTGAATGCGAATGTGATGTTCGGATGGGGAATTAGGATAGAGCAGCTGGTAGAGCGTATTGCCATAGCACGTACCGAGAGTGGATACTGGCTGATTCGCGACACCGTCAATTGTGAATACGGAGTGTGTGACAGCACAGACGGCACGATTGACGCCATCGGGATTGTAGACGACGCAGGTTCCGCCGACATCCGCACAATTCATACTGGTAGCAACCAGGCCCCCGGATCCATTGTCATAGGCGGGATCATAGATGCAATTGTTGGCAACATTGGCTGTGCATGCCGCGGATGCTGCAGCACACGAAGCAAAGCCGCATGAACCGGTAGTGCATGTACTTCCACCCAGTTTGTTGCAACTCAGGTAGTCGAATACGATATGTTCGTTGTGTCCGGTCAAGGTATCTTTGCGGCAGCTTACAGAGTTGCCGTCGTCGCAGATGGCGGCATTGCGATAAACTCCAAGTGCAGGATTACCTTTATAGTCGGTACCGCTCGTGCATTTGCCGATATATTGTCTGTAATCCCACCAGGTTACACATGTTGTGGTGTCCGTGTCGATATCGTTTTGCGTACAAGAGCTGTAGCAATCGGTGACACCATTGAGCTCACCACAGAAGTTGGGGGCAGAGCAAGTGCCAAAGCGAACCTTTTTGGTTGAAGGATCGCAGAATTCAACTTTTGTGACGCCTTCTATTTCGTGGCAGGTATTTGAATAAATCACTGGAATGCAGTCTTGTCCTTCGCGGGATACACATACGCCCTCTTTACAGTCAGCAGCAGCGCTGCACGCTTCGGTTTTTTCGACGCCATTGTCACAGTACACGCGTTTGTTGCCGTCACAATGATTGGTAAAACCTTCACCGCATTTGCTTATGCAGCCTTTGCCTTCTTTGCACTCGCTGTTTGCATCGCATGCATAAGTTTTATAATTGTTCGTGCTTGTACATTCGGCGACGACGGATGGGCTTTTGCACGAGAGTGGTGTTTCTCCATAGACACAGTCGACGCATGCACCATCTTTACAAATACCGGCGCATGCGATGTTTTCCTTGATATAGCCACCGATGCATTGCAGCGTTTTCTTGCCATCCTCTGAACATTGCGTACCAAAAGTTGCGGGATCGCATTCATTGCCAATGCAAGCGCCATCTTTGCAGACTTCTGTGGCAGCGCATGATGTTTCGGTATAAAGGCCTGGTGCCTTGCAGGATTTAATGGATTTGCCGTCTTCGGAGCAGATTGGTGTATCTGTCAGTGCACATTCGGGTTCAAAAGTACATTTGTTTTCTTTACAAACATAATGTTCCACTTTGCAGTCTTCATTCGAAGTACATGCATCCGAGCATACATTGCCGTCGCATTTGTATCCTTCCGGGCAATCGGTTACATCAAATTTTCCGCTGGCATTGCATGTTTTAAGCTTGTTGTCTGTACAGATGGACGTCGTTTTACTCGGGTCACATTCTGTGCAATTTCCAAGATAACAAACATCATCACCGGTACATGCGGTTTCGACAATTTCGCCGGTAGCGCTGCATTCCTGGAATGCTTTTTCGGAGGAGCACGCTTTGCTTGACTTGGTGGGATCGCATGCGACGCATGCGCCGTTAAAGCATACGGGGTTATCCTCGGAACAGCTCGAGAATGCGATTTTGGATTCGACACATTCTGCGAGTTTTCCGTCTGTCGTACAGGATTTTACGAATGTCGATTCGTTGCAGGGATCGCCTTCATTGGCATCGGGCTGGCAGACACCTTTTGAACAGTGATTGTTGGTTTCACAAGTTTTTTCGACAACAATTCCGGATTCACAAGCCGTATATTTGGTGCCTTCTGTACATTCTGCTTTGAAGCTGTCTGCTTCGCATTTTTTGTCGACACATGCGCCAGCTTTACACATCTGAGTACCGCACGAAAGTTCGGTGACGACATTATCATGACAGATTAAAACTTTTTCTGTATCGAGGCATTGTTGCTCGAATGTTGCCGTATCGCATGCATCTCCGACGGTTACGTTGTCGTAGCATTTACCCAGATCGCAATGTTTTCCAGATTCACATGGATATTTTGCAACATATCCGTTTTCGCATTTGACGATGCTGTTCCCATCGCATGAGATTTCATCTGAATTGACGCATTTGACGGCGTCCGATTTGCTGATGCAGGTACCGGCAGTACATATTTGTGTTGCAATATCACAGTAGGACGAATGCCATATTCCATCGATACAATCGCGTTTGATTGTAGCGGATGCGCATTCGACATCGCCCGTTGTACAGCTTTCTGTCAATGTCTGGCAGATGCCGTTTTCGCATGTTTCGCCGAATTTGCAATCTTCATAAGTTGTAAAGCCGCTCCCGGAATTGCTGCACACTTTTACAGTGCTTGTGCTGTCGCAAATCGGTGTAAAGGTTTGGGGTGTACAGGGAATATCAGAGACACAGATCCCCTTGAAACAAGCCTGTCCTGTGGGGCATGGTTCTTCTTTAACAATATTCAGATATGGGTCGCAGTATTTCGTTACTGTGTCGCTGGCACATGTCTTTGTATAAGTACTATGGTCACAAGTTTCAACATCAGGGCATCCGTCTGTATGACAGAACATCTCCGAATTGCAGTATCTTGGGGTCAGCTGCCCATTTATGCAGGCATATTCCGTCTTGTCATCCTCACTGCAATAACTAAAGCCGTCCGGACAGGCGGTCGTACATTTTCCATCGAGACATCTCTGTCCTTCGGAGCATGTATGTACGGTCTCAACACCATTTTGACATGTTTTTTGCACCATATCGCTGATACAGGATGGTGTGTATGAAGCACTGTCACAGCGATTTACAGCGACACACAATCCATCGCTGCATGTCCGACCTTCTTCACATTTATGACTGACAATAAATCCATACTGGCATGTCAGGAATGAAGAATCATCACGACATTTTTGTTCGAAGGAATTGTCACATTTTTCGAGACTGGCATCGAGACAATGACCATTCTGGCAGATGTTGCCTTCTTCGCATTTTTGTGGGCCAATAGTCCCGTCACTGCCGCAAACAGCGAGTGAATCTGTGTCGTAGCATGTGACGACGTATGTGTCAGGATTACACGATTTTGTACATTCGCCTTCGTAGCAGATGGTACCGACATCGCATGTTTCTGCGACATAAAACCCCTTATGGCAGACAAGCCGTTTTCCTGTCTGGCTGCATTTGGTGATTCCCTCTGTCGAACAGGGTTCATCGAGAGATACAGAGGGATCTGCATCGTCTGAACATGCGGACATGCAGACTACTCCTGCGAATAAAATCCAAAATAAATGTTTCTTCATTTGCGCCTCCACACATTAAGAAATGAAGCGCAAACATTATAGCTTATTTTGACGAGGAATGCGAAATTTGCAGTACTTTTTAGTTTTTTGGGGGTAACTGTTATAATTCCTCAGTCATCCGATGGTCTGTATCACTAATATTCTTTATTTGTCTTGGTGGCGAGCTATTGGCTTTGACAGCCAATACGCTCGCTATTTTGGCGCTATTGGCTTTGACAGCCAATACGCGCCCAAAAGCCTCTTTCTTCATTGCCATTCGGGTGAAAATGAGAGGCTCGCCATTTGGGTTATTTGCCAGCAGCAGCGGCGGCCGGTTTGGGGGCGGGGGCAGCAGCTTTCTTGGCCGGTTTCTGAGGCATGGAGCTTGCGGCTAAATCCTGAACAAGGGCAGCCAGTTTAGCTTTTTCTTCTTCACTGAACTTGATTTTGGCGTTGACGTTTTTCTTATCTGCGGCGACAGAAATGGCCTTTTTGACAAACCCAATTCCCATTTCGTTCAGCATATTTTCGTCCAGTATGCCAGCGATATTTTCGTTAATAATGGAAGCACCCAGTGCAGCTGCGGCATCGCTTTTTGACACAGCAATCATGCTGATTTCCAGACCTTTGCTGAGGCTGACAGAAATGGATCCGGAGTCGATATCGCTCGCGCCAATGGATTCATTTTTCGCGTTGTTCAGTTTATAGCTCTGCGATTTGTCTTTGAGATGCTTGGTCATTTTTCCGCCGAAACGGATTTCTGCTTTTTTGTCTGACTGCTGGAAGGATTTGTAAATGGTGGCATCCCTGTCCTTGAGAAGTTTGGGCTTTTCGGCTTTGGCATTGTCAATCATTGGTTTGACATCGAATTGTTTTTCGCAGGCTAACAGCCTTTTTTCGCTGAGCATCACAAATGAGTTGGCGCCATCTGTGGCAATCGAAATGCCATTGTAATCGCTCGAGGTATAGTTGTTCTTTTTGGCTTCGTAGTCGAGTGCACCCTGGAGTGATTTTTTACCGTCGATGACGGCACAAATATGGCCTTTTTCGTTGACAGCAATGGTCACGGTGTCGATGTCTTTTTTGTAATCCAGGCCGGCTGCCTTGATTTCATTGATAATATCATCGCCTCCTGCGGGGCCGGCATTCTTGGTAATGAGATCATCGACCAGTTTGTTGGTGATGAGTTTGTCAAAATCGAGGCTGACAACTCCTGCAAAATCACCAATGAAAACATCGATAGGATCGAGATCGGCTGCCATGGCCATCGAGGGAATCGCAAAAGAAAGGGCTGCTGCAAAAGCAAAAAAGGAACGTTTCATTATCTGTCTCCTCTAAAAGGGTGATGTTGAAGTCATGGTTAAGTGTTTGGTACGTCGTGTACCATGCATGTTTTAATTAGCAAATTAAATGCCAAAAAGTAATTTGATTGGCATTAAGGATTTTTTTTCAAGAAGCAGGTGCGGCGTATCGCAGATAGCCGCACCGCGCGCGGCGTATCGCAGATAGCCCGCGCCAATCATCATTCATTATCCAAAACGCGGACAATTGCAACACCGCAGTTATCTCCACCTCCCCCAAGATTGGCCTGGATAATCAATTCCTCACAGATGGCTTTGGCATCGCGATTGGAACGCACGATTTCAGCAATTTTTTTCTCGCTCTCCGGGATATCGCACGCGATATAGTCCAGGATGCCGTCGGTGGTCATCATCAGGGTATCGCCGGGATAGAGCCGCATAGAAAAGGTGTCGAAGGCCAGCTCTTCTTCTTCTTCATAATAGCCGAGGCATTGGACGAGTGAACCAGCGTGCGGGTGGACGGCACAGAGTTCGACGGGAACGTGATTGATGATTCCGATTGTAAAGAGATTATGATCGCGCGTAATGCATTCCATGAGATTGGAGCGAATGATGTATGCGCGTGAATCTCCGGTCGAAGCGAGTGTCAGTTCTCCTTTTTCGATGATGGCAACGAGCGCTGTCGTGCCCATGCATTCGGAGGGTTGCGGTGACTGGTCGGCGTATCTTTCGACAATATAATTGCAGATTTCCTGATTTGCGGCTTTGAGGATTTCGGTAATTTCGGCCTGTGCATTGAGGGTTTCGGCAGAAATAATATGATCATCCCAAAAACGCTGTGCAGTACTGACGACGATACCACTGGCGATATCCCCCGAACCATAGGTAGAGGTCGAAACACCGTCTGCCACGACGATGAGAAAGCGCTGGTGGTCTTTTGTAGAACGAAGGAAAATGGCATCCTGATTGACTGGACAACGCAGACATTTGGTCACGCCGATGTGTGTGTCGATTGCTGTATCGTAAGAAAGCGTGCGGCGGTAGTCGCGGCGAGCAATCATTTGATCCAGGCCATCTGTGAGTGCATTGATAAACTTGGCAACCGTTGGATAACGGAAATCCGGATTGGGAGTAATGGCACGATCGATGATTTCTTCCCAGCCGATGGGAAAAGCCGGATGGAATGTGCGGGCCGGGACTGCGGCTTCATAGGCCAGCATTTCGCATGTCGGAATATCGGTTCCTGCAACGAGAAAGTAGACGATCGACCCCATGAGATAGACACATTCACGTTCTGTCATGCGATGGCGGATAAAACCGAAGCATTCCGGCGGCATTGGGGCATACTCGGGCTGCATGTGGTCGTTGGCACACCGCTCATTCCAGGGCAAATCAAAGGAGTAGGTTCCAAGCAGCCGGATTTCATTGTCGCAGATTACCAGAATATCCGGGCTGACGCGTAAAAGTGTGTGCCCATGCTCAAAAATGTATTTGAACATGTCACCAATGCGCATGACCCACTGCATAATGACATTGGGCGACAGATTCTCGTGTGAATTGCGATAGCTGCGCAGTGTCGTCAGGTGGTTTTCCTGATAAGCCTGAATCTTTAAGTCAAAAAGCATGCCTTCCATATCACTTGGATAAAGCAGCGATTGACATGATTCCGGAATTGGCATCCTGCTCGACACAGGATAATGAATGCACAAAAACCACTCACGCAGTGATCCGTCAATTCCATGCCACATGGATACCGAGTCAAATCCGGGGCAGCTATTTTTGAGGCATATCTCTATGGTCTCTTCAATTTGCGGGACCATGACGACGAATTTGAGCAGATCGTTGGGCATTTCGAGAATGGCATAGCGAATGCCATTCTTACCGCCGCTATTTTTGCATGGTTCCGAATGGGAGGCTGTATAGGCATCGACATTTGCACAGAATACAATCCTGTCGCCACTCGCCGGACAGGGAATGTCATTGGCAGATGTTTTGTTCGATAAGGTGGATGCCTCTTTAGAAATATCCATACTTGGGCATTCCTCTGCACGCGGTTCGGCTGCATCCAGGGATGGTTCTTCTGGATGTGTAGCCTTTTCTTCGACAGGCGGCATTTCGGATTCTTTTGATTGTGAAGGAATTGTGTCTTGTTTCACGTACCCAAGCCATTCGGTGATTCGGTTTATCATTTCTGAGGTCAGATGCCCCAAACTGAATATTCTAACATATTCATTGAGGATCTTAAACGAATTTATGCATTAGATTTTATTCTACCGTTACAACTCAGCC
>OCTW011446520.1_pt1 | contig 10249 bp, 7 predicted proteins | sample 1539671 | NCBI WGS metagenome assembly OCTW01 (sample SAMN02144230, study PRJEB22623) | gut metagenome | biome: sheep rumen | host: Ovis aries | place: New Zealand
CTCTATCATTTTCATCATTTCTGTTTCCAATCCATCAGCATCAAATCCAAACTTATGATACAAATAAGGGGCATGTGCCATTGTCTCAAAATAATCAGGAATACCAAGAATCTTGAAATTCACTGTTATGCTTTCTTCCGAAAGTACCTGTGCAACCATTGAACCAAGCCCACCGATAACTGTATGATCCTGCGCTACTATGATATGCCCTGTTTTCGCAGCAGAAAGAATAGCAGTTTTATCAACAGGCTTTATTGAATACATATCTACCATCCGAATCTGCTTTCCTGTCTTCGCAAAAACCCGTTCAGCCGCCTCAAGAGCGTATTGAACGACTACACCAGAACACAAAAACGCGCCATCATCACCTTGCCGAGCGACCGTTGAGCCACCGACCTCTATGCAATACTCATTTCCATATCTATCAGCCACAGCTTCTACAGAACTACGGATATACAACGGCTTATCATAATTGAGAGAAAAATCAAGCATCCTCTTTGCCTGAACAGCATCACTTGGCTCGAACACGGTCATATTCGGCATAGCCGAAACAATCGCACAATCCTCTATAGCCCAATGTGTAGCACCAGAAATTCCTCCAGAAAGGCCGGCATAGGTTGTGACAAAGCAAACCGGTAAATTACCGTAGGCGACATCAGTACGTACCTGCTCGCAAGCTCTCATTGAAACAAACTGGGCCATACCGAATACATACGGTATAAATCCTTCATGCGCAAGTCCCGCAGCAAAACTTACAGAATTCTGTTCGGCAATACCGACATTGAAAGAGCGTTTGGGGTATGCTTCAACAAAACTTTTATTCCTGCAAGTTCCCATCAAGTCTGCATTGACAACAAGGACTTTGTCATTTTTTTCACCAAGTTCAAGCATATAGTTGCCCATTACATTGCGCAGGATGCTTTTCGTTTGTTCCGCCATATTTATACACTCCACTTTTTGTTGAACTGCAAATCCAACGCACAAACCGCCTCTTCATACTGTTCTTGTGTTATCTTTCCGGCATGCCATCGAACCTGATTTTCCATGAATGAAACGCCCTTGCCTTTTACAGTATGACAGACAAATGCCGTAGGTCTATCGGAGTTAGCAGATGGAAGTGAATCAAAAGCATTCTTCACTTCAGCAATATCGTTTCCGTTCAATTCGTACACATTCCATCCAAAAGCACGATATTTTTCAGCGATATCACCGAGAGATGTCACTTCATCAATCGTACCGTCAGCCTCAAGACCGTTGAAATCAATGATTGCGACAAGGTTTCCCAGTTTGTAATGCACGGCATTCATCGCGGCTTCCCAGACGGAACCTTCCGATTGCTCTCCGTCACCCATTACCGTATACACACGGCTTGTATGGTTGCCCTTAAGTCGCAAGCCAGCTGCCATGCCGCATGCAACTGGCATTCCATGTCCAAGGCTTCCTGTTGAAACATCAACGAAAGGATTTACAAGGTTACATGAATGCATGGAAAAGCGCCCGCCATCTGTTGCATATTCATTAATTACATCTTCAGCAGAAAAACAGCCGATAGCTGCCTGACAAAAACTCGTAACAGCCGAAGCATGCCCTTTTGAAAGCACAAATCTATCACGGCTTTCGTCTTTAGGATTCTTTGGGTTATACTTCATTTGATAAAGCCAAAGCACAGTCATTACATCGGCAATTGAAAGGTCGCCACCGATATGAATTACTTCTCTAGCACAAAGACTAAGAAGATTTTTGCGAATTTGCAGAGCCTTATACTCCAAGTCCTTCACTATTTCGACTCTTGTAGTCATCAGGCAGCCTCCGCACAGGAAAGGAGTACAATATGCCTTGCTGAATATGAATGTTTTTTTTGAACTACTCTACAGTTGTACCCCCCTCCACGATATTTCAGAGAAGTTATTTCTTTTTCTGACAAGTATGGAATCATATTATTCAAGTCCTTATCATATTCAAGTTTTGGCATTACAACGGTCAATTCTGGTAAACCAATCTCATAAATAGTTTCTTTTGCAGATAGTGAATCAAATTCATTTTTATATGAGAGATTGTATGCTTCTGCAATCTTCTTTATATCAGGAACTTGATACCCACCTTTTTTTGTTGTTCCAGCCATATTAGAATCAAAATACAAAGTCTGAAACTGTGTAATCATTCCAAGTGAAGAATTATTCAGTACATAAATGGAAACATTTAGGTGGTATTGAGAAATCAACATAAGGCTCTGCAATGCGAAATGAAACCCACCATCTCCTGTAATGCAGACAATTTTTCTATTAGGATTTGCAAAAACAGCGCCTACCGCGCAAGGAATCGCAAAACCCATTGGTGCAAGGCCACCACTGGAATACAATCTGTCTTCATTTTTAAGACTGAGCATTTGTGCGACCCATACTTGATTCTGTCCGACATCAGAAACAAAAGTTGCTGGTTCATTTACTGCCGAACACAAATTGCAGATTGCTTCATAAGGATTATCCGCATTTATATTTCTTTCAATTTCTTTTTTTTGAGAATACGCCTCTTTTATATTCAAACAGTATTCTGTCCAATCTTTTGAAATCGATAATACTCTGCTGTTAAGACTTTGTAAGAAATCACCAGTATCTGCATGAACATTCAGTTTATTATGAATCTTGCTATCATTAAGTTCATGTTCATCTATATCAACATGAATGAACTTTATCTTTTTTAATATTTCCGAATTAACATTTCCAGTCTGTCGCAAATCCAACCGAGTACCAAGTGCAAGAACAACATCTGCCTGTGAAAGAATTATATTTGCACAACGATTCCCATAACTACCAATCATTCCACAAAAATTATCAGCTTCTTCTGGAACAGTACCTTTTCCGAGCATTGATACAACATAAGGTATTTTTGACTTTGAAAGAAAATTTTTTGCTACATTCTCTAGATTACTCTGTAAAATTCCGTTTCCACAAATAACTAAAGGTCTTTTTGCATTTTTAAGTTCATTATAGGCTTCTTCAAATTGATTAAAATCCATCTTTGGATAATCAGGAACTACAGAAAAATTATAATCAAACTCCTGAATATCTGCCCTTGAAATATTCATAGGCAAATCAATTAAAACAGGACCTTTTCTACCAGATAGAGCGATAGATAATGCTTTCTTAATTTCATTTTCCAATTCTTCTGGCTTATTAACCATTACAGCATATTTTGTAATTGGCTTTACAATTGAAACAATATCCGTTTCCTGAAAACCAAGCTGACGTATTTTTTTATCATACTTGTATTCATAAGTATTAACTTGCCCAGTAATATACAACACAGGTATTGAACCAAAGTAGGCATCAGCTATTCCAGTCATCATATTTGTTGCACCAGGTCCACTTGTAGAAATTGCAACGCCAAACCTTCCAGATTCTAAAGCATAACCTTCAGCAGCAATAGCAGCGGACTGTTCATGATAACACTGAATATACTTTACCTTGTTACTCTTGCTTAAAGAATCAATAAGATGTGTTATCATTCCTCCTTGATACCCGAATACATGAGTAATGTTTTGAGATTCTAGAAATTTAACGATGCAATCAGACGCTTTCATTGTTTTTTGTTAACTGTATTTGAAATTTGTACATTATCTAAAAAACTTTTATATTTTGACTTTTTAGAAAAATACTTATTATCCAATGTATCAATAACTTTTAATCTTATGTCTGTATTTAGTGGCAACTGATTATTTATTATTGGTAAGAATGAAGAGATTTCAAAATCACCTTTTAGAACTTGTTTTGGGGATAATAAAACTTGATACTTTCGAGGATTGCTTGAATCAATTTGGGTTAATCCATCAGCAATTCCATATGGAGTATCAATTTTTCTTCCACAGAAATATATTTGCACATCCTTTATCTGAACATCTATATCGCCAATATTTATAATTTCAAAACTGTATAACGGAAAAACAGGACTATGTCCAAAAATGTTTTGCTCCCAAGCTTGCTTAAAGGTAAAAGAAATTTTCAATTTCCCTTTTTTAGTCTTACTAGAATGAAAAAGCTTCTTAACTATGCTCCATATAATTCCGACTAAGGCAATCCCCATACCCGAGAGAAACCATTCTTTATTAGAAATTAACCAATTATAAATACTGTCCATATTTAAATTACCTTATCTTTTACACGCTCGCCTTAATCACACTAATCATCTTATCAATCATAGTTTCTGTCATTCCCGGATATACACCAATCCAGAATGTATCACGCATAATACGGTCTGTTACAGAAAGATCACCAATTACACGGTAAGCATCACTTCCACGAATCTGGTCGAAACACGGATGTCGTGTGAGATTTCCGGCAAAAAGCGCACGTGTCTGAATATTTGCTGCTTCAATTTTCTTTACAAGTTCTGTTCTGTCTGTTCCTTCTTTACATGTTATAAGGAATCCGAACCAGCTTGGGTTACCATTTTCTACCGGTTCAGGAAGAATCAGTTTGTCCTGCAAACCTTCAAGACCTGCTCTAAGGCGCTTAAAGTTTTCCTTACGTTTTTCTACAAAACTTGGGAATTTTTCAAGCTGAGCACAACCTACAGCAGCCTGCAAGTCTGTCGCTTTAAGGTTGTAGCCAAAGTGGCTGTATGTATATTTGTGGTCGTATCCAAGTGGAAGTGTTCCAAACTGCTTGTCAAAGCGGTGTCCACAAAGGTTATCTTTACCAGAAGGACAGATACAGTCGCGTCCCCAGTCTCTCATTGAGCGGATAATTTTATGAAGAAGTGGATTACGAGTATAAACTGCTCCACCCTCACCCATTGTCATGTGGTGTGGCGGATAGAAGCTTGAAGTTCCGATATCACCTATAGTTCCCGTCTTATATGTTTTTCCGTCTAATGTATACTCAGAACCAAGAGCATCACAGTTGTCTTCAATAAGCCAGAGGCTATGTTTTTCACAGAAGACTTTTACAGCTTTAAGATTAAAAGGATTTCCCAAGGTATGAGCAATCATAACTGCCTTAGTTTTTGGACTAAGTGCTGCTTCCAGCTGAGTTACATCAATATTGTACTGTGGAATTGTAACATCAACAAAAACAGGAATTGCACCATATTGAAGAATTGGAGTTACGGTTGTTGGGAAACCACAAGCAACTGTAATAACTTCGTCACCACGTTTTACCTGTCTTTCTTTCAAAAGCGGAGATGTCAAAGTCATGAATGCAAGAAGATTTGCTGAACTTCCAGAGTTTACAAGAGAAACAAATGGAGTTCCAAGATATTCACCAAGCTGCTTTTCAAACTGGTCAGTATAACGTCCACTTGTAAGCCAGAATTCCAAAGTTGCGTCTGTTAGATTCATCATCTCTTTTTCATCAAACACGCGGCTTGCATAAGAAATGCGGTCTCCGTCCTTATATTCAGGGCGAACCATAAATTTTTTATAATATTCCTTTACACTGTTTAAGATTTCTTTTGTTGCTTCTTCTTTTGTTTTATTTTCAAACATTATTCTTCTCCATATATCTGTCATGCCGAACTTGTTTCGGCATCTTTTTTATAGATTCTGAAACAAGTTCAGAATGACGACTTATGCATTAAAATATTCTTTTATCTGTTTATCTGTAATTTCTGCAGCCGTTGTACCACTCTGTACTGCCTTTTCCCATTCAACAATCTTTTTCATTGCATCGCGGATTCCCCACTGAGGGTACCAGCCAAGAACTGTCTTTGATTTTGAACAGTCAAGTTTCAAGAAATTTGCTTCGTGTGGTGCATTAACTTCGCTTATATTTTTCCAAGCAGCGCCATTACCCCAGTTTTCGCAAAAGAGAGTTGCAAGTTGACCTGTTGTTACACAAGACTCATCATCTGGTCCAAAGTTGTATGAACCTACAAATGATTTATTTTCATACTGAGCTTTTGCCAAAGTTAAATAGCCGCGAAGACATTCAAGTACATGCTGATATGGACGTGTTGAATTAGGATTACGAAGAATTATTTCTTTTCCTTCTTCTACTGCACGAATACAGTCTGGAATGATTCTGTCTGTAGCATAATCCCCACCACCTATTACGTTTCCACTGCGGGCAGTTGAAATTGCAGGCGATTTATCTTCATTAAAGAAGGACTTACGGTAGCTGTAAGTAACCAACTCCGAACAAGATTTACTGTTAGAATATGGGTCATAACCACAGAGTTCTTCATTCTCGCGGTAGCCCCAGGCCCATTCCTTGTTCAGGTAAACTTTATCTGTTGTAATGTTTACAAATGATTTTACAGTATCGCAGGCACGAACTGCTTCCAGAATATTTACAGTTCCCATTACGTTACTTTCGTAAGTTCCAACAGGATCTTTATATGAAATTCTTACAATTGGCTGGGCTGCAAGATGAAGTACAATATCTGGCTTTGCTTCTACAAGAGCGGCTTTCAACTTTGTACCATCACGAATATCACCAATGATTGACTTAATCTGACTTGCAGTTTTTGTCTGTTCAAAAATACTTGGATTTGTTGGTGGTTCAAGAGAATAACCAGTTACCTCTGCTCCAGCCAGAATCAGAATACGACTGAGCCAGGTTCCTTTGAAGCCTGTATGTCCGGTCAGGAAAACTTTTTTTCCTTTATAAAAGTTTAATATTTCGTTCATTATTTTATTACCTGTTTTGTATGGATTGTCGGGTCAAGCCCGACAATGACACATTAATCGAGTTCGGAATGACAGACTCCTTATTACTTCTTAAAATGTCCCCAGACATCCCAAGGTGCTTTTTCTGTTGCCCATAGCTTGTTCAAATCTTCCTTATCTTTAAGCATATCCATTGGATGCCAGAAGCCGTCATGTTTATAGGCGTGAAGCTGTCCATCTTTTGCAATATTCTGAAGAGGAGCACGTTCCCACATAATGTCATGTGAATCTGCCGGGATATAATCTAATGCTTTATTTTCACAAACAAAAAAACCACCATTAATCCAGTTATCACTTGGTTTTTCCTGAAACTGACTAATTGTGCCGTCTTGTTGAATCTCAAGAGCACCAAAACGACCTTCGGGCTTTACAGCGGTTAAAGTAACAAGTTTTCCGGATTTTGCATGTGAATCTACAAGTTTTGAAATATCAACATCAGAAACACCATCTCCATAAGTGAGCATAAAAGATTCATTTCCAATGTATGATTTTGCTTTAGCAATTCGACCAGCAGTCATTGTATCTGGACCTGTATAAAGCATTGTTACTGTCCATGGCTCTGTTCGCATTTTATGAATCTGCACATCGTTATTTGCCATATCAATAGTCATATCAGAATAACGATTGTAATAGTTCAAGAAGTAATCTTTAATTACATGACCTTTATAACCGGTAAGAATTACAAAATCATTATAGCCATAGTGGCTATAGATTTTCATAATGTGCCAGAGAATCGGATATCCGCCGATTTCGACCATTGGTTTTGGAATAAGCTTTGTTTCTTCGCCAAGACGTGTACCCATTCCACCTGCAAGGATGAGAGTTTTCATGAATTTTCCTAAAATAATTATATTTATATAGAAAGAAATAAATAAATTTACCTACAACTTCGCCACGACGGCTACCAACGTACCCGCCTTAAGAACTTTTTTTCTAACCATCCGGTTACGTGCTTGAACCAAGCTCCATTCCTGCGATAGCTGTATTTTTTTACATATGTACAAGAAGGGAACTTAAATGTATGCCCTCCCTATAACACTTCCATTGTAGTTAAACTTGGAAGTCAAGTCAATTAAAAAAACAAGCTAAAAAACAATAATCTCTTTTAACCAAATCTGAGCAGATATTTCGCCAGTTGCTTTGTGTCTGGCAAATACAAAATAGCAATAGCCTTGCATTCCGTAGTTTTTAAGCAGTAAAAGTGCGACAGTAAAGCTTTCTATCATAGCCATTATCAAAGGTGAGTAGCAAGGCGTTTTTCGGTAACTTGCTCCACCTCACATTCATTTGTATAGCACTAATTACATCTTCCATCATTACAACAGAAAAGTCCTTCGTGAAGAACTTAAGCTGTGTTTCGAATAAATCGTATGAAAGCCCGTAATTCTTTGATAACGACCGTGAGCAATGTCACGAATATAATGGTATATTATAATGCTTATTTTATGAAGCATGCTTTTATTATACCTATAGTTTCATTTTTCCTACATTTTACTATCCAGGCTCTTACCTTTTTCTTCATGCTCGAAGTTAGGCAAGAAATCCTTCAAAATTGCTACTACTTCAGCTTTAGTTGTATTTGGCTTAGCAAAAGCGTTTTCAAGTTTTGCAAATAAATCTTGAATCTCACTTACTGGACGGGCAGTTCTATTTGTTACAACGCCCAATGACTCAAACTGGTTCATATCAGTCTGTTCTGTATCGGTAAAGAATTCTTCATATGCTTTTTCCCCAGTTGTATCTGAACCTGAAAAATGGACCGGATATTTCTTAGAACCTTTCTTCAAGTCTTCAGCCTTATCAATGGCTTCCTGGTCAGAACTGCATTCCAAAACTTCATATCCATTTTCGTGAAGGAAGTCTGTTGCAATAGAAGAAAAAGTTTTCATCTTTTTTTCTTCAAGTTTTGGAAAGTAAATCTCACGGTTCTTTCCGAGCATACAGGCAAGCATACAAATCTGACCGCTTTCCTGCGGACTTACAAAGTAACGCTTTACATCACTTGGTGCTGAAATTGGCTGAAGTTTAGACATACGGTCTATAAATCCAGCTGGTAGTGAACCGTTTGAAAAAGCAACATTGGCAAAGCGAGCTGTTTTTACAGGGAACTTATCAGAATAAGAGAAGATTACGTCTTCCATAATTCTCTTGCTTGCCCCCATAATATTTACTGGATTTGCAGCCTTGTCCGTTGAAACACAAAAATATTCCTCTGGTGGGAACTCTGCAAGTAAATCAAGAAGTTTTTTTGCATTTAGAACGTTATTCTGCAAAAGTGCTTCTACAGAATAAATATCTTTTTCGCTGCGGACATGTTTATGTGCAGAAAAGTTTGCAACGATATCAAAGCCGCCACGCGATCTAAACATTTTTTCAAATACAAGCTGAGCATAGTTGATTGGATATGGTACATAGTCGTCAGGAACATACATACCTTTTGTACTACGAAGGTCTCGGGTAAGTTCTGCAAGACCGTTTTCGTTTACATCAACTACTACAAGAGCTTTTGGATGAAACTGTAAGCAGGCCTTTATAAATGAACTGCCTATACTTCCAGCACCGCCAATTACAAGCATAGACTTTCCGCAAATCGCCTTTGTAAGGGCTGCCGAATTATTCTGAATGTCTTTAGCAAAAAGACTTGAGTCACGTTCGGTTACATATTTTGAGATAAATTGTTCTAGATTCATCATGCTTAGCATATATTCCTAAAATTAAATTTCTTTCATAAGAGGAACTACTGAAGTTAATGCCCCCCTATTAATTCCCCTTTCAGTTAAAGTATCAGTTATCTTCCATCGGCAACACTCCAAAGGAGAATCTACATTAAACCCTTCATAGTTAATGCTCGTAAAATTGCAAGTAAAAATATATTCGCCAGCAGCAAAAAGCCCCTTAGGAAAAGATAAATCAAATATATGAGTTCCCTCTGATAGATTATCAATTCTACTTGACTCCTGCTCTTTTGTGTCAAATGAAACTATGGTCTGCCCATATATGTTTTGAACAACAAAGTGTCCATATAAACCTGCCAATGGCCGTCTTGAAAGACAAGTCAATTGCAAATGAAGAACTTGCTGAGACTCGACAGCTGACGCTGGTTGCAAATTTTCATCAAAAAATTGAATCCTTTGCAATTGAAAAGGCTTGTTCTCATCATTTTTAAAAACACGACTGCTACCTATCTCGCTTCCATCAGAGTTTGATAAATAAAAACTTATCGCTTCCTCTATTTCCCCACTCTTTACTACCCTTCCCTTCTCCAGCACAATCCCCTTATTACACAAATTCTTCACCTGCGCCATATTATGACTCACAAACAGCACCGTCCGTCCTTCCCCGGAGCTCAGCTCATTCATCTTCCCCAAAGCCTTCTTCTGGAACGCCGCATCACCAACCGCAAGCACCTCGTCCGCGATCAAAATATCACTGTCCAAGTGGGCTGCAACTGCGAAGGCAAGTCGCACATACATTCCGCTGGAATAGCGTTTTACGGGGGTGTCGATGTGCTCTTTTATCCCGCTAAACTCAATTATCTCGTCAATTTTTTTGTTTATTTCGGACTTTTTCATACCCAAAATGGCG
>OCTW011551706.1_pt1 | contig 10248 bp, 5 predicted proteins | sample 1539671 | NCBI WGS metagenome assembly OCTW01 (sample SAMN02144230, study PRJEB22623) | gut metagenome | biome: sheep rumen | host: Ovis aries | place: New Zealand
GGCACCGCCCTGGCTTCCGCCTTCCTCACCATTATCAGTCTTGTTGCAACCGCAGAGCACGAGAGCAAGCGCTGCTGCGAAAATACTTAAATACTTTTTCATCGTTTTATGGTAATTATTGTTCATAGCCTGGATTTTGCGTCAATGCGCCGTAGGACTTGTCCCGTTCGGCCTGCGGTATGGGCCAGTACATCAGCTGATGCCGATCGTTCCATCCGTCGATTTCGTAGGAATCGTTGCCGGGATAGACCGTCTTGATCCATGTCGTGAAGTCGCCGCCGGAATAATCGGAGGCGCTCACATAGCCATGGCGGCGGATCGCGAGCAGCTTGATGTCGAACCAGCGGCGGCCTTCCGCGTAGAATTCCCGCTGAAGCTCGTCGAGGAGAAGAGCCTCGAAAGCGTCGTCAGACATACTAGAAGGCAGATTCACGGTCGCATACCGTTTCTCCATCAGGACTTTCAGGGTCGCCAGCGCATCACCGACACTGCCGTCCAGCCACTGCGCTTCTGCCTTCACGGTATAGGCATCCGCCAGTCGGAGCGCCACGATGGGCGACTCGGACGGGAGCGGATTCACGACGAACTGGCCGCTCTGGCCGTTCGGGAACTTGATGACCCGCGTCGCATCCTCGCCGAAGGTAGCCTTCGCCCGGATGTCACCGGTCTTTTCGGCTGTGTCGGCAAACAGACCGCGGTACAGATTCGCCGTCGGAGAATAGTTGAAGGAACCGTCCGTGTCGTTGACCCTCTCAAACAGGCGGATGTAATCCGTGGAGCGGATGTTGATGGGCGCGAAAATCAGTTCCTTGGAAGATGTGCCGTTGATGAACATCTTGGCCCAGTCATCGCTGGTGGAAGACAGTGCGAAACCGGCCGTGGAACTAAGCACGTTGTCCGCCTGAAGGACGGCTTCTCCATACTTCCCCTGCCACAGGTAAACCTTGGCGCGAAGCAGGGAAACCGCTTCCGGAGAAACGTAGGCGAATGAGCGGAAGGAGGAGCCTGCCGCCGTGAGGGCAGCCGAAGCCCTGTCGAGATCCGCCTCGATGAAAGCCCAGACCTCAGCCTCGCTCTTGCGCTGGACGGAAGGGTCCAGCGTCGTCGGTTTTTCGATGATCGGCACTCCGCCGTACCGCGTCACGAGTCCGTAATAGATGAACGCACGGAAATAGTAGGACACGGCCAGCGCCTCCTGGGCGGCCGCGGACGTCTTGCCTTCCGCCGCATTGATCAGCAGGTTGGCATACTGGAGCTTGTTGTAACAGTAGTTCCAGCGTGTCAGGGCCAGGGCAGCGGACGCCGACTGGGTCTCCGCATGCATGTCGGAGAAGGAGAAACCGGGGCCGGCGGCATAGTTCTCGGCGAGATAGTCGCCTTCCCACCAGAGATTGTTGAAGAAAGCCTCGAACTGGTGCATGACACCGTTGGAGAGCAGCGTAATGTCGCTGTCCTTGAGCTTGTCAGTGGTAATCTGCCCCTTGGGCGCGATTTCATCCATCATCTTTCCACAGGAGGAAACGGCGACAAGGGCGGCAAGAGCCAAAAGGATTCTATAAGTTCTCATCATTCCTGCCGTTTTTAAAATTTGAAACTGACACCCGCAAGGAAGGAGCGGAGGGTCGGCTGATAGCCGAAATCAATGCCGTAGTTGGAGGCGGCGGGGCCGGCATCCTTGGTCACTTCGGGATCGTAGCCGTCGTACTTTGTCAGGGTCAGGGCATTGTCCACCGTCAGGAAGACTTTGACGCCCTGCATCTTGAGCCGGTCCATCCATCTCTGCGGGAGACGGTAGGACAGGGTGATGGTCTTGAACTTGAAGTAAGAGGCGTCCTCGAGGAAACGGTCGGAGGTCAGGATGTTGTAGTCCACATCCCAGCCCGTATGCATGCCGGAGACCGTCGGACGCGGGATGGTCGTCGAAGTTCCGGGGCCCTTCCAGTAATGCAGGGCGGCATATTCGCTCACGTTGAAGTACTGGGTGTAATCCTTGGCGTCATCGGCTTTCACGCTGCCGGAAGACTGGCCGAGGTGCTCGGTGCCTTCCTGCCCGGCGCCCTTCCAGGCGGCGAAAATCTTCCCGCCGATGCTGTACTGGCAGAACACATTCAGTTCCAGTCCCTTCCAGCTCACGGAGGTGTTCAGTCCGCCGAAGAAATCCGGCGTTGCCTTGCCCGTAATCATCCGGTCGTTGTTGTAGTCGATATCGCCGTCACCGTTCAGGTCGCGATACTTCACGTCGCCGGCGCGGACACCCTTGGCATACAGTTTCTCGGGCACCTCGCTGTCATCCTGGTACAAGCCTTCAGCCTTGAGGGTGTACCAGGTGGATATCGGCTGTCCGGTGATGATGGCGTGCTTGTTGCCGCCGTACAGGTTGGAAGCATCGACAAAGATGATGTCCTGGTCCTCCAGCAGCTTCACGAGCTTGTTCCGGGTCCAGGAGAAGTTGCCGCTCATGTCCCATTTCCAGTCGCCGGTCTTGATGATGGTACCGCCGAGAGACACTTCCACGCCGACGTTCTCGATCACGCCGATGTTGGAAGAAAGCGACGTGTAGCCGGAAGTGCCGATGACAGGCTTGTTGTAGAGCAGGTCGTCGGTCCGGGAATAGAATGCGTCCACCTGAAGGTTCATCCGCTCATCCAGCCAGGAAGAATCGAAGCCGAGGTTGAACTTGGTGGATTTCTCCCATTTCAGGTTCTGTGCCGGCGTACTGAACGCCAGGCCGGAAACGCCGTTGTAGGCACTTCCCGCACTGACCAGGTCCATCGCCGCCCAGTTGCCGATACCCGCCATGGAACCGGTCTGGCCGGCAGACAGGCGAAGTTTGAACTCCGTCAGCACCTTGTTCTTCGGGAAGAAGGGTTCGTTGGTCAGGATCCAGGCCATGGAACCGGCCGGGAAGAAGCCGAAACGATTCGCCTTCGGGAAGCGGGTGGAACCGTCCGCTCGGAACGAGAGGTTCAGGATGTAGCGGTTGTCCCAGTTGACGGCCGCGCGGGAGAAGAACGACTCGAGTGCGTAAGCATTGTATCCGATGCTGCCGGGATAAATCGTCGTTCCGGAAGTGATGAGGTTGAAGGACGATGACGGGTAGGCCGCATTCGCATAGTTGTCGGAACTGGCCCCGAAGGTATTGTACTCATACTGTTCGTAGGAATGGCCGGCCATGACATTGTAGTTCAGGCGGCCGATTTCCTGGTTCCAGCTCAGCACATTGTCGAAGACCCATCTGAGGGAATTGTTCTTCTGCTCGGTCAGGGCGTGCCAGCCGTCCTTGTAACCGCGCTCGGTATTGAGCTCGGTCAGCTTCTTGACCGAATGGTCATAGATGGTGTAGCCGCTGATGGACGGGGTGTATTTCAGGCCCTTGATCGGGGTGATGTCCAGCGACGCGGTACCGGAGAGCTGGTACTTGTTGTTGTAATAGTCCTCTTCCTCGATACACATGACCGGATTGTGACGGCACAGGCCATCGACGGACATCGTCCTGTAGTCTCCGCTGAGCGCATTGGCATGGAGCTCCTGCCCGTAGCTGTTGAGGGTACGGGTGGTATAAGGAGTGTACCACGGCTGCTCCTCACGGGCGGCACGCAGGACTTTCAGGCTTCCGTCCGTCTCTTCCGTCATGTCATAGCGGGCATAAGCGCCGGCGATGTTGACGTTGACGGCAATCCAGGGAGCGATCTTGTGGCTCAGGCGGGTACGGACCGTGTACTTGTTGAAGGCCGTCTTGTTCAGGTAGCCTTCCTGCGATTCGTAACCCGAGGAAAGGTAGAAGGTCGTTTTGTCCGTTCCGCCGGAAACGCCGGCCGTCACGCTGCCGCGCTTGGCCCAGCGGCGCGAAATCGCGCCGACCCAGTCGAAGTCCGCCGGGTTCTCCGGGATATACAGTTCCTTGAGGCTGCCTTTTCCCTTCTCGACCACATAGACATTCCAGTTGTCCACCGCCGCCTGCATGACATCGATATACTGGGCCGTATTGGCCATCTTGATGTCATGGGCGACCTGGGCCACGCCGAAATGGGCGTCCACGTCCACCTTCGTCTTGCCGGCCTTGCCGGCCTTCGTAGTGATGATGACGACGCCTGCATTGGCACGGCTGCCGTAGATGGCCGTCGCGGAGGCGTCTTTCAGCACCTCCATCCGCTCGATGTCGTTGGCGTTGATGTTGGGATAGCTTTCCGCAGGAATTCCGTCCACGACATACAGCGGGGAAGAAGAGCCGTTGATGGAGCTGACACCACGGATGATGACGTTCGGCGTCGAACCCGGGATACCGGAGGGACTGGTGACGCTGACACCGGTGACCCGGCCCTGGAGCGACTTCATCGGATCCACCTCGGCGCCCCGGTCGATATCATCCATCCTGACGGAGGAAATGGACGATGAGACCAGCCGTTTCGAGGCCGTGCCGTAACCGACGACCACCACCTCTTCCAGCAGTTGGCTGTCTTCCTGAAGAGTCACCGAGATGAAATTCTGTCCAGCAACGGGAACCGACTCCGTCTTGAATCCGAAGAAGGAAACTTCCAGAACCGAATCCGGGGGGACAGAGAGGGAGAACGTGCCGTCCGCCGCCGTAACCGTTCCGACCTGGGCCGCTCCCTGCAGTATGACGGCGGCACCCGGTATGGGCGCTCCCGTCACATCATATACCGCGCCGCTTACGCTGACCTTCGACTGCGCTCCCGCACCAAGGCTGATGCAGGAGAGCAGGACAAGGATCAGAAAGCGGCCGAAAGTCTGGATAAGACCTTTCATACTTTTCATTCGTTATTAGTTGGCCTGATAAGCGCCCGGCCACCAGGCGGCACCGCGGCTCGTGCCGAGGGCGTCCTTGCCGACGGCGCCGATTCCGGTCAGCCAGCCGTAGAAGGCCGTACCGAGTTCATCGGTGACAATCGTGTTGCCGTTTTTGACGGTCACGGATTTCAGTGCTGTCTCAAAGGCTTCCGGAGTCATCTTGGCAAACGAAGCAGCCGGACCATTCCATTTATAGATATTCTTCGCCTCATCGTATGCACCGCCCGCGAGGGTCGTGAGCGTCGCATCCGTGACATTGTCGCTGTTCGTCACCAACGTTTCAATGCCATCACCCATAGACGGCCCGAGGATACTGTTGTAGGCCGAGAATGGCGCTTTCATCGTAACTTTACCCTGGCTGTCCTTGGCGCCGACAAACGGGCTGCCCGCCGAAGAAGTGTTGATGACAAGACTGTTCGCAACCAGTACGGCATTGTTGCTGGCACTCGTGCTCCGGAGGGTGACGAAGTCATCGGATTCGACGATGGTCGAATTCGTGAGGATGATGCTGCCGTCATTGTTCAGGCAGACGGCGTTGCCGCCCTTCACCTCTTCGCCGTTGTCGTTCTTCCGGAAATTGCCGAAGATGGTGCAGTTGTTCAGGCAGACGGCGGAAGGATTGCCGCCATGGATGATCATTCCCCAGTCGGAGGTCACCATCTGGTTGGCATAGAAAACACAGTTGTTGAGGAAACCGACCGATTTCCCGACGAACTGGATCATGGCACGGGAACGGCCCTTATTGTTCCTGAAGACCGAATTGTTGACCTTCAGGACCGCTGCATCGCTGGTTTGGACGAGGATGACGGCGCCGGCGCTGCTGTAGCAGTTCTCGAAGGTTGTGCCGTCGATATTGACCTCGGCCGCCTGCATGGAGATGATGCCGGAAGCCTTGTTGTTGTTGGGGGTCTCCTTGTCCAGTTCATTGACAAAGGCCCGGCAGTTCTTGAAGACGCAGTTCTTGATGTTCGTCACGCAACCGGCCGCATTGGCATGGACGGCTCCGCCGGTACCACCTGCGGTGTAGCATCCGTCAAAGGTGCAGCCCTCGAAATTCTGGGTACCCTTGGAGTTGTTGGCAGCACCGCCGGTATTGAATGTATGGCTCTTGAACGTACAGTTCTTGAAGCTGGCGACGGCCTTCACATCGTCAGTAAAGATGGCTCCGCCGTTGCGGCCGAAGTTGTCCGGCTCGAAAACGCATTCCTCAGCCTCGACTGTACCGTTCTTGCACCAGATGGCGCCGCCGCTGCACTTCGGGGTGCCGGATTCGCTGCCCGGACTGACCCAGTTCTTGTCAAACACCGTCTTATGGAGGACCAGGGCGGCCTTTCCGGTCTCGGTGGAAGCATGGACCTTGATGCCGCCGCCATTCTCGGATCCCTCTTCTATGGTCTTGCCGTTCTTGACGGCCATGCCCTCGATGGTGAGTTTCACCTGGTCGCCGACAATCAGGACGCGGCCTTCATTTTCTCCGCTCAGGACGGCGTTGCTCGTGCCGGTGAAGGTCAGTTCAATCTGCTTCTCAGCGCCGGGGATAGCGATTTCGAGGCCCGGAACCGGATAGACGCCGTCGGCGAAATGGATGGTGTAACCGTCAATCTGGTCGAGATCCGCATAAACAGGAGTGACAGGCGTCTCTTCCTCCCCTTCAGGTTCCGGAGCGGAATTGTCAAGCGCAATGGTCAGCAGTCCTTGGAAATCCGCCAGACTGAACGCGTTCTCCGCGCTCTTGCCGTCCTTGGTGCCGGCGCCGTCGGGAGAGACATAATAGTCCTTGGTCTCGACGACAGGCGGCTCTTCACCGCCGCCAGGCTCATCCGTGTTATTGTTCGTGTTGTTCTTGTTATCCTTGCTGCAGGACAGGGCCATGGCAGCAACAGCCACAGCCGTCAGGCAAAATCTGAAAAACTTTTTCATGGTCTAAATCGTTTTGTTAATCAGTATCATTCTCAGTTTAGTTCGCTTGATAAGCACCCGGCCACCAGGCAGCACCGCGGCTCGTACCGAGGGCGTCCTTGCCGACGGCGCCGATTTCGGTCAGCCAAGCGTAGAAGGCTTCGCCAATCCCGCCGTTGATAACGGTATTACCGTTGTTGACGGTCACAGCTTTCAGCGCTGTCTCAAATGCGCCCGGGGTCATCTTGGTGAAGCCGGCGGCCGGACCGTTCCATGTGTAAACGTTGTTCGTCTCGTTATATGCACCGCCCGTGAGGGTCGCCTCTGTAGCATCGGTGATGCAATCATTCAGATTAAATACTGTCGTCGGTGCCGTATATGAACCACCCAGAATGCTGCTGAAAGCATTGAAGGGCGCCTTCAAGTTTCCGCTATTCACGAAATCGGTCACGGTGTCGCTACCGACCATGACACCTTTGTTGATGACGATACTGTTCGAAAGCAGGACTGCCGCATTCGCATTCGCCGCCCTGACAGAGCACAATCCGTCCTGCCCGACATAGGTAGAATTGGCGAAAACCAGCGTACCGTCACCATTCATTGCGACGGACTGAGTGGTATATTGGTCACGTGTATTCCCAATCATCGTGCAGTTGTTGAAACAGATGGCATTCGTCTCACCGATATGGGACACCAGCCCCCAAGCTCCTGATTCAACCTTGTTGTTATAGAAAACACAATTGTTGAAGAATGCAACAACGCCGCCATTAGTCTTATTTTTCTCTTTTCCTTGGCCCTGAATGATACCGCGAGAATAAGCCACGTTCCCTTTGAAAACAGAGTCGGAACACTTCAAGAGGCACGCATTACTTCTCTGGAGATAAATCACCGCACCGGCACAGCCCTTACAATTCTCGAAAGTAGATCCCTTGACAGTAACTTCACCCGTCTGAAGGGAAATAACACCGGTTGAAGTTGTCGATTTATTTGCCTTGTCCGCCCATGCATTCTTGTTGCCCGTGCAGTCCTTGAACGTACAGCCATCGACAATCACGACAGCGTCAGCCGCATTGCAGTGGATGGCTGCGCCGGTACCTGCCTCCGTGTAGCATCCGTCAAAGGTGCAGTTATAGAATTCCTGCCTGCCCTTGGAGTTGTTGGCCGCGCCGCCGGTGTTGTAGGTATGCGATTTGAAAGTACAATTGCGACACACAATCAGAGAAGATTCACTTCCGTCCGAATAGACCGAACCGCCGTTACGGGCATAACAGGTAGACTCGAATACAGCCCCCTCCACGTAAACCGTTCCGCCATTGGCACGGATGGCACCGCCGGACTTGGAACTCGAGGCGTTGATATTCTCAAAGATTGTATTATTAACACGTAGGACCGCTCCGTCATTGACGCAGATTCCCGCGCCATTATCTACCGTATAATTACAATCGGAAACCTTCAAGCCGTCAAGGGTCAGGTCCACATTCTTTCCGAGCGTCATCAGACGGGTGATGCCACCGCCGCTGAGGATGGCCTTGTCACTGCCCTTGAAGCTGACGTTCACCGGCTCGGAGTAATCTGTATAATCAACTACGAGAGGAGCGACCGTACCTGCTTCGGCACCGTCATTGACCGACAGGTCATAGGTTCCGTCGGCGAACTCGACCGTCACACCGTCCAGGACGGCGGCGCTGGCGCTCTCGGACAGGAGTGCACGGAGCTCAGCCGTTCCCATGGCATTCTCCCAGCTCTTTCCACTCTTCTTTCCGGCGCCCGCAGGCGTCACGTAGAGATGGGAGACGCTCTTGCCGTCCAGCACTTCCAGATTCAGAAGCGTTCCGGCCTGGAGATCACAGGAAGCGGAGGCAAAGGCGGCCGGATCAGCCGTTTCGCCCTTGTACAGGCTGACGGAGAAGCCCTTTTCCAACTGCACGGGAAGGACCGCGAAATAATAGACGCCGGCCCCGTTGAGGGGGATTTCAATCTCAGTGGCGGTTTCCGTCGCCGTACCCGGCGTGATGTCTGACCCCGTGAACGAAACCGGCAGTTTACCGGCAATGGCCTCACCCTTGGCACCGCGGAAGACCGCCTTGTCATAATCGGCCGAGGTGATTTCGAATTTCACCACTGCGGTGGCGTTGTGGAACTGGAACTTGCGGGTGGCTGCGGAAGCGGTCGCAACGGCGATGTTCGCATCGGCAAAGGCGCCCGTCTGGACCGCAGGGACCTGGGTGGTCAGCACTCCTTCTTCGAAAGCCACACCGGCCGAAGAAGGATAGACGGCATAGTAATTCTCGGCCACGCCGGCTTCCACCTCGAACCAGGTGGAGGTTCCCGCCTCGGCGGCCTCGCCGACGGCGCTTTGCTCACTGCCCCACCAGACAGCCACCTTGTCTCCGGCGGCCCACTTGACAATCCGTTCGGAGCCGGTCCCGTTCTCAATGGTCGTCTTTGTCTGAAGGACACTGCTCTCGGCCTGGAAAACGATACCCTTTCCGGTCGGAGTCACTTCATTCTGCTTGGGTTCCTTGGCACAGGAAAGTGCGAGGACGGCGATTGCCGCCGCTGCGCTGAAATAGCATAAAACCTTTTTCATGACACGTTCCTCCTATTCCCAATCAGCTGTAATTTCATCATAATTGTCCGTGGTTCCTTCCCCGGACGCGCAGAAAGGTTCGTGCGCTACGCGCGCGATAATCCGTAAAGCAGGGACAACATACTGTTTCCCTACCGTCATTTTACTGAAGACCATTTTGTTACGTTTTATATGTTATTAGTTACTATCCTAAATAGTTTTATTATGCGGTTACAATGCAAAATTAACAATTTTTTTCAAACAGTGTCATTCTTTTGTCAGCAACGTTGAGAAGGCGTTCCAAATCTGTCCTGCCATATTGGCCATGCCGGTCGAATTGGGATGGACGTTGTCGTAGGTGGAGGCGGAGCGGTTGGCGAACACCACCTCGACATACGGCAGGGAATAATGGTCACAGACACTGCGTATCACCTGGGCATAAGCGGCATAGGAATCATCCATAACGGCGTCGCCGATGATGCAGCCGATCCGGGCATCGGGGTACTTCGCCTTCAGCTGGCGGATGAGTTTGTCGTAAGCCTGGGCGAACTGGTAGGTGTCCAGGTCGTCATCCGACAGGGAAAAATTCAAACTCCCGACGGGCAGTTTGTACGACCAGGAGTCGTTGGTGCCGCCGTTGACAAGAATCACGTCCGGATTTCCGAGTTCCGCGTATCGCTGCAGGAAGCCGTATCCGGGATGGCCCTTGTCTGTGGTATTCTGTACGCAGGTCCCTGTATAGGAGGAATTGACTTCCAGTATGGCATCATCCGCCATCTGATAGATGAGCTGATGCCAATACGTCTGCGTCACGTTCTTCAAATCCGTATAGGAAGACTTGGGATACTGATAGTTGGACGGGTAGGGCGTATAATCCTGATAGGTGGTAATGGAATCGCCGAGAAGCGATACCCGCGTCAGGCTGCTGAAGCTCGTGTCGCCGGAGAGCCATGCGGAAAGCTTTCGTTTCA
>OCTW011617180.1_pt1 | contig 10245 bp, 5 predicted proteins | sample 1539671 | NCBI WGS metagenome assembly OCTW01 (sample SAMN02144230, study PRJEB22623) | gut metagenome | biome: sheep rumen | host: Ovis aries | place: New Zealand
CTTCCCTGATCTGTCAAAGAGCAGCGCCGCTGCAGATTTACTGAAGCGACGGTGAAAATGAATATACATCTCTGACAAAAAAGTGTCAAGTGTCTGACCTTGTTTTTAACAACTTTTTTGAATATTTTTTTTAATAAATTTTTAATCCCTTATAATCTGACTATGAAGATTTTCCAGCTGATTTGCCGCTTCCTTAAGCTTCTGAGCAGTATTATTAACTGTTCCTGTAGAGTTCGAGAAGTTTTCTATTCCCGAAGAAATCTGGCGTACAGTTGCGACAATCTGATCGAAAGAAGTTGACTGCTGGTTAATAATCTCCTTAATCTGATTTGCAGATTCAACAGTAATTTCTGAAGAAGACTGTATATCAGTAAACTTTTCCTTAAGCTTTTCTGAAAGCTCAAGTCCTTCACGAATTTTTTCTGTACCAGATTCAGAAGTAATAATCAGGTTATCAGAAGAATGCTGAATTTCCGCAATCTGTTTTTTAATCTGGTCTACGGAATTTGTAATTCCCGCAGCAAGACGACGAACCTCGTTAGCAACGATATGGAAGTTCTTTCCGCTGCCACCCGCACTCGAAGCTTCCAGCTCTGCGTTGAAGGCAATAATTCGGGTCTGGTCAGCAATATCATTGATGATTTTTACAATTTCCCAGATGCCGCTTATTTTTTCTCCAAGCTCACGGATACCTGAAATTGTAGCAACGTTAGCATCTGTAATTTCTGTCATCTTATCCAGATTAGACTGCAAAGTTTCAAAACCGACGTTTACATTATTTTCAGTTCCTTCAGCGACAGTAGTTACATCAGCGATTTTATCTACAATACTACGAGTCTGACGATCTGTATCTTCCATAGTTGAAAGAATTTCTTTTACACCTGTAGACTGTTCAAGTGAAGTTGAAGAAGTAGATTGAGCAATTTCCGCAAGTCCATCAATCGGCTCTATCATAGTAGTTCCTATTTCATGAATCTCATTCAAAATAGAGCGAAATAGCAAAACAATCTGATTTACAAGGTAAAGATTGTAAGAAACATCAGATTCAAAATCTGTTGGAACCAGGTCTACTGTGAAAATATCATTTTTAATAATGTGCTGCATGGCAGTTTCAAGCTTATTGCAGGCAGCAAGAATACTGTTCAGGAATGAGTAAACTGCAACCCAGCCAATCAGAACATTAATTAAAAGTACTACAGCAATACGCGAAAGCTGAACTTTTCGCAAACCGGCTCCATAAGTTCCAGAAGGCAGGAAGCCCGAAGTTGGAGACGGAATATTATTATAGAAGTAAACATAAAATAATAATACCGCAATCACGGTTCCCCATAAGACAGGTACAATACAATAAAGCACAAAGGTCTTTGAATAGGACACACCAAAAAATTGTTTTTTATTCAGGATTTTTAAATCAATTCCCTGATCTACAAGCTTGCAGGCATATTCATTGCAAATATTCTTAGTATTGGCAAGAGCAAGCATTCCTGCTAAGTAAGCTCCCAAAAAACAGCTTAATAAACTTACCGCATTTATGCTCAGATTAATCTTATAGAAAAAATGATATCCGGCAGCAAGCATAATTGCACAAATAAAAAAGTAGATGCAGGCTTCTATTGATTTCTTTTTTGGAAGCTTATGAATAGCCAGAAAGAGCTTTGTGCGTTCTTCAAGAGTAAACGCTTCCGTTTCCCATCTCTCAACTTCCAGGGAAGTTTTTCTCATAAGGAAATGATTAGTAATAGAAGAAAGAACAAATTGAGCAAATAAAACTCCGGCAATTACAATAAGTATAATTGGATAATGAGTTTTTAAATTCAGATTCATAATAAAGACTGTGTAAATAAGAAGCACAATACCGCAGGCAATGTCAGGCAGATGACTTGCTCTTAAAATTCTTCTTTCTAATGATAAATTATTTTTTTTCTCTTTCATTATTGCACCTCTTTTGTCATAGCTTCAACTATAGCATCTACTTCGTTTTGAGTATTTTCATTTTCGGCAGTATATTCTGCTGCTTCAGGCTGCAGATTTTTTAAGTTTGTAGAAATAAGACAAAGATTCTGAGCAGAATCGCTGATTTTTTGTGTTGAACTCGAGAAGGTATCTGCAGCAGCAGTTATCTGACGCAGGGTAACTACAATCTGAGCAAAGGAAGCGGTCTGCTGGTCTATGATTTTTTTGATATCTTCTGAAGCATAGTCCATAGATTCAGAAGAGTGCTGCAAATCTTCAAAGCGTTCATTAAGTTCATTTATAATTTTTGTTCCATTGTAAATCTTATTACTTCCATTTTGGGACGAAGCAAGAAGTGCATCGGAAGAATGCTGAATCTCGACAATTCTGTTACGGATTTCGTTTGTAGACTGAATTGTGTTATTTGTGAGACGGCGAATCTCATTGGCAACAAGTGCAAAGTTTTCGCCAACCTCACCTGCACTTGATGCTTCAATTTCTGCATTAAAGGCAATAATGTTTGTCTGATCTGCAATTCCATTGATAATTCTTGCAATCTCATAAATACCGGTAATCTTTTCTGTAAGTTTTTTAATTCCTTCTACGGTAACATCATTTGCGGCTTTAATTTCATCAAGCTTCTGCATATTCTGCTTTAAGATTCCAAAACCGTCTACAATATTGTCGGTAGTCTTTTTAGCAACAAGAGAAACCTCACTGATTTTTTCAGCAATATTTTTTGAAAGATTATCAGTTTCTTCCATTGCAGAAAGAAGTTCTTTTACACCGGAATTCTGTTCCAGAGAAGTAACAGCTGTTTCCCTCGAAATTACAGAAAGCTCATTACTTGCCTCTACCACCGACATACTTATATCCTGGCTTTCTTTAAGAATCTTCTGAAGTATGGAGATAATTGTGTTTATGAGATTCATATTGTACATAAACTCATTTGAAAGATCAGTTTTTACAGGCTTTACCTTGTAAAGACTATCACGGTTTATACCCTCCATAAGATCTCGCATAGCATTAATAGACCGCATCATACGTTTGAATGTCAAAGTTGAATAAAGCACATATACTCCGCTTCCTACAAGCGTAACAAGAAACAGGCGGGGAAATACCAGACTTGCAGTCATATAAGATACGTATGCGCGCCAGGCAAGAATTAATATAAGTACTGCGGTTATAAGAATAGGTGCAAAAAGATTACAACCAGCAATCAAAGTTGAACTGAGTCCAAAAAAATGAATTCTTTCAACCTCTGCTTTTGATACCCCCTTCTCTACAATCTTTGAAGCATGACGGGAACAGACCTTTTGCGCTTCTATACTAAGAGTCCAGATGGCAGCACATAAGGCGCCAAAATAGGTCATTGCTGACATAAGAATCAAACTGTCAGAATCAAGTTTTACAACTCTTGAAAGAAGCACCATCCAGCCAGCGCTGTGACCTATATAAAGCACAAATACAACCGCAGAAATTGTGGCAGGCAATTTCATAAGCTTTTTCATGAGCTTAGTGCGTTCTTTTTCTGTTGTTTCATAAAAATAAAAGGTAGCCAGCTCTTCTGAAACAGATTGAGTTACCATAGTGTTGATTATCCAGAAAACAAAAACATGGAGCAGGATACAAATCAAAAAACCACTTACAATTGAAAAAAGCAGATTATCGAGAGGTATTCTACCAATTTGATTACAATATAAGATAGTCAAACTTTCATATATTATAATCCAGCTTCCTACCCGTCTTGTAATTTCGTTGGTAAACTTGTCTTCTTCACGAATCGCATTCCTCTTCATTTTAATTTTTTCTTTAATATTCATACACACCTCTGTGATACTCCGGCAAGACCGGACATTTTTTTATTTCGAAGTCAGCGCAATTGCGCCATCCCAGTTTTCAGGTTTATTTACTGCAAATTCATTACAGCGTTCAAGCATTAGCATTGCGGCCTTATCATCCGGCAAAAGTTCAAGTGCCTTTTCAAAATAAGGTATAGCAAGTGTGAAAGCTCCTTCATTATAAGACTTGAAGCCTTTTTCGTAGGCTTGTCTAAAGGCAACAGGAAGAACAGTCTGATCAACCCGATATATATAGACCGCCTCTTTTTTTCCTTTTACCTTTACCGAATCCAGAAGCAGAAGCTTCAAGTCTTCTTCAGCCTCCTTTAATTCATTTCTAACGGCTTCTGAAATTATAATCTTAGCACCATAAAGCTTGGTAAGTCCTTCAAGTCGGGAAGCAAGGTTTACTGTATCACCAATTACTGTATAGTTTGTTTTATCTGAAGAACCAATTTGTCCTACAATAACATCTCCCGAATGGATTCCAATTCCAATATCAAATTTAATTCCTTCTGGAAATTTTAACTGTCCGTGAGGAATTGAAGGGAGCTGTGAATACATTTCTATTGCGGCTTCCACTGCCCTTTTTGCGTTATCGTTATAGCTGATTGGAGCACCAAACAATACCATGATTGCATCACCAATAAACTTATCTACTGTACCGCCGTATTTTTTTACAATGTCCACCATTCGGGTAAAATAAGTATTCAAAAAGTTTACGACATCCTCTGGTTTATTTACTTCACTGATTGAAGTAAAGCTTCGGATATCACTCATGAGAATTACAACGTTTCTCTTTTCATTATTATTTTTAAGCTCCTGCTCTCCATCGGAATTAAGGAAGTCGTTAATAACTTCTTCAGGTACAAATTTAGAAAAGGCTTTTCTGAGCTTCATTTCCTGTTTGGTAAGTTCCGCCCTTACCAGAGATTCCTGAATAAGATTTGCAAGTGAAGGTAAAATAAAATCTATTGTAGACTGAAGCTTATAGGTGAAGCATCTCTTTCTGGTGGAAGCCAGATGCAGGGTACCAATAATATCATTGCCACTTCTGATTGAAAAAGCACAATAAGATTCATATTTATTTTTTTCCGGACGGGAAAGAAGAACGTTTTCTACATATTTTTCTTCATAGGTAATTGTATGATTTTTCTTTATCTGACTTTCAAACTCCGAATGACAGATATTCCAGAATTCATCTCCAACAGAGGCTTCAAAAAATTCTGTTCCGGAAATATAAACTCTTGACGGCTGGGTATCTAAAATCAAGGCAATTCCGTCATAGGCGCAGGCTGTATAAAGCATTCTGAAAATCTTTTCTATAAGATAATCTGTATCCTTAACAAAAGAATATAGCTCTACAATATTTTGCGAAACATTAAAGAAGAAATCACTTTTATCCATTGTATTTACAAGCCAGCGGACAAGTCTGAACTCATCGTCACAAGACTTTTTTTCCAGGAATTCTTCTTTGTCTATATATTTAGTATTTAATAAATCATTTACGGCAGAAAGCAGACTTTCAATTTTATCATTTGCGATGAGCACAGCCCGGTTTGCTTCCCTTGCGGTTGTCCAGAAATCAAAAATAGAATCATCTGTCGAAATTAAAATCAGAGGCAGAGCTGTATTATCAGAACCGGTTTTCAGAATTTTACAAAGTTCAATTCCATTAATTAAAGGCAAATCTTTATCAGCAATAAAAAGTGAAGGCGGCTCATTTATTATCGCTTTAAGGGCAGAAAAGCCATCATCAAAAGCTTTTATTTCATAACCCTTTTCTTTAAGAGCGGAAGATATAATTTTTGTGAGAAGCTTTGAATTTTCTGCAAGATAAATTACAGGTTCTGCTTTTGAATTATTCTTCTTACTCATTAAGCAGCTCCTTAATTTTTGCAGTCAGGTTTTCACGTTCAAAATCTGACTTAACTATATAGCCCTGGGCTCCCAGCTCTTTAACCTTTTCCTGGGTATCACTTTCGAATACGGAGGAAACAATAATAACAGGAATATTCTTAAGCTCATCCTTATGACGCATATTATGAAGCAAAACAAAGCCGTCCATACGAGGCATTTTTACGTCAGTTATAACGAGGTCAAACTGATACTGTTTCATTTTTTCAAGAGCATCAATTCCATCTACTGCGGTGGTTACATTATAGTTTTCTGCTTCAAGAATAATCTGTTCAATATGGCGGGTTGTATGAGAATCATCAACTACAAGAATTGAGTGAATTTTCTTTGTCTTTTTTACTTCAAGATTTTTAATATCATAAACATTTACAACATTAAAACGCCGTATTGTATCGGGAATATTGAGGACCGGAATAATTCTGTAGTTCTCATCAAAAACAACTCCCTGAAGCGCTTCAAAGTTTTTAAGAATTGGAGGAACCGGTTTAATAACTACTGTTCCGTAATGAAGAATCTCATCTACCATCACTCCGATTTTGCGGTTCAGATATTCAAGAATAACAACAGATATTTCTGTTTTTGTATTTATATGCTTTGTGGAATTTGAATTAATAATATCAAAGTCGTAAACAGGGACTAACTCATTATGATAGTTTATAACCGGACAGTGCTGCATCTGCATAAAATCAGCTTTTTCAACTGTTACAATTTCTTTGATATAATGAGAAAGAATAAGATAAGAATTATTTGAAACCGAAACAAAAAGTCCGTCCTGAGTTGCCAGAGAGGCAGGCAGGGAAAGTTCAAAGGATGTTCCCTTGTTCAGTTCTGTGTAAACTGTGATTTTTCCTTTAAGCTTATCCATCTCGGTACGTACTACATCAAGACCAATTCCCCTGCCAGAAAGCTCGGTCTGTTCTTCCTTTGTAGAAAAGCCGGAAGAAAAGATATACTGCAAAAGACTTGTTTCATCTGCTGACACAAGCTCCGATTCTCTCTCAGGAAAAAGCTTAAGAACTTTTGCGCGGATTTTTTCATAATCAATTCCATGACCATCATCCTTTACGTTTACAAAAATTCTGTTAGCAACCTGATTTACAGAAACTGAAATTGTTCCCTTTTCCGGTTTACCAAGCTTTTTTCTTTCTTCTGGTGACTCAATTCCATGGTCTATTGAATTACGCACAAGGTGGATTAGAATTGCCGGCAGCTTTTCAAGAATAAATTTATCTATAGTAATTTCTGATTGAGGAATATCAAAATCTATATTCTTTCCTGTTTTTAAGGCCTCCGCTACAACAGAGCGCTTTATTGGTCTTAAAATCATATCAAAAGGCAGCATTCGCAGGGAAATAATATTTTTCTGAATATCTACGCTCTGACTTTCGAGCACTGTAATAATTTCCGAAACTTCCTGGAAAGCCTGAAAATCTGACGTGCTGCTTTTCTGATTCAGAATGTCAATTTCCTTTTTAAGCTTAATCTGACGCATTATAAGCTTATCAAGCTGCTGCAGGATTGAATCAATCTGAGAAACCTGAATTTTAATTGTCTGGGAATCATGAAAATATTCTGAGTTTTCTTCTCTGATAGCCTGAGTTTCTGAAGCAGGAGCATCCGTCTTGTCTCCATTTGAAAAGGAAGTATTGAATTCTTCACCCTCTAAAGCAAGGTCAATATTTTTAATTACCTCTTCACATTCAGCAAAGCTGTCATCATTTCCGTCTTCGATAGAATCTATAACCTTATGTAAAAGCTCAGTAACTCCCATCAAAAGCTGAATTATATTCTTTGAAATTTCAAACTGATTATTCTGAATATTTTTAAAAACACTTTCGAGATGATTTACTACCTTTTCTATCTGCAGAAATTCCATCATTCGGGAAGAACCTTTTAAGGTATGAAGAAGACGAAGAATTTCTGTTACATAAACAGCATTACGAGTTTCCTTTGCTGCTTTAAAAGCAAGCTCATCCAGGGAATTCAGAATCTCGCGGGCTTCGGCTATGTAATCTGACTTAAATAAATTTTTATCAAGATCCATTTACTTTTCACTCTCCATTAAAAAACTCTCACAAACAGAAGATATATAGGCCGGACTAAATTCATCCAGCGTAAAAGCATAAGGAAGCTCACTTCCATAATCTGAAATAAGTTTCTTGCATTTTGAAAAACAGGAACGGGCAAGCGCTGTGCGGCCGAGATCCAGCAAAACCATTCCGCGGTAAAATAAGGCAGGCCAGAAATCAGGAGAAATTCCTTCTGTTACGGCAAAGAAATTTTCTGCTTCAAGTTTATTTTCAGCATGATATTCAACATAGCCCTGCATAAAATAGGAAAACTTTTTATCCTCAAAAACATAAGCTGAATGAGAACGGGAAATAGCGCGAGCCTTATCAAAATCTCCCTTATTAATTTCCTGACAGATACTTTCATAAAAAGCAACCACAGGCTTATTTTCAGTTTTCTCTACGGTATCAAGGGCGGCTTTGGCTTTTCTGACCTTTTCATTCTGCTCCGAAAACTTCTGGATTTTTATTTTTTTAACTTCCTGCCGATACGCTTCAGTTCTTCTCCGGCTTTCACCCGCTGTCAAAACTTTGTTTGCGGCTGCAGCGGTTTCTATAGATTTTTTTGCAGGATTTTCTTTTACAAAATAATACACAGGTCCGCTGTTTGTTTTATAAATATTTTTTGGAATAATATGCTCGTCTATGGAACCAACTTCATTCATTGAAAAGAAAAGGAGTCCTTCTGGCTTTAGTCTTCCTGTAAGTTTTCTTGTTACAAAACTTCTTGTAGCCTTATCAAAATAAATAAAAACATTTCTCATAAAAAGAATGTCTATATCTTCATAAAAAGGAAGCTTACTTAATAAATCAGAAATAAGATTAAACCTGAAGGTATGAATGTGCTCTAAAAATTCTTTTCTGAAAATTATTTCCCTTTCATTTCTAGTTGAATAAGGTTCAAGAAGAGGATGATATTTCTGGCCGTCGGAACGCAGAGAAAAAACAGAATATACTCCTTTCTTGAGAACAGAAAGTGCATTATCATCAATATCCGAGGCATAAATTGTAAGATTTACATTCATAGAAAGAGCCAGGGCCAGTAGGGAAATAGCTTCTTCCCCTGTCGAGCAGCAGCAGGTCCAGATAGTAAGCTTTCTTCCCATATATTTTGGGAATACTTCCTTTTTCAAAAAATCAAATTGAGCTTCTTCCCTGAAAAAATAAGTTTCATTTACTGTTACAAGATTAATAATTTCATCAAAATCTGCAGAATATGGTGTAAGCTCCTGGCAGAAGCTTAGAGGAGTGATATTTCTGGCGGCTGCTTTTTTTTCTATATGAGTCTGAAGATTATTAACCTGTGAAGCAGCAATAGAAATTCCAGCATAATTGAGGATTTTTGAATTAAGCATTTTCATCACTTCATTCATAAATACCCCCAAGTTCTGAAAGAGCTTTACCGGTAAGATTCCAGAGTCTTTTAGGAATCTGTTTTAAGGAAAGTACTTCGCAGGAAGCTCCCATTTCGTAGGCAGCTCTTGGCATACCAAAAATCACAGAGCTTTCTTTATCCTGAGTAATTGTATAAGCTCCCAGTTCTTTTAAATGCAGGCAGCCCTTTGCACCATCTGCACCCATTCCTGTTAATATTACGGCTATGCAATTCTGGCCAAAAACCTGGGCGGCACTTTCAAACATTTTATCTACAGAAGGTCTTAAAAAATTAACCGGCTCATCATGGCTTAAAACAATTTGAAAATCCTGTTCCGGAAACTGGAAAAAGGTTATATGCAAATCAGAAGGAGCAAGATAAACATGCCCCGCAAGAGGCTTTATATTATTTTCTGCCAGATGCACCGGGAGAGAAGATTCTGTTGCGAGCCAGGTTATAAGATTTTTATCAAAGAACGAATCGATGTGCTGTGTAATGATTACTGGTAATGGAAAGTTCGGCCCTATTCCTTTTAGGAATTCGAGAATTGATCCAGGTCCGCCGGTTGAAACTCCAACAAGAACAGCCTTGTACTTTCTTTTTGTATATTTTTCGTCTATCTCCTGAAGATTATTTTGTATTTTACCTTCCTCTGAAATAGAAAATAAAGAAGACAAATGCTTTTTATAAAGACTTGAACACTTTATATCAAAAAGCAGCTGTTCAAGATAAGCTGAATATTCGCCAATTTTTTCTTCTGAAAAATTAATAAAATCAGGCTTTTGCAAAAATTTTACTTTATCTGAAGTATAAGAAGGGCTTTCCTTTTCTTCGTAATAAATCACCGAAGGTAATTCTGCAGTATGACAATAATCTGAAAGCGTACTATTTCTATCCTGATCAAAAAGTGTTTTATCGCAGATAACAATATCCGCAGCGGTATTCAGGCTTTCTGTTTTCAGCTCACTGTATGAGGTTACTTCCCCCAGCCATTCAAGCTTTTCTGATTTGAGAAGGATTTCTTTTATTACTGAACGAACCACTACTGAAGAGGCCGCAACAAAAACTTTTATCACAATACCTCCAGCAG